>JAABUT010000259.1_pt1 | contig 97829 bp, 111 predicted proteins | sample 5559281 | NCBI WGS metagenome assembly JAABUT01 (sample SAMN10711880, study PRJNA513359) | rock metagenome | isolation source: Antarctica rocks | place: Antarctica: Victoria Land, Ricker Hills nord | collected 2016-01-04 | reverse complement strand
CATCCCAGCACAACAAACACCACTAGACGCCCCGCAACCAAACCCCAACCACCACAGCAACCCCCCTATCTCCCCAAACCTCCCCAGCATGACTCCAAGAAACCTTCCGCTCTCGAAACGCTAAAAGGTTCATACCTGCCCGCCCGGCCCCACACCACTCTTCCACCCCTTAAAAAAAACCCCTCTCAAAACCCCCCCAATATCATCCCCAGCCACGACAACACCAGCTTATATATTCCCAGAACAGAGGTTTTTGATCTTTGGAAGGGATATGGCCGGGGGAGGGGTAATCGCCGCACCCGTCTAGAAATGAAATATCAAAAAACAAAGAAGGTGGGGACGGTTTTCGTTCTCCAAGATACACACACGTCGTCCCACCACCATAGTAATCTAACAAACCCCCCCCCCAATTCAGACGCAACTTCTACACCTTTTTCCAAAATCAGAAACCTACCTACCCCAGCCACCCCATCTCAACCCTCTCCATCCCCCCATCCCATCCCATCCCATCCCATCCCATCCCATCCCCATCCCCAAACCCCTCCATCTCCTCCCCCATTCCCCTAGACCAAACCTCCCCCCCCCTTCTACCCCATCTCCCTCCTCCCAACCCCTCAGCTTTCTCGCTACAGTACACACAACAACAACAACAACGATAAAACAAAAGGGGTTCCACCCACCCACCCACTTACCTGTCGAGCAGTCGGACTACAATAAAAGCAAGTCCTGAGCAGGGTATTACAGTATGTATGGTCATAGTTACATAGGTAGACCCACCCCAGCCTAACCCTACGCAGCTCGTACAGCCTTTGCGAATTGAATTGGCCTGCGTGATACTGATGTACAGTTCAGTACAGTTTGCATATACATAGCGCGTTTCATATATACAGCGAGGGGAAATATTCTCCAACTTTCGCTCAGAGTCCCCCAATCCCGTCCCCACGGACATTGCACTTGCCCTCAATCACCTAATCCCACTCTTCGAAAACCCCCTTTCTAGGAAAAACCCCCACTACTAAGCGCACGTCACCGAATTTGACCTAGAGAGAGATTGACCAAGGCACCAAAGTTGCTAGAAGGGGAATTCTTGTGTAAAGGCTTGAGTTACAAACAATATGGTACATGAAGAACAAAGCTAAAGCTAAATGCTAATCTGATACAGATATTGATTGCAAAGAGGGGAGACGATCCACAAGCAAAGAATTTAGATACAGTACTTCCCAACCCTTCAAATCAATGCCATAATCTCAAGCGCGTAAGCAATCATACACCGTCATCATGATAGTTCTGCGGTGGTTCAGTCATACAACCCTTCCTTCGGCCCTTACTACGACCATCGAGACATCCACCTATTCTTACCACGACATTTTGACTCACCTCAAACCCTCACCTGAAACTTCCCCCGCCCCCTCATCCTCTCCCCACACCTCATCAATACTACCGGCACGATAGTCCCTACCATCGCCACAGCCCCTAAGATCGTACACCCCCACCCCACCCCCACCTTCGCAAACAATACCGGTCCCGCCAGCGGTAGCGCCACCGCCGAAATATTTCTCAGCGCTGTCACAGCCGCTGTGGCTGAAGCGGCGTAGATGCCAAAAGCATCAACTAAGTAGCCCCACGAAGCGATGGAGACAGCGACGAAGCCGAAGCCGACGGGGGCGCTGGAGAGGATGGGGAAGATCCAGTGGGTATGGTACTGAGCGGTCCAGCCGTAAGCGATAAGACCGAGGGGCACAAGGAGGTGGCCGAGAATCATTGGGTGTAGACGGTGTTCAGGTTTGGGAGGGGTTGAGGTTGGAGGTTTGGCTCGGCGGTGGTTAAGGTATGCGCCGCAGAGAATGGCACTTAGGATCATGCCGGAGCCTGGAAAAATTAGCTGACAACAGTCATTGGAGAATGTCAAAGTGACAGCGTCAGGGAAGTGTGCAGAGGGTTTAGATAGCAATACCTAGGCCAAGATAGGTGAGACCCAGCGGTCCTTGCGAGAAGCTATACTCCAATTCGTAGATTCCGCTGATGGAAGTAATGACGACGTAGGTGTAGCTGATCGCAAAAGCGCCGCAGATTGACACGAGGATGATGACGGGAGAAACGAATAATAATGTGAATGGCCGTAGAATCAATTCACCTAGTAACGTGAACCCGGAAAGACCGTTGTCATAGCGTGACCTCAGGAGGCCGTTGCCAGTCTCAAAACGTAGACGACGAGCTTTCCGCTCCAGAATAACAACCTTGTAGGATTCGCGGTAAGTCGCAAGGAAACAAAGCTCAAAGATGCCAGTTGCGATTGTTATGGTCCAGAAGGTCCAACGCCATCCTAGGTATTCGGATATGTAACCACCAACGGCAGGCCCTAGTACAGGTGCAATAGCAGGTGTCATACCCATAATAGCCAGAGCTCGACCGCGGTTTTCTTCTCCGAACATATCAGCCACGATGCACGAGTTTAGCGTTGTGGAAGCGACGGTAAGTCCAAGCAGAAAGCGACATCCAATGAGGACGTTGATACTTGGGCTCTTGGCAGCAGCCGCGGAAGACAGAACGAACAGGATGTTTGCAGTGTGGTAGACTGGTAGTCGTCCGTAAAGCTCGGATAATGGGGCCACGATTAGAGGACCGAACACTTCCCCAAGCTCCCATATCGAAACCAAGATTGTGGACCCGAGAGGGTTACTCGAGTTGAATTCGAGTAAGATACTGGGTGTTGCAGGTGCGCACATAAGGATTGCCAGGTTACTATAAGGAGTTCAACATCAGAAAAGGTACAAGAACCGCAAGAAGGGGGAAAAGTGACTTACACGACCAGGCTCATGATGGATATCAGGACCACGATGCTCCATTTATACACAGTAGACCAGTTGAGTGGATTTACCGGGTCTTCGGGGCCATCGAAGTTAACAATGTTCTCGGGGTAGTCTTCCAGGATACGGCCTCTGGTAGGAATTGGTGTCTTGACGGTAGGTCTAGGGGTAATTGCCTTTTCACTATCCATTTCTTGAGGTTTGAAGAACGCACTGATGGGAGTTACATTGCAATGGTCCACACCGTAGGACTTGGAAGGCGTTCTAAAATGCAGTGTCCCTCCGTCATGGGTCATGTGGAACTTGGAAGATCCCCTTGGAGGTATGTTCACTTCGTGATTCATTGCGAAAGGGACCGTAGATCTCCCTTGAGGCGCAATCGGCGGTGAGGCAACACGAACAGCGGTGAAGGACTTTGCAGAAGCAGATATGGTCCTTAGCAGTACTCTGAAACGATTGTTACAAGCCCAAGTTGGTCAGCATTGATCAACATTCTGTAATGGATGAATAAAGGAAGACCAGAGAAGAAGGATTGGGGATACATTGCAGGATCATAGACCGTGGTTGAGATGTGGATGTAGGGGTCATATGTGACACATTTTTTCTCGAAGAAGGAGCTTCTCCACGTGCTTTCGGGTCTCTTGACGTCTTGACAAAGAAAGAAAGAAGGAGCGCGAAGACGAACGTAGAAATATCGATTGAGCAATGAAGGCTTTTGTTGGGCTGTAGACAATGCAAGCAGAGTCTCCTCGATGATCCCAGAGTTTGATCTAGGGTGAAGCACTTAGTGCATGGTGGGTTTTCCTTTGCGTCTTGTTGAACCTTCAAAATTCGAAGCAACCGTTCAGCAAGCGAGGATTTTTCCGGCTATTTCCGCACAGCTCTATCTGTCGCATCAAATTACACTTACTCACCATCCCTCTTGATGTCTCTCTCCCTCCCAGGACAAGCCTTCAAACATTGCACTAGATCACCCGCCTTCACTCTTGCAAATCCCTGTCCCTTGTCGTCAATCCCAATACCGAGCACTACCTCGTCGTCCAAGTAGCCGACATTCTTTCCCTCCACTTCATCTGCATCAGTTCTGCCCCACGCATACGAGATACTAACAGTATATGTGAAATATGCCCAGTACTCTTTCCCACCATATGGTTCAGTATAATTCCCAAATTTTTGGTTCGCAGCAACGGTTTTGGCATTGATAGGATCGTCGTCCCAGTTCTGTGCTTCCGTCCAACCCATAGTAGTTTCATTTGCCATAAGAAGCGGGTGCTGCGAGAGTCCAACCATGCTGAATGGAGGAATGGCAGACCAGACTATGATGTGTCGTTCGTAGCGTAGCGGCAATTTGAGATGGTTTAGAAATTTCCGATGAATGATTGCGAAAAAAACAGTATTGTCCGGTGTGGGTTTGCAGTTGCTGTCCGACCGGCTGCAAAGAACTAAGCGTAGGGAGTTCGTCGCCTGGTGAAACGTACCACCTCTTTTTATCGGGTCGGGTTCTTCGGCATCGCCATTGCGAAGGCATGGGAACTCCAAAGGATCGGTGAGATTAGTCGTCGTGAGGCCGTTGCCAAGAAGTTTGGCAAAGGTTCGGCCCCGGTCGCCCTTACGTGGGTTTGAGAGGTCGTAGTGTATGTATGACTCGCCGGAAGTGGTAAAGAAGAGCATCCAGTTCTTTTCAATCGGCCCCCTCGTATCGGCGGGATTTCGAGTAAGTTCGGTGAGGGTTGGGTAAGATTTGAGAGGGCCGAGAGAAGGATGAGTAGGGGAAGATGAAAGGAGGATTTGGAGCGGTGGATAGAGGCTACGGAGGTCAATGATCCACAAACCAAAACAAGCATAGCGAGACCTTGAGATTGTCAGTGTCTTCTCCAAAGGTTACTAACCGAACTTACTGAGTATTGACCATCATCAGTGGCTCGCCTTTTCCACTCCAGAAGATCCGAGGATCATGGAACCCGGGGATGTCAACATAGGTACCAAATTTGCCAGTACATTCCTCTGCCGGTGTCGGAGGAACACTGAGGGTCACAGGTGCCGAAGCACATCTCATACCTCCAGTTGGCCCAGTATGGACGAGATCATCAGCTGTGCATGGCTTTTCACCTGGTCTTGCGTTCTCCTTAGAACCAGTGTAGCACACGTTGGCTTCGCACAGTACATTCTCCTGATGACCGCCGTTCGTGACGATCCGGCTGACCACCAAGTATTGATTCTCGGACCAGTAAGGAAGAGAGATGATGGTCGGGTTCCAGAACTCTCTCGCCTCGGGTTTTGTTGCTCCTGCTGGAATATCCGACACGTTTTGGATGATACTAGGCACTCGAATATGGCCGGTGTACCGGTTGCCTTGCCTTGGGCATTTGAACAGAGTTTCGAAATGTGGATTAAGTATTGGTTGTGAGAGTAACGAGGCTCCTGTTCTGTTTGATGATTTCCCGCCTGTTTTATAGGTATAGAAGTACTTGTTTGGGGGGGATAGATGATTATTCGAAGAGTTGGCCGCCGGTAGGGGCTGCAATTGAACGCCTGCTATTAACACACGGATCCCCTCTGTAGGAGGAGCTGGCGGATGAAGGACAAACGATGGCAGAGAAGTCGGTACTCGTAAGCTGGAACGGTAGAAGACGATTAGTGTCAGCAGTATAATAGCCGGCAACAGAAGGCGGCGCAAGGGTGGAAGGTAGAACATCCTAGAGTAGTGCGGATCCCAGTTTCGATGATGTTGCAAAACTCATGGGGCAAATGTTGAAAACATGATATACCGCGGCTAACACATATAAGCGATGATTGTCAGCGCCGTCTTAGGGCGTCGAGATGATACACCTACGAATGTGTCGAAATTCTTGTGCAGAGTGCACTAATGTGGACCGTTTGTATAGTGTAGAAGGAGATGGCTAATGTTTGCAGAAAGTCCAACACAGCCCATGTCTCCCACCGAGCCAATATCAATACAGGATTTGCAAACGTTCCAGCGCTGAGTCTTTTTCGGAACACAGGTTGACATATGGGTGATCCATTCAGGTAGAGGAGATAGGGTCGCTATTTCAAAGTTAAGTTTATAGTACTCAAGGTGTACTACTTTGGGCAGGACCCAATGCTGAGTATCGGCAAATGTAAATCGTCAACTTACTGACTTTTCCATCAATTACCAGGCAGGACTGTGCAAGCGCAGGTCCCCACTAACGCCGACGCTCAAGGGCAGACATTTTACAACTAGGCATAAGACGATCCATGACTTCCATAACTATCATGAAGAATCTTCTACTTCACCATGATTCTCATCGTCTTCACTCCCCTCTTCTTCGTCCCATCCCTCAGCCTCAAGGCCTCCTCCACGGATCCCCAAGCTCATGAGGAACCCAAGGAAAGCTATACCGCCAAAAACACCGAAAGCTAGGGTTTCACCCTTTGGGTGGATGTGGGTAGCGATTGAGAAGAGGCCACCGGAGAGGATAGGACCCACGGCGCGGCCGGCTGCCGAGAGTGTTTGAGCAAGGCCAATGAGGGTACCAAGTACCGAGTGACTAGGGGCAGAATTGGTGATCTGGAGGTTCCGAAGTGTAAGTCGGAGTAGTCTGAGCTGCGGATAGGTGAACAGAGCGAGGTACTTACAAGTAGCAGAGCGCTTGTAAGACACGTCACCGCTGCCAAAGACCTTATCAAAAGTATAATCCCTAATTCCACGTACAGCCAGCCTTTGCCGCTTGAGATACCTCCGTCGCCATTCTGGACATGTTTGTAGCCTACCCACGGCATAAACAAATATGCAAGTACCATACCAGCTAAGCCAACCTTGTAGGTTGTTTTGTTACCCATCTTCTCCCGCATTCTGCCAAAGAAACCCAGTTGAAATACAATTGTCATTGCACCAGCAAATGCAAGCGACACCCCAATCTCATTGGGTGAAAGATTTCTTCCTGTTGGTGGAGCAGCTTGACCGAAGATCGGGTAAAGCGAATTATAGGATGTATTTGAAAGATGGAAAATTATAAAGGTAGAAAGAAAAAGTATTGTATCCCTAGTGAAAACTTGCTTGCGACCAAGATCTATAGCATGACGAGGCAGTAATGTCGGCATCGATTCTCGAGACGATGCATCTATCTCGGACTCATTCTCGTCGTCTTCATCTACGGTAGCATCGCCGTTCAGATATAATGACCTATGATGACGAGTAGCAGTATCTTTGAGATAGGTTGGGCGGCTAGAGCTAGCAAATTGCCATACCCAGCTAAACAAATTTGTCACTTTTCTGCCAAGTGGAGGAAGATCCCGTGCCTCTTCTAAACTCTCGTCCAAAAATATCATGGTCAAGATTAGGTCTACCACTAAAATTGCAGCTGAAAGAATATTAGGTCGTATGTAAGGAAAGGGTTCATCTTGAGAAGGTTGGCTTTGAGTCGAGGCCAGGGTGCCGCCGAGGAGTGGTCCTGTGATACCACCTAGACCGTATATGACTGGTAGATAAATGGAAGCCTTTGACTGGTTGCTTCGATCCGTGATTTCCCCTAAGCACGTAGACACCACAGCTTGATTCCCATTCACCAACCCCATCAGCACCTGCACCAGTATTGCCTGCCACAATGTTCTGCAGAAACCAAACGCAACAAAGCATGCCGCCGTAAGGAGCATTCCCAGAAGCACAACTGGTTTTCTCCCTATCCTATCTGAGACCCAGCCCCAGAGAGAAATTGTCGCGAATTGTGCAAGAGCGAATGAAGACGCAATGGTGCCAACGTACAGCCCAACCTGGCCAGGATCAACTTCCGGGAACGATGATGCCATTTGAGGTAGGTACGGGCTTATCGAATTGAGTGCGGTCTGTTCCGCCAAAGCTATTATGGCGAGTATGGCGAGCTGCCTCTTTGGCAGTGGTGTTTTGGGGTGATTGGAAGCGTTGGACTTGCTGCGGGGCTCCTGAGTGCCATCATTTGAGGATGATGGAGAGAGAGACGGCGGTTGGCCTCTTGACTTCGGTGGAGGAGTGGGGAACGTCTGGTAGTGGACCGTTGAAGATTTCCGCCGATTAAAGCCAGGCTGGTCTTGCCGCCTCATTGTGCAAAGAATAGCAGAGAGGTCCAGGGGCGGTACCTGGACCTACCAATGTCGATTGGGACGGATGCAAGTTCAAATGCCCCCAATGAAGTCCTTCAAAAAGCACAGTGCTTTCCGTAACTCGTCGTTGGCGTGAAGCTGAAGTATCTATAGAAGTTCAATTGAAGTCCGGACCAGTTCCACGGTCCCGGATCCACTTGTACTGTACCTTATCAGATCTCGCTAAACTTTCCCAGATAACCGACCGTTTCTGCGATATATTACGGTACCTTAGTCTGTTGATTGAACGTCAACGAATGGGATTAAGCTAGCTATGCATTTGGATATACTAGAAATCTAATAGCCCAGACTGTGTGCGCTGGTTCCATAGCGCATAGACCCTACTTCAGCTGCTCTATACCGAATATATCTTGCCCATCACACATTCTAGTCTATCCTATCCTCCCAAAACAGATTCTTCAGCTTCCTTTCTTTCTCATTCTCCACATAGCGATCAAAGTTAGCCTCATCAGGATCGAACACCTTTCCTTGGTACACCTCGTGAGGTAAGAAAGCGCACTTTTCTTCTGCACCTGCTAGATATCTGCAGACATGCATGTGGAGAAAGATAGCTACTCTTTGGTTCCCTTGCTCCGTCAGTCTCCACTTCTTCGGCGTTGTACTTTCATCGAGGAAGAAGTCCCCCACTTCCGTACTTTCGTTGTCCAGGTCAAGCCAACCAGACGTATCGAGCCAGAAGACTGCTTTGTCGCCGTCGGCACGAAGTCGAGCGACTACATTCTGTGTCTCATGCTCGACCTGGCCTCGAAAAGGCCGCAGGACGAAGATTGGAATCGAGGCCGGTGCCGTGCTCAGTAAATTGGACGAGCCTGATCTCTCGCTATGGACTATCGCTGGGTGTTTCGGATAGGCTAGAGCGCGAATTGCTTTAATGAGAGACACGTAAGTATTCTCGAAGAGTTCAGACAGCTCCCATCGGCTCATATCATAATCAGATGCATTACTGCCGAATGATGTCTCGTCGGAGCCGCCCATGTTGAGTACCTGTTGATTGTCATTAAGGTAGCTTTGAGTAGCATGATACACTGCTTACTATAACGTCCGGAATGTAAGCATCAAACATCCATGGGTGCTCGAAATATGCAGAGCCGTATGGGCCACTACACAAGGCTGAGTTCATATACCCAACACAAGACTCCAAATTGTGGTACGCCGGAAGGTCACTTACCTGCGGAAGAAGACATCGCCCATTCCAGCGGGCTGACCAGCGCCGCCGATACAATTCTGCGTGAGACACATACCATCAACACCAATACCGACGTGATCAGCTCCAAACATTTCTCCAAGTAAATACTCCCAACCCATGACACCAGCTAATAGACCATCGGCGCCACCAGTGCGCCTACCTCTTTGTCTGCCACTGAATGAGCCTGGCAAATCTGTTATCACCTCGAGTATTTTCTTCCGATCTTGAATCTCGATTGGTATATCTTCATCCTCGTCGCTTGTAGCTGTCTGCACTGTATTACCATTGCCATTTTCTCTCAGAAGGCCGCTCAAACCTGTGCGATGTCTCTCGCCCACTTGGTCATTTTCGGCATGAAACAAGTCTTCGTCCGCATACTCTTCGCTCAACAATGATCCATATACGCGAGCGAGCTTCCCACCCTTGCTCAGCCAGATACCTTCCAATTCGACAATTCCTCGACCATGGTCGTCGGTCATAGGGGCGATAATACGAATTTGATGCTCCTCATCCTTATGCAAATGATCAGAACACACGGACACTAGGGCTGAAGCATTAGGTAAGAGGATGTATTCTTCCTGATCAACTCGGGCAAGCAATGAGATTGGGGCCGCTGGTTCCTCGTTCGGAAGTGGACGGAAGGAGATATGACCCGGAGTCGGAGACGGTAGAGGAACGGCTGGGTCAATCGATAATTGGACTAAGGAACCCGCCTTCTGCTCGGCTGCATTGTGGAGGGACAGCAGAAGCGTCGTGGTGTTTCTGACTGTAATATCAAAATACACACCTGCAAATGGAACATCAGTAGGAATATAAGCCCGTCATTGGCAGGTTTTCCAAATGTAGATACCTGGGAAAGCCCCGTCCTTGCGCAGTCGATTTGGAGTAGAGGTCCAACGACCGATGTACTAATCCGGTTCAGCAAGAGCATCTTCCAGTTCACGAAGGGTAGACGGACGTGAATTTTAGGATTGGTCGCAGGAAAGAACTGCAAGTCCTGGGTTCTCGCATCTTGAAATAGCTCCTTCCCAAATCCGCTCGCGCTGATCTTAACGAGATCCAGCTCATTAATGCCTCCATGAAACCACCAGAAAGCCAACGCACTAAGCACCAACAAAAACCACAATGGTTTGCTACTCAGAAGACGCCTGATCCGATACAACCTGTAGTTATCGAAAAACCTAGGCCTGTCACCTCGCCGTGGAGTGAAGTCCATAGGTCCGCCGTAAGGTGTTGGAGGTTTTAGGCCCGCTGAACGGAAGGGAGAATATGCCGTAGTAGCAAATGGAGTAGGGAAGGCTGCGGTAAGAGGAGTGGCCGAAGGAGTTGAGAAGCCACTAGAACCTGGAGTATCGTGGCTGAGGTGACGCGGTGAACCATTTAAATTGGTAAATGCCAAATGGAGCTGTGGACGACTTCGGAATGGCGGCGTTCGTGACATATTTGATACCACAGTTCAAATGGCATTTAACACTTCTGCCAATGTAATTGGAGTGAGAGATTGTCACAGTCCATAGTCTGAAAATTTGGATAGCGGAGTCAATCCGAGGCAAGTGCAATGGAAAAGGCAGAAGAGTCTAAGAGGCTAAGCAATTGTAGAGCCGTACCTTTCTTTAGCATAGTAGAGCTTATCTATGTAGCACCTTCCAGAGGCACCCTTGCTCATTCCAGCCTAATAAATTCGGGGTACAAAGGTTTTCGAAAGACGAGAGCCTCTTACAATCCACCACCCATTCAATTATTCGAAATCAAGTACTTCTCTAATAGCCACTTTCGGTCTTTGGTTATCCTGCCTTGTTTCATGCAGTAGCACGAAGCGCCATAAAAATTCCCCACCCAAAGCCGACCAAGCTTCCGACGACTGTTGTTAGTCTCAGAATCAGCATTGCCTTATGGAGTTGTGAAACCAAGTTTCAAGATGTATCAAAAGAATGATAAGGAAAACAAAGGCTCGATATACTCTGAAACATGTCTGGAGACTTAAGACGAGGGCTCAGAAGACTGGGGATTGACTCCGACAATACGTACCAGTCTTCTGGTCTACTGGTATGAGAGTATGTTGCACGAGATTGACCAGGGGCCAGAGCTTGTAGCCAGCACGCATGATCGGCCAGGTTTCCTTCAGAAAAGCCGATATCAGTCAGCTAGCTCGCATTACAATCCGTAACGCCACTTCTTAGGGCGACAGTGCGTGTCTATCTCTGTGTGGCTGGGCGTAGCGTACCTCTTTCACTACGTGCCAACACGCACCCATCGACTCTCCATTCAAGAGTCTCACCCCTGCTAGGAACGTCACCACGTTCACCAACGCGGCCACTGTCTGATCCAGGACAAACTTTGTCAAAGTATTTCTCACGTTCAGCTTTTTTTCTACCTTGGCTCCTTTGCCATCGTCATCAATCTCAATCTTCCCGGTGTAATAGCCAGGAAACTTCTTTTCTAGGTACTGCTGCCATAAAAAGTTTGGTGGAGTGGATAGCAGAGCGAATGTGATGAGCGCGAAGACCGGAGGTTTTGAAGAGCTCACATACATTGCAACGAGGCATGACGCGAGAGAGAGAACGGTGGATTGGATGGTTGCGGTCACAATTGCTGGAGGCATTCCGGCTGGTCCGGGGCGAAGAGCTCAAGGAAAGGAAGACCTGGTTGGTCCCGAGGGTATAAGCTTTATGAGCCTATCAAGGAGTTATCTAGATAATGTCAGTATGACACCTCGTTAGAGGGAATCTGTGTTACAAACCTACCTTAGATTTCAGCAGCTGTTTATTGGGGTAACGCGATGTTGTCGCTTCTCGGCAAGTGCTAGCCCGAGTGCCAGGGATGCGGCAGCGGTCTTTAACGCGTGAGATGTCAGCTTATCTACCATACTACCTACTCGATGAATACTTCACTAGATGTTTGGTCTGGTTTAGGTGCATGAGTCGAATCCCGTTTGCTGGCTATCATTGCATGCAAGAAGAAGATCTCACCGTTGTATCGCCAAAGTCCACCTTGAATACCTTACAGCAGTCTAGATTCGTCTTTTCTACGTCTTACTAGATCTTCTTCTTTTATTCTCCATGCTGCTAGCAAATCTGCCGGAATATGTCTGAGTGTATATCTCGCCTTAAAATTATCACTATGCCGTGGTCGAGAGTATTCTCTCACCTATAGTATTCCGGATCGCCACGCCTACGACTACTTGTATTATATTTTTCAATCTGAAAGTGCCTCAGATCGCCATCCTAGGTCTCCGCACCAATGTCTGGACGGTACTTGGTGTAACGTCCGAGCTCAAGTTGATATCTCTAGAACTTTCCGGGAGAGAAAAGTTGGATTAGGCTTGGAGATGATAAGTTGTGATGGCAAAATCATATCCAACTGGTGACCGCTCTGGAGACGATGAACTCTTAGAGTAAAGGCAGCTCCTCATGTTTGCTTACACTAAGCAAAGCACTACTATATAGTAGGAGTTCGAAGCAAGTCTGCCTTTGGGGACCTCCAAATTGCTTGATCTGTCAAAGGGTAAGTCATCAAACTCGAAAGGAATCTTATGTTCGAGAACGCGGACACAACCTTATAGAACAGCCCGTCTTCCGCTTTCCTTCCGATCCAAATACTGCGTAATTTGCACTTGCTTTGAGTGGCGATGTTCAAGACGTAACTTTCAGTAGATCCTACAACTCAACAAGGAGGTCAATATGGGATGCTCATAACGACGATACTTTAATATGGCGACCGAACAGCGCCAAGTGGCAATGTAGCCCTTGAAGCCGTCAAACGCCTTATTAAGTAAGGAGTTTCAAAGGTTCGTTTATGTAGCTTTTATTCTCGCCGGCCTTAGATTTCGTTGAATATCCAAATAAGCGCGAAAAAATGTGAGAGCACAACATTCTCGGACCCTTCCCTTTGCAACCTCCTTTTCTGTTGTACCACTATCTTCCTAGTCATCGGCAAATATCTGGTGACCGTCTAGGACTGTATCAAGCAGTAGTTGTGCTTAGTTGTCCATCTGTTTCCAAGACGCCTCGGTTGACCATTACTTGAAGCGCGATTCTCGACGGTTCCGTCTCAACTCCAAAACATTCATGACGCCTTTTATCTTCCAAGATCTCGAACACAGCCCTGAGATCCGTCCAGCACTGCCTCCGCAAGCAGAATCCTCCACTACACGGCGATATTCAAGAGAGGTGAGCATCTGCTGATCGTATTTGTCTGCAAATATCGTGCGCAGTTTGGAACCATCCCAACTCTGCTGAACTCACACGAGTAACCCTACCTTTGTTTCACCTTCCCGGACACTCTTGTCTCAGCCTACCTTACTCCTGTGATCGGCGGCATTTCGCGCCCATGCTTCTTTGTCATTGGCAAAGTTACTTGTTGTTTTTGCTTTGCTCGTTGATTGCAACCAAGACCCGCTTATGATCCGATGTACTAACTTCGATCTGTCGACCTTGGCGAAGATGAGCAGCTTGCAAGATGCCAAGGTTCGCGAAGAGTTCATAGCAAGATGCAATGAGTTACATATCAAGGCAAAGGAGAACAAAGCGAAGCTTGCACCACCGCCTACAAATGGAAAACATCTTGGTCACTATCGGGCACCTCCAGCCCCCGTCTCTGTCCAAACCTCTGCATTCACGCGTTTGGGAAAAGAACAAGAACCTTACAAGATGGAGCTCGCTTCTCAAGAAGTGCAGTCTAGTTTCGAACGTCAATTTGGACTCATCACTGCTAAAAACCAAGCCACTTCGCGTCCTTCTAGTCAACGTAAGGAACATTCATCTCTTTCAGTTCTTCGCATTGACATTCCAATGTAGGCAAGGCGTCCGAGACGTCCTCATTCTCTGAACCGGTAGCGAGCTTCACCGTTCCTAAAACCGCTACATCCCGACCACCAGCAACAGCCAGCAAACACGCTATTGCCAAGTGTCACCAGGAACTTGCAGCCTGCTACCAAAAGCTTGCTGCACTTCACGTCGCTGAAGCGGAGAAAGCTATGGTACATGAAGCAGGAGCCGTAAAGGGGCAACAAGTGTATGTTAGCAACGGGTTTCTGCAGCTTGAAGTTCCAACGCCCTATACCTAACCGTTTGCTCGGTGCTTGAAAGGGAGAAAATGGAAGCGGAACGTTTGAAAGGCACATGTAACAAACAACTAAATCAGCGGGCAAGAAGTGTGTCAGAGGTAATTTGCGCATGTACGTTGCAGTTACTTTGCGAGGCTCATACCAATCATACTCCATTTGTCCGAACACATACGTTGCAGCTTAACTGCCAGTACTACAATAGCTCAGCTTATTCGGAACGTATTGGCTTCTGTTGACTGGCTTTCCCTAGTCGCACAACAATCTACATTCATCGTGGACTCCGTTCTTACAACTAAACCCAAAGACCCAAATCGAAGCGTTTCAGAATCAAATTGAACAAACCAAACTACAAAATAATCTCATCGACACCACATAGCTTCTCAACCTCACCAAAAAATACCTATCCTCCCTCCTAACCCTGCACACCAAGCCCCCTACCCACCCCCGCCCTAACACAATTAATCCCACCCACCTCCCGAAACGAACCCCCCTCCACCCCCCCCTTCCCCCACCCCGTCCGCCCAAACCACACCCCCACATCAACATCATGCACGCCCGCTCCCCCCTCAAACTGAATAACCGCTCTATCATCCCTTCCCCCAAACTCCCCAGGCGGGTTTCTCGCATACAAGCAAATAAAATACCGCGTCTTGTGCTTGTCACACACCAGCGTGTTGCCGATCTGGATCTTTTCGGGCTTGGGGGTTCGACTGTCTCGGCCGCATGGTAGCTCGCAGTAGCTGGTGTTTTTCGGCAGCGGGGCGTAGAGGCGGGATCGGAGCGTCAGGTTTCTGGGTTTCGGCTCAGTGGGGTTGTAGCTTAGGTCTTGGGTGACTTGGATAACGTGTTTGTAGGGGCCTGGACGGCCTTTCTGAGGAGGGGTGGATGTGGAGGCCCAGGTTAGGAAGTGCTGGAAGTCTGGTTCGTGGTCTTGGTGGGTTTCTAGGTGGTGTTCGAGGGCTTGTTTGCTGTGCACGAGGTCCCATTTGCAGTAGACGAGGTTTCCTTTTATGGTCTGGATTTGTTTTTCTGTGTATGGATTGGGGGTTTCTTTTAGTTGGTCTTCGGACTCTTTGTGGTACTTTTCGAGGCTCTTTTGGAATTCGGCGGAGCAGTCTTTGGTGTCTTTGGGGGTGGTGAAGGGGGTGGTTGGTTGGATGGAGGCGCAGCAGAATACTAGGGGGATAGTTTCCGGTCTTGAATCTTGAGCAGACGATGTGGCAGATTGCTTAGGCGGAACAGATGGAGGAGATTGCGTTCGGGGTTCCGAGCTACCAGCAGAGGGTTTTGCAGGTTTCTGAGGTAGAGGAACTTGAGGAGATTGTGCTTGGGGTCCAGGTTTATGAGTAGATGATGCGGCGGGCTGCTGAGGCTGTCGAGACGGAGAAGCTGGAACAGATTGGCCTGTTGCTCCTGCATTACGTGCGGTTAATGCTGGGGGTCGCGAAGGTTGCTGGGGCTGTTGAGCTCGTGGGGCTGGAAAAGGTTGAATCTGGGGTTCCAAATTCCGACTATCTGATGCGGCAGGCTGCTGAGTTCGAGCAATAGGCAGATTTTTGGGTTGAGTTTGGGGTCCGTTGTCATGAGCAGTTGCAGCGGCAGGTTGTCGAGGGGGTGGCACTGGAGAAGCTCTACCTGGGTGCCCAGAGCTGGGAGCAGACGACGCCGTGGGCGGTTGGGCACCAGGAGGTAGGTCAGGTTTCGTGGTCTTTCGCTTACGGGCCATATTTTTAGATTTTTCAAGATCTTGGTGAAAGGAGTGCTGAGTACAAAACTAGAAAGGAAAGTCTTGACGTTTCATGCAAAATATTCTTTTTGTTTCCAGATCTTGAAGTACGATAAAATATCTGAAAGAGAAAGGAAAGATCCAGCAAGTGGAAACATAAGACCTGGCGGATGACCCAACACAAGCAACACAACTTGAATAGAGTTGAAGATTTCATGCACATGAAAGTTGATGTAACACATAGTTTGCTTGAGTGGCTTGCTAGTTGGAGAGTGTCTGAGGCAGGGGGAAGGAAGAAGGTGCTAGATGAGGGTGGTTTGTGCAGGGTTGGAAAGGAGCCTTGTGATATTGATCGGTGTGCATTAAGCGAGCACTGCTGGCATATATGAGCTGGAGATGAGGACTGTGTTTGTAGCAGGAATTTTGCAGAGAGAAGACAGGTACTTCTCTGCAGGTGAGTTTTTGGCTCCAGGTTCTAGATCATTCTCATAGGCGCTTTGCAAAGAAAGTCAGAAGCAAACCTTCCGAAGCCTCCGGAAACCCCATTTACTCCCTTGTCTGGTACATTTGGGTGCCTTCTCAGAGTTATAACCTTTCGTAGACCTTCCAAAACTACCATACTTGAGCATCTCAACGCATTTGCGCGGAAAAACTTTACTCTTATCAATGCGATATGGCGTTGTCGAAATGTGAAGACGTTTGACTGTAGTGGCAACGCAGTGGGTGAATGCTCATAACGTTCACTTGGTGGTTCCTTGAATGGCAAAGACCAGAATGCAAAGCCACTCCTAGCGATGATGGTTTTTTGGTCCTGGAAATATGACGGTCTTCAACTAGCAGTCTTAGCATGCGCGCTTGAAGGCGTCTTAGAGTTTGGTGGCTATTGAAGAGAGATATAACGTTTCGTTTGGACGTGGCTACCAAGATACCACTGCTGGCCACATCGACGAGCTTCAGTCGAATGAGACATGAATCTGTCAAACTTCATCGCATACACCAGGTAATTGTTCCTACTATTCATGGCAGAGTCATTCTCCGCATCCACGGCTTCGAAATTGTGCTGTTTCTTGATCGGTTCATGTGTAAGCTCAATGAAGAAAAGGCCGCGCGAATTGGCGCGGTGGCTATGGTGGGAAATTGGAAATAAGCCAATATGGCCATTTTCTTGCTTTTGCGAAGATTTAATAAGACTTTTGGGATGCACAATGCTGGGTGTTGCAAGCTGTGGTGAATGTCTGAGTTAAGATACCTTCACGGATACAACGTGCCCACAGTGTGAATATCGAACAACATTCTTTCTGCTCGACGCACACATCCCAAATGACTGCATCGTATCAAAATTCGTTTTTGGTATGCTGTAGAGAGACTAAAAGTATTATCGAGCCTTTGAATCCATTCAAACTGTCTAAGACCGATGGAGGAGTCAATTGAGATGGTTTGACAATTATACTTATTATCGTATGATAGAAGCCTTTGAGTCTATTCCGCGCTCATCAATTTACAGCTTGTCTGCCTTCCACCTAGGATCGTTGCATAGCGCTATGGACATCCAAGCACCAATCTTCTGTTGCCCCTTGGCGGAGCAATGCGGAAACACTCATGAATCGCTTGGCCATAAGCTTGAACCATTCATGAAATGGGCGCGCGAGAGAGCGACATCTCAAGTCTCGACTGCAACCGAGGATTACGCTCGTGACTTCTTGATCGAGGTGGTCAAGACTAGACAACACGCACCAAAACAACCCTCTAGCAGGGTCTTCCTTATAAGGAACGACCAAGATGGTTCCAAGGGATACAAAGAGTCTTTGGCGGCGAGATATCGCCAAATGAACTCTTCAGCACCCGTCGAAGAATGTCGGATCCTTGTCTGCATCAATTGCCAGCTATCTTACTCAGTCTTTCTATTCAAGAAGCAACAGCAGACAGATCCGCCCTCGTCGGTAAAACAAATTGAGGCACGATTTGGGAACCTTGTTGGATCAGATTCACCGGGTTAAAAGCAGCGACAGCCATTTACAGCCATAGATCGGGAAATCGGAACGCTAACTCCCCAAAAGATATCTCCAAGGGTGTAGAAGGTGCTTCAGATAGTTGGCAAATTTTCAGTCTCAAGGTATTAAGCAAGTAACAACCAGATAATGGCTTCCATAATTAGCCAAAAAGTATTTGGAAACAACCATACACGCATCCCAATGCAATCCTGACAAGAATATGACATGGTCTGATGAGAAAAGCGTACATCCATTACGCGTAAAATGTTTAAACCACCTTTGTTTTATTAGTGCTTGGTACTATATTTGATCACATGAAATTAGCTCATGATTGTCAAACTGGGGAAGAACTGCAGAGGACTCACTTTGTTACATATAAAGCAGAAGCTGCTCTTCGTTAGCAGCTCTCATCGTACCTCAACTCACACCTAAATATCCACACTATCCTGAATAATCCAAGGTATGGCGGATACGCAAAAGCCAATCTTTTGTTGCACGAAGGTCGGCCGTCCTTCTCTTGACGAAAATCTGGAACTATTCATGGAATGGGCTGCAGGAGACTCTACAGCCAACGACTCCGGTGGAGACAGACCAGATGCTTTTCCCTTCGTTATTGAATTTTTCGATACCACAGAGAAAGGATCGCACTGCCCCACCATCAGATATTTCGCCGGCCAAGGGAATCACGACGGCGGGATCATTTTCAGGGAAATTGAGAACGCCGAAAATTTTCGTAGAAATCGGTATGAGAAAGTCAAAGAACACAAGCTTAAGTGCACGACTCATAAATCAGCATCTTACGTGATAAATCTCTTGGAGGGTCCGGACTAGCATGGAAGGATGTTTTCAACTGCCGAAATCCCTGGCTGTGGTGTTGGAGGATAAACCGAACCTACTAGTGCTGGTATTTAGCAACCGGGTATGATGTATGACTTGGACAACAAGGATGACCTCTTGGACGGTCCACCTATGTTCCATTAATACCAGTAGCCGGCAGAGACTTGCCAGTCGTGGTATTTTGTGTATCCCCATCAGCTTCGCCATTAATACCAGTAGCCGGCAGAGACTTGCCAGTCATGGTATTTTGTGTATCCCCATCAGCTTCGCCATTAATATCAGTAGCCGGCAGAGACTTTTTTAATGTCTGCTTCAGAAGGCTTTCTTTCCCAGCGCGGATCTTGCGATTCAATTTCAGTAGGCGTTGGCGTACTTTTGGCTGTGCATAGCGTACATCGAACAGGTGTTGGCGATGGTGCGGCTTTAACATATCCAACTTCGCGATGTATTTGGGTTTGAGATCCGTAGAGCTGGTGTCATAGAAGCAGATGTAGTGGCGTTGGGGTACTAAGCGAATCATGTCGAAATTGTCCGGGACTTGATGGTTATGAGCCGGAAGATCTCTGCCGAAGTACCATGCGCATCTTCGTTTGCTGTCCACCAAACTCTTGCCAAAAGGTCGAAATAAGATATGATAGAACTGCTGTGCGATCCATTGGTAGGTTCTGTCCTCATCGTCGTATATGGCGACAAGTCGATTTGGCGAAGAGGTATCGCGAATTGGCCAGCTGTATCCCACTTGCAGCTCTCAACGCCGAGCGCAGATCTGAGCGATAGATCCTCCATTTTAGTGAAGTTATTAGGTAGTGATGCGCGGACAAAGTCAACAGGTTGTCTTGTTGATATTTCTGTTCAATGTACTTGAGTAGCCTAGCGAATAAAGTCTTCATATCGCTTCGCTTATTGCGGCAGAGATCTCGGCGCCTGTACTGCCGCTTCGTCATCCCAAGTCATCACAAGATGATATATTTCCATAGAACATAATCGTTTTGTTATTATTAGAATCGTGACTGTCCTTCAACAGAACTGATCGCGCTCAATTTTAACTGGCACATGAACATCATATTTCTCTATCTTGACTTATATTCATTTCTGACTCATCAATCTCTCCGTGTGAACTCTGCTCCTCAGTCGTACGGCGCATTCTTTCTTTGTAGACCCTGGCCACCAGTACTTGGGCAACCATACTCAGGTTATTCTATCTGATAGTCACTAGACACAAATTGTAGTCATGGCTAGTACCGCCCGTGGTGGACGCCTTGAGGGCAAGAAGGCTATCATTACTGGTGCAGCAGGGTAAGCTTTAACTGTGATTGAATCTAGAGTATCTACGTTTCTTCTATTTGATGCGTACTTGATGGCTGAGTGACGTTTCAGGTCAAGGAATGTTTTCTGAATTTATGTATTTCAAATTCTACTCCTTGCTGGATAACATTGCTGAACCCGTATGCATGTCTGTATTCCTTTATTCAAACTTACTTTCAAACTGTTCGCGCCATCTGCAGATATCAATGTCTGATCCATTCCTTCCACTTTCCTCCCACACTAATTTGCAAATTCCTTTCCCAGCGGCATCGGCCTCGAGACAACCATCCTCTTCGCCCGGGAAGGCGCCGCAGTTCTCATGGCCGACATATCCGAACCAGCACTGGCTAAAGCCCATGCCAAAGTCCACGAGATTCTTCCCAAGCCGCCCCGTCTCGAGACCATCAAATGTGACGTCTCTAAAGAATCTGATGTCGCAGCTATGGTCTCTCACCTCGACTCCTGGGGTGGCGTCGATATCATTTTCAACAATGCAGGCATCATGCACGCAAATGATGCAGATGCTGTAGACACGCCAGAAAAGATCTGGGACTTGACACATAATGTCAATGTGAAAGGCGTGTGGTTTGGATGCAAGCATGCGATTATGAGTATGCGTAAACATAAGAAGACAACGGGAAGTATCATCAACACTGCCAGTATTGTCGCACTAGTTGGGAGTGCCACACCACAGCTGGCATACACGGCTAGTAAAGGAGCAGTCTTGGCGATGACGAGGGAGTTGGCGGTTGTACATGCGAGAGAAGGATTCCGATTTAATGCTCTCTGTCCTGCTCCTCTCAAGTACGCACTCCTCACCATCCCATACCTTGCCAACTTTCATTTCTGATACAAAGCTCAAACAGCACACCACTCCTCCAAGACTGGCTCGGCGACGACGCAGCAAAGCGCCATCGTCGCGAAATCCATTTCCCAACAGGCCGCTTCGGTGAAGCGATCGAGCAGGCTCAAGCCGTCCTCTTCCTTGCCAGCGACGAAAGCAGCTTTGTGAATGGCACGGATTTTGTGGTTGATGGGGCCATGACTAAAGTAAGACCTCAATAGATTTCCAGCTAAATTCATTTAGAAAAGCCTTTGCTAATGGTGGTATGTCCCAGGCTTATGTCACGCCAGAAGGACCAGCGACGCAGCCGCCTGCTAATTTCGCTCGGTAAAAGCTAGTAGATTTGTAGACGCGAGGCGTGAGCGAGGGGCTAAGGGTATCCGTGCTAGACCTACCTTACCCATTGTGCTTTCCTTTGATGGAACTTATGCGTTTAGCAATAGAACGGATAGACATTCTGCTCCTATCACCTCCAGTCTTCCTTGAGACTCCAATCACAATACTGTTCCACACCGACTCTCAGACTTCCACCCAATGCCAGCCCACTCCCACCTTCACGTCCATCACGGAAATACCCCCGTCGATGCACCTTGAACGCAAAAATCGAGGATTACGAATAGACAATCCCCATTCCCCTAACCCTGCTTTCACTCCTTGTGGCTTACTTCCTTGGAACTATCTAGCTACCCACTGCATTGACAGCAGACCAGAGACGAGTGCAAGGAAGCCAATTTCTCACTTCTCTCCAAATCCCATCAATTATGAACACCATCGCCATCGCCGCCGCCATCTCCTTCCCCTTCCACTACATACACCATACCACCGGACCACCCCTCCTCAACCCAACCAACCTCGCACCCAAAAATGTGCGCCGCATGCTACACCACATCCATCATAACATCCTACGGCAAAAACCAAGGGAATTAGTCCGTAACGATTTGAAGCCTGAGCTTAGAGAGTGAGAAAATAAGTGAAAGGAGCTAGAGCGATAATGACAATGAAGGGATTGACCTTGTTGTAGGGGCTGTATTCGTGGTGGTGTGTGGATGATTACTCGTATTACTGGAAGCGAACATAGAGAGGCCACTGATAGGGTGTGTGCGAGTGGTGGTTGCGGGCCGGTGATGGATGCGGAGGTGGAAGGGAAGGGTGGATGGTGGGACTTTGTCTGTGTAGATTGATGATGCAGAGGGAAGCTGTGGAAGAAATTTGAAGTTTATCTATGGTTAGGCGCGGTTGAGATACATATACAATGTAGAGTGCTTAGACGGAAAGAGAGAAAGGTACGCCATGGGGGTGCGAAAATCGCGAGTGGGCTATTTAGAGGAGGGAGAGGTCTCCAAATTTCTCCTGTGAAGTGCATTAGATAAGGGCGCACTGTTCGAAATGGACAAGAAGCGTCGCATACCTTGTAGCCCGGCACTTGCCATCTTCCTTTCGATACGAGCTGCGATGTGCGCTCATCGATATCCGGTCTCGCAGCAACAACCTCATCCTATAAACCATCATGTCTGGAGTCAGCATACATTCACACCCCTGCCGCGCAACATGCTCGAGACGTACCACCGTCAAATCCTCGAACGGCCTCGCTTCCTCAATATTCTTCAACGTCTTCTCCAACGACCTCAACTCCTCATCCACCCTCCCCTTCGTCTCCTCCGCATTCTTCACCGCCTGCGTCTCAAATGCCTCAATCGCCTTAACCTGCCTTCCCACATCATAAGTCTGCGGCTTGAAGCTCTTCATATACCCTTCAATTTCGTCGACGATGGCAGTGTTGTTGAGGACAGTGCGATAGTGCGCCAAGTCGACGGTCGTAGGGGCCTGCGAGAGGAGATTTATCTTACGGCGGGCGTCATCATTGCGTTTTTTGAAGGCCATAAGGGAGGTTGAGGTTGAGCCTTTGAGGCCGAGGGAGGAGGTAATGCGGGTCCAGTCGATCTTGGCGGCGGCGGAGCGCTGGGAGAGAGATGTTAGTGGGGTTTGATGGTTGATAAACAATCGCAGCAAGGATGTACGTACTCCGACAGCCATTGTTGTGGTATTCAAAGACAATCGGGTGTGAAATGGATCTACAGATGAAAGATGAGGTCGTGGTTCGGGAATGGGGTGCCCTGGTGCAGGTCGACTCGGTAAGGCTGAACACGTGATCCTGATTTTACTACGTAGTCTGATGAACAGATACCTTACCTTAGGCCCTAGGTTTGTTTTCACAGCAAGATATCTACTGATTCGTGGGAGTCAAAGCGTAAATATTCAAATGAGACAGAAGATATTGCGCCTCTAACTTTGGTGGCTACCTAGTCTTGATACTCGGACTTGCGCTGGCATGCAAAGAACCCAAAGACAAAGTAGATTAGGTCTGAATTCATGCCTAACAGCAAGTGCATGCTTCCCTGAAATAGCACACGTAGAAACTAGGGCTATATGCTAAGGGCCATGATTGAATTGACGATATCGTTGTCGTTCTATGCACTTCGTTAGAAACATGGAGGAATGATAGTTCTTAGGGCATGATTTTACCTCTTTCAATGCCTTCACAGCCTTCTTCTTCGACACACTCGCTTGAGCCATCACCAGTTCAATATCTTTGGCTTCCAATCCAGTGTCATCGACCTCCTCATCGTCGTCATCTTCCTCGTCCTTTTTAGCTTCTCCGGCCTCAATTGCTTTACCCTTGTCATTGGCATGATTGTGCCCTGCGTGGGGATCCGCCGCACCGCTATCTCCGGACGGCGTGATATTTTTAAGGGCCGAGTCACTGATCTGGGAGCTTAGGTCTTCGATCTTGGCTTCACCGAATATACTGGAGTATAGAATTAGCATGTGGTAGACCCAGGTAGGTACGAACAGCTTACATCCAGGTATTGCTCGACGGAGATTTGTAAACATCTGGCTGATTGATAACGAAGAGAATCTATTTCTCAAATCAGTCCGCAAAACCTAGCTATCTGCAATGAAGAAGCTGGTAGCGCTGTGATACAAGTCCCAGTGGTGCTGCAGCTCATTGTTGGTCCGACTCACGTTTTTGGGCCTCCTCAAAGTTACTCTCGTGATACCCGGAACATGCTTCAAGCCCAATTTCGCAATTGACTTTCTAGCCTTCTTCTCGTTGCGTGAGTGTACGGTGACGGTCGATCCTCCAGATGGCCCAACTTCCTCTCCACCTGCAGCTTCAGGCTCAGAGTCGGAGCTACTTGATGCATCATCAACCTCTGCACCCTTCTTGGCTGGTGGGTCGTCCGGGAGCTCTTCGATGCGTGGGTTCGACATCTCGGAAGCGATTCTGCATTAAAGGAAACCATGTCAGCACCGTGGGTAAACCCTTGTTCAAGCCGCAGCCTTGATGGAACAGAAGAACATGGGAGGCATGGCCATAGAGCTCAGTACCATGAGATATCGACACCTACTTTGAATGACAAACAATGCAATATGAGCTCGTTGCAGCGGCCTTCAAGGTCTGGGGGTTTTTCCCGACAGCTTAGCGAGTGCGGCTCAATTAGGTTAGGTGAATTGGTTAGTGGGCGCGGCAGGCTTCGCTCGGTCTATCACAGCTTTCTTCTTCGTGCATCCTTTACCTATCTACATGAACAGGAATCTTCTGAAAGCACCTCGAACGAATGATTAGCAATGTCGCATGGTCGCGAAGCACTAATCGCTATCACTGGACATCGTTAATTGTCGAGTAATCAGCATCTCGACTCCAATCCCGAATGGCCTTACTTCCATCTGCATGTGTGGCACTGAACTTCGTTATTCGGATCCTGCGAGCGTCGATAGATCTCAGATGCTCATTCAACCTCAACCCCGCTGAATCATCTTGCATATGCGGCCCAGAGGAGTGTTTGCTTTTCGTTCCGGCATCAACAGCCTCCCCCACCCCCTTCCCCCCCCAAAAAGCTTAAGATGGCCATCTAAGGTCCAATTTGGCATCACCCTTTCTACTATTCCACCTTGCATTCAGATTGCTCTACGGAAGTACTGAGTTTACATTCTTATTATACTATTACGCTTTATTGGTTTTGATTATTTTAAGTTCATATTTCTCACACCTCAGCTGTCTCACCTCGCTGTCAAGGCATTTCTGCCATTAAAGACTTGACTCGTAAATGGTGCCTGACAAGAAGTACGCTCTCTTGTCCCTTGCTGGCCACGCCATCTTCTGCTGTCACGGCCCGCTGTCAGGAGCGATTCAATAATACGAGGAAAAGGCTGAAAGCTGGTCTTGACTCCTTGAGCCACTCAGCTGTCTCATTCCCCGCATGCAGCAGTCGTCTTAGTCAACCAACTCACACGGCCTACAGGTTTACGGATTTACAGTTGTTTTTGGTCACGCCACAAACGCCTCGCCAGTCAAAAGCTCAACAGAAGTGGCAAGTTTAGCCGGAATTCAATAGAAATTACGTTTAATAAGCGAATTTCGTTTGCAGCAACGGTGATACAAGGAGGTTGTCTGATGGACTCAGCTCTGCATCGATGGTCGGCTGAGACAAAAGCCACGGTCAGCATTGAGTTGCTGCGAAGCCATCTTGACGATATAACACTGTGGAAATCGCGCATTTTCTAGGTAGATTATTAGAGATTCCAACTACCACAGTACATCACATCACCATTATTATCAACAAACCTACCATCATGAAGCTCCTCTTTGCGCTGCTACTTAGCATTGGGTAATGGAAACTTTCCCGTTACACTTCCCCTTGCTCAGCATCGTCGTTGCTCTTCTGTATTCGTTGCTACTTGCCAGTCATGTCAGCTCTAAATGGCACATCATGTACCGTGAGAGGCTTCCAGGCTTGATCCTTTATGGGAAATATGCTCTATTAGTACTGCATACTGTGTTGAAGATAGACATTGACGACCAGACCATCAAGTGATACTTCAGTCTGCCATTCCTGTTGCAATGGAAGAAAACGAGATTTTGTCTATTTGCTTGTATTTTTCCTCTGCTGTAACAAGTTTATCAATACTGATCCATCCATGTCGAATATCGCACGTTTATTCCCTCTATTCCTTCTTCACTCACACACTCCTCACCAAATCTCTTCCTTCCATCTCCTAATGCCCCCAGCTAACATCCCCTCACAGCCTCCTCACCCCAACCCTCTCCTCCCCAACCGCCGTCCCAAACACCCCCGCCCACCCCACCTGCGCCCCAACCAAAACCACCTACGTCACCACCATCATCTCGACCGTCACCACCAACGCTCCAATCTCCTGCTCAAGCTTCCACACCACCGTCACTCCCACCTGTTCCATGCCAACTTCTGCGCCGTGCATCGTCCCGGCTTGTATCATCTTGGAGACGACAAGCGTGGGATGCTATAACAGCTGTTGTCCGACAACGCCCATAATTACGGCGACGGCGAGCTGCACGACGGGGTGTAGGCATGGTTGTGGGATGACCTATACTACTATTACTGCGAAATGCTAGGGTGTGGCATTGGCGAAGATGGCGGGGAGTGCAAGAACGCTGGTTCGATGCGAAGTGTTCGCAGCAAAGGTAAATAGCCTGCTGGCAGGAATTGCAAGTTTCGAAGCAGAAATGATGGATTTGCGAGGAAGGAAAAATCTTGTAACGAAAAATGTTCATCTCATGTATAATTTATTTTAGCTTATCTCAATGCAAGATCAGGTACTTCTTCGTCTCACTACATCGTGGGTGTTTGACCTCCGCAACTCCTCTCAGCGATGGCTTTCTAGCAAGGGAAAATCGTAGGCATTCCTTTGGGAAACTACTTCAAGCATTACATCAACCAATCAACCAATCAACCACAATATCCTCAGAAGTTCATGCATGAAATAACAGTAATGCTTTGAGCACAGAAGAAACCAGGTTCAATGCTACGAGCTGCTTTCTAGCATACACATCTTGCGGCTCTGTAACAAAGAGATCACCAGTCCACCTCTCACACAACTAACCCATCCTGAGTGTCCACCTACGCCTTCGCCGAGGATCGTACTTTTGCGAATGACTTGCGAACCTCGAATCGTGCCTAAATAGTACATATCAGCGATCATACCCATGGCACAATACCCACTATCCCAGTAGTCTATCTCCGCTCTACATTATCCAAACGTCCTGTTCTCCCATCAAGCGATTGAATTATGCTCAAACCTACCTGTTTCCTCAATCTCAGAACCTTAAACCTCTCGAAATCCGTCAACCCTCTCCTCTTCTCTCTCTGCTCCCTCCTCTTCGCCCACACACTCTCATCCCACTTCTTCTGCACCTCATTCTTCTCCCACGCTCTAGCCACTGCTCCCCTACCTGCCCCACGCGGCAGCTTGGGAATGACGATCGGTGTAAGAATGAGGTTGGCGAGAGACGTGGCGTGGCGGGGGACAGAGGCGTTGGGTTTGGTTGATGGACCGTCGACAAGGGCCTGTGGGGGCGTTAGTTTCTTTCGGGCTTGGTTTGGAGGTAAAAGGAGGAGTCCTGGAAGCTGGAGGAGGGGAGAGACGAACGCGCTTGTGGTCGATTATTTCCGCGATGGTAGCTAGGCGTCCGGTGTAATCGCCGTGGGTGAAGAGGACAACGCGGCCGACTTCGACAAGGCGCCATTGAGAGGCTTTGATTTCGATTTCTGCCATGGCGGCGTCGCTACTATGGGGGTATGGTCAGAGCTTGGAGTTAGTTTTAAATAGGTTGCGGGGAGAGCTCACTGTCGGGGATGATGTTAGAGTTGATGTCGTGGTGTCGCAGCTCGTCAATCTCGAAATTCGGCTTGCGATGTTCGTGGGCTCGCTAAATATACCGCTAAAGGTAGCGCTAAGCCTTAGAGTCTTCAAATTCATATTTTCCAACACCAAGTCAAGATGGAGCATTCGGAATTGCTTTGGTACTGGCAAATCGTAACATAATGACAAAATCCTCATGTCTAGGTCATGCCCTCCCTACAAATCTTCTGCCACGCACAGGGCTCATCTTGAGCTATGAGCTGCGAAGCTTTCTCAGCATCGCAGCCCGTATCGAGAAAATACCAGCACTTAGGTCGGAGGCCCACAATGCTGGCCGAGCGTGGCCGCCATCGAGGCACCAGCTCCATATCATCAGAATTCCCGTGGAATGAGCCAGGGGAACACAGTTTCTATGGCCTTGAACGGCTATTTGCTTACTTGCGCGGTTGGAAAGAGCGTGAGGTCCACCTTATCTTAGCACAAAAGAATGGAATCGAACAAAATAGAGGACTGAGAATTCCATGTGAGCATGGGTAGAAAGCTTCTTAGCCTCTGAGCCTCTCCTGGTTACCTTCGTTACCCTCCTTACATACCCGCAATTGAAATTCGTCGATGTGCAACGCAACGCCGATTATTCTCACACTTTACTCGAAAGCCTCGAGTGGCCTCCGAATCCGGCGAGAATCATGCAACCAATTGGCTGTATGTTCTTCGGATGAGCGTCGCAGGGATTCTTCCACAATGCGAGAGGGATGTGGCTCGCCAAGGACTTCAACCCGAGCTTCCTATGCCAGAATTTACCTGGCAGTACTGACGTCTGGCTATACTCAGTGACTGTGGTAATGCCACGCGAGTGAAACAGTGATTCATTGCTACGAGCAGGTTGTGAACCAGAGGGTCAAAGTCTCCAAAGCTCCCCAGGTAGACCCCCTCCTCCCTCCAACGCATCCTTCCGACTCCCAATCCCACTTTACCATGATGATATAATTTGCGATTGACGCTCATGTCTGTGAAGCTCTCGCCGGAGCTTCGATACGGTCAGAGCGGTATGATATTCAATCTTACATATTCTGAACTACACTACCAACCATAATTGTTACAGCCTCTCCGTCACTGAAGAGTTGCTGATAATGTCGTTAGTCTAGCTTGCAGAGGTAGAGCAATCATACAAAGAGCAAAGATCTCTCACCATCAGGTTAGTTCCCTGCCGCATTCCCTTTCTCCTTCAAATGCACGTTTTCTTCCTGCCCAATGATTATATAACACAAGCACTAGATAGTAAGTGATCCCTTCGGGGAATGATCATACCTTGTATACACCAAGATCGCTGAGGGCATACTTCCTCCCATCTTCTAAAGATTTTGTGCATAACACAAAAATTCTTGTTGCTAACATGGGGATCTAGATAGGTATGTCGAGGATGAGTGAGAAACATCTTGAGGGTACAGATTTGAACATGATACCTGCGAGTAGTGGTCAAGAACGACGGTAGCATTTATATATATCCAATCTATACACCCCTTCAAGGGCGATTGCAAAAAGCGCTGCAAACCTTCCTCCAAATATGTATACCAATACGCAATACTCGAAATGCTATCCTGACCTCCATCCCACCACCACAACCATTCCATCAAAGCCTACTCTTTCCACCCACCAACTTCTCCCAATCCTCCTGCCCAAACGGCACATAACTATCACCCCTTGATGGTACCCAAAACACCGTATCAAACTCCCCACCCGCAACCTTCTTTTCCCTCAGCCCTGGATCTACTCCCTCCTCCCTCAACGGCCCTTTGTTCTGCTTATTATTATGACTGCCCATCCCGCCCACCTCTCCCCCCACCACACGCAAAAAGACCGGAACCGCCTGGCTCGGCGGTCTCTCCCTGGCATATTTCGCCAGCGCCGCCCAATCGAAATTCCCGCGTTGCCCGGGTGTGACGACAATGGTAGCGCACCCTGCACGCCCGTCGTGCTTTGGGACTAGCACGCCGTAGAAATTCGCTTCATGGATGCCCGGGAACGAGCCTAGGACTTCGGCGACTTCAGCCGTGGATACGTTTTCGGATTTCCAGCGGTCACTATACTATCAGTCCATCACCAGCATCATCCTCAGTGGGACTGGACTTATGATAGTCGGTGTTTGTCGTGCTTTCTGGCAAGCTTTTTGTACTATCTCTGGTGGTAGCTATTAGCTTAATATCCACCTCCCACTTGCAGCTACTAATATCACAGGCCCGAAGTATTAAGAAGACTGGGATGGAGCATATAACGCTATTAAGATTACCGGTCTAACAATTGACGGATTGGAGCCACTCATGTTCTTGATCAATCTGGAGGAAACATAGTTATACATGCCCAGACTTCGGATTCATGGCGTAGGAGAAGTTGCCGTTGCTCAATGGGTCCTTACACATGGTATTGTGGCGACTACAATACCCTTAGCTTCTCCAGCGCGATTATAACGACATCACCTGTAAGTTAGTATTAGCTAGAGTGGAAGGCAGTCATGGTATTGAAGCAAGTACGCAATTATTCTTTTCTATGAGTAGATGCTAATCCAGAATCGTAGTTTAATAGCCAAGAAGTCGATCGAAATCCAATTTATAAGCTCTTAGCCTCTAACAGGTTTCTAGGACCTTATGTCCGAGACTCTTTGCGTAATGTTCTGGCGCCCAGTCTTGAGCCTTAATCTGCATCAACACACTAAAAGCTCTATCACTTCCAACATTCTCTATTACAGGATTTTGGATACATGCAGGCATCTTCCTCATCCTCGTGCTGTTCTTCTTCCTTGCGTTCGTCTGGCTTGTGCCCTTCCTCCTTGGCTTCTTGACCTTGGTGTGCTGGCTCTCTGCGGTCTGTTTCAGGTTGTTCCAACTCAACAGACCCAGGCATTAAAATTGCTGGGACGACGCCTCTATTGATCACACTGTCAGCAATATGCTGAAGGCTAGACAGCAATCTAAGATCGCTCGCCACTGCTGTTGACAGCTGCTTGGAACTGGGAACCCTACAATTGCTCCACGCTGCCGTTGAAAGCTGCTCGATCCTGGGAACTTTTCGAATATTAATGGCACCACATTTTGAAATGCTTATCACTACACCGAGGGCTTCATATTCGCCTTGAGATGTCCGAAACGTCAACTGACCTAACCCATCTAGGAATATTTCCGCTCTTTTGTATTTTCGAGTGCCATCAGAAATGTTGCTTTGATCAGAAGTGGTAGGTGATTGTTGGTCTGGCTCCGTTTGCCTCCTGGTCTCCTGAAGATCTCCAAAGTGGGTTTGCGCGTTTCTGCCAAGATATGATGTATCAACAGCCGAGGAACGACCGCTTATCGAAAGACCATGAATCGGAAGGCTCGTTGGAGAATCCGTAGCGGACGAAAAAGGGCTCGTTCGACGTCTACGTATCGGGAGCGTCATCTGGTTCTGATTTCGCCGGTCTTCTTGGAACGGATCCCTAAAGAGCACTGGCTCGCTAATTTCCGATTTTGGTTTGCGGGCAGAATACATGAGATTGTAGTATGAGAAATGCTCTTTCCTCAACTCTTCGTCTTCTTCGATATCTGGGGAAGGGTTACGGACTTGTTCGGCTTGGCCTCGACTTCTCATCTTATCCAGTCGCAGACGGCGATGGCCTGAAGGGCCGACTCGTGAGGGTGGCATTGTGGCGGTGTGATGGGAGTTTTGAAAATTGAGGTGAGGGGATGTTGAGAAAGCGGAAGAGTGGGTAAGGAAGATAAACCTTAGAGCAATGGCGGAGATTATGTAGACTATCAATCATGACTGACTCGTTGTTATGAATGTTAATACCACAGTCTTTGAATGATGAACAGAACATCATTGTCCCTCGATCAACAAAGTCAATGTATTGAGAAAACAAAGAGCCGAAAGTTGTACCAGACAATGGGATCTTATTAATTCGATCGTAATTGGACGTCAAGCCAAAACAGGCTTGGCTACTTGGACTAGCTTAGACAAAGCCATTCTATTGCGAAGAGGTAATTGGTCGAGACAATCGTACTGCTTCATGTGGTAAGGAGGTTGAGTCCACCACAACGGAATGACAATGAGCATGACGAGATTATTCCTTACGGAAGTGGTAGAGTTACCAGAATTCTGGAGAAAGCGAGCCGAAATACCGGCATAACCTTACCAGAACCCAGAATCCTAAGGAATTGTCACGGACAATAAGCTCGTCTCTCCTCAAATTCAGACGTTCAGTACACCACTGCCATATTTCGAAAAACCTTGGGTATATGTAGGTAATCAGGCGGCTATCAAAATGGCCAGCAACCCCGTCAATCACCCATGGGCTAAGCACATTGATATCGTCTATTACTAACGCCCGGAACAAAATGGAAGAGTGGCAATCAAAATGGAATACATACCCACCGACGAAATGGTGCCCGACGGTCTGATCCAGCCCTTGGAGCCTAGTAATTTCTTGAGATCTAGTTCAATAATCGGACTGGCTCCATGCGCGGTGGCGGTGGCGGTGCCCTTGCTCGGGGCCGGCAAGCAAGAGAGCATGGATATACACCCAGTATGGGGTTCCAAATAGCTTCATGGAGCTTAATTCCTAAGAAGGGGTGTTGGAACCAGGGCGGGTTACAGCTGGCCGGGGGGTTGGAAAAGTTGAGCCGGGGTCGGAAAAAATTCTTGGCGTCGGATTGAACTTTAAAATTGGCATATGCCCCGCACATCCAAGATCTGACGTCGGGTTGGAAAAGCTTCGGGCCCTATGCGAAGCATATGTCAAGAGCATTAAGCAAGGCCACAATAAAATTCACATCTGATCATCAAAGCCTCATCGATGCATATGCGCAGCATCAACTGAGCATAAAGAAATATCGATGAACGACGAAAGCATCGACGCTGAAAATCGAGCGAATGAGATAACGAGTTGACTAAATGACTTGAAGATGAGTGTCACACTTCGCATATGTCGCGCATATACTAAGAAGAAACTCAGCTCGCTCAAGATTCTCTCAATGCAAATATTGAAGACGATGAGGAAAGTGATACGAAATAGTGCAAATCACGAGCAGAACGACGAGAATGAAGAAGAAAATGCTGCATATGCTAAGCATATGTAGAAGAATCTTCGCTCGTCTTGCTGCAAAGTAGATTCATGATATATGTGATGTTTCGCTCAAGCTGTGCGTGCATATGCTCGGCTTCAATACTTCGCTCAAGCTGTTTGTCTTCTAGCTACTTTAGCTAAATAATATCGATTCTTGAGCTTATGATTAGCATATGCAGAAAGCTGAGTCGGGGTTGGAATAATTTTGAACTCATGGTTAGCATATGCAGAAAGTTGAGTCGGGGTCGACATCAAAAAAAAAAAGTTCCGGCCCTGGCTCAACTTTTCCAACCCCCCACCAACTGTAACCCCGAAACAGGGAACAGTACTGTTACCTCTGTGGTGGTTAGTAATCTCCGCTCCGCGCCCTATAGGACTGGGGCTAGGGGATTCAGAGTTTTCACCTTCTTCCTTCCTTCGTAGCTTCCTACTGTAGTTCTATCAGATATACAATCTATACATGCTCCATCTGCACCTCATGTACCAATATGTTTCAAGTCTACTCAATGCTCTTCAACGGCGTTGTAGATCCACATATTCTAAGCACCACAGACCGTTTGAAAATCTCAGCATATTCCTTGTCTAAGATCCACTACTCAGTAAAGGACGGTCTTCGCATTGCTGCAGCCCGGTTGCGCTCGCAATGCTGCCGAGCGTTTGCAGTCGCTTAAGGGCGGTCGCTTGCGGATATGTAGTAGGTACTGTACTTTACTCCGTAAGTTAAATTCATAACCAGCAAACTGCGCAAATATAGACACTCTGAACACTTCTTAGCGCCTGAACATATGCATGCTTGTTGTTCTTCTGAGAAGGCAAGATTTCGTACTTCCTGACCTGAACATGGAAAAGACTCATCCCTACACTAGGATTGACAGAGGCTAGCTGATCTAGCCCCTACTAGCGAACATGAACTCCCTATTCCGTACACCTAATTCATGCAGCTTCTGTTGGTGTACGCGTGTCGTACTTTTCCATCCCACTGTTTGTTAATGTTCCACAGAACAGCTGTTCCCCAGCTCGCTTTCAACCCACAGCTTTCTGGCTGCAGCTACCCAGGAGCTTTCTCATGCGACATTCCTAATACTTTACACCAACACTCAAATGAGATATTCTCCTTAAGAATTGCGTTTTGAGTTCGCGGGATTTCACCGATATGGGCGTCGCTTGGTCTCAATTCTACCCTCCTAGTCCCACTCTGACGGAGCGAAACCTGCCAAATCAAAAAGGCAAGGTCTTTATAATTACAGGTGGAGCCTCGGGAATCGGGTTAGAGCTCGCTACAATTCTATATCAGGCAGGCGGTAAGATCTACATAGCCGGGCGCTCGAGAGTCACAGCGCTGCAAAAAATCGAAGCAATCAAGTCTTCGGTGCGCGATGCTTCGTCTGCGGGCCAGCTTGAATATCTCCCTCTTGATCTGAGCGATCTCAATACCGTCAAAGCCTCTGTCGCAAGCTTTAAGAGCAAAGAATCGAAGCTCGACGTGCTCTGGAATAACGCGGGTGTCTCTTTGCCCCCCATCGGCAGTGTCACGAAACAAGGTCATGAACTTCAAATCGGCACCAATTGCCTTGGGCCTTTCCTCTTCACCAAACTCCTTCTTCCATCCCTTCGATCCGCCGCTCAGGGCTTGCCTCAGGGTGCCGTGCGTGTTGTATGGACCAGTTCTCAGATGGTAGACATGACTGCACCAACAGGCGGCATGATCCTGACGGACTTAGACTCCCCACCCCAGGACAAGACGAAGAATTACGTCATGTCGAAAACGGGCAACTGGTTTCTTGCCAGCGAGTTGGCGCGTGACGTCGGTCCGCACGGAATCCTCAGCGTGACGCAGAACCCTGGGAATCTGAAGACAAACCTTCTAAGACATGCCTCAACGTTGATGAGGCTGGCTTCATCCCCACTTCTATACAGTGCGAAACAGGGCGCGTATACGGAGCTCTGGGCGGGCTTGTCGCCTGAGCTCACCATGGCGATGAATGGAGTCTATGTGATACCCTGGGGGCGGGTCCATCCATCGCCACGTAAAGACCTGCTTGATGCCTTGAAGAGTGAGGAGGAGGGGGGCACAGGACAGGCCCGCAAGTTCCAAGAATGGTGTGGGAAGCAGACGGTCGACTATATGTAGTTGTAAGAATGAGACTTCTATGGTCTGCTCTGGTGGCCGTTTGGCGAGATTCGAAATAGCATGTGCACAAGTTCACGAATTGGCGAAACTAATTGAAGTACTAATTAGTAAGTCAGGTACAGTACACTGCTTGCTAGCTACTTGACATACTACGTAGTAGACTACCTGTACTGCTGGTGGGCCGCAAACAAATTATCGGGTACAGTGGATAAAAACGTCTTACCTTAGCTGCCTAGCTAAATTACCTTACCCTCTAGTACCTTAGGGAGTACACAACCGTGCCAACGTAGGATGACAGGCTGCAGTTCCTTGAGAGCCAAGCCGAACCTGAAGCGCCTCCAATCTCCTCGAGAGTGATCGGGCTTGATCGGGCCGACTACCATGATGTCTTGACGTCTGTAAAGGCCTATTACTTTGAAAGGGCTATTCTTCTCAGTTGCTGTAGATCTAAGAAAGATCATGGCTACCCCAGAGAAGCTAAAAGATTACGATTGGTACCAGCTGGTACGGAATCTTGGCAAGGGTTCCAGAGCTGCCTAATTTCGGTGAAGAGACAGCTAGCATAGGCGTCGAATCTACGTCGAACAGCCCGATTAAATGCCTTTCAGATTCCATTCGAAAGGTATAAGTACTACCTTGTACGGCAATTTCCATCTTCATTCTTGCTGTTCGAACGTCATAGTCCATCACAGGTTAGAAGGCGGTTGAAGCTTTGGACTGCAGGTCTTGCTGCAACTTTGATGAATGTATTATGAAGAGCGCTTGTGACAATTCAATTCCGTTTCGTTCAGTGCGAATTTGAAACCTTTCATCGCATCCTCTATTTTCAATGTCGAAAGAGGCTATGTTGGAAAGAAACGACCTTCTATATGAACTCTATCAGCATCACCTACAGCTGATTAGGTATTAATTCGATGACAGTTAATACTCGGGCCGTATAGATATCTGAAACCTCGTCCCAGCAAAGATATTGCTCGCAGGCTATAATGCATAGCTCAAGATTTTCCAAAGAAGCTTCAACTTAATAGATGAGAATATCAATATACTCCACAACGCCTCCTTGCTGTTCGTTTGGTCCCGCCAAGACTGTCTATAACAGCACTGACCGTGGGTGCAGCATTGACTTCTAGGATGGCTCCAAGCTTCGGCGGGGCGCTCCAGTAGCAAACAACATCTACGGCGTCGCGCAGACTATAAAGAGTGCCAATTATGTGTATTGTCAAGCCCATCATCTGCTATTCTCGCTGCCCACTGTAGAGCAGTCTAGCAAGATATTCAACGAAGAATGTTGAGTTTACGAATCGGCCAAAATGTGAACACACTTTGGAACAATCCTATTCAGGTGTGTATAGCATATTTCAACAAAGAAATCCTAAGTCTGCACCGTGGCCAGGGCATGAAGCTGTAATGGCGTGACTCCTTTACCATGCCCACCGAGAGTGACTATCAACAGATGATCGGTAATAAAACCGGCGGACTCTTTCGGTTGGCCGTGCGCCTGATGATGGCCTGCTCTGGACAGGATGATGACCTCCTGCCTTTGATCAACCTTCTTGGCCGGTCGTTCCAGATCCAGGCTGAGTACCGAACATTACCTCCGTATCCATGACAGATGCCACAGGCTATGCCGAGGATCTGAGCGAGGGCAAGTCTTCCTTCCTCGTCATACACGCAATATAGCAAAGCGCAACGAAGAACAACCTCGTTATCAACGTCTTAAGGGCGAGAATTCAGGATAATGCCATCAAGGCGTAGGCGGTTGGGTACATGCGAAAGGTCACTGCCAGCTTGAGATACACCGCCGAAGTATTCAATCGACTTGGGACCTAAATACAGGTTATGCTAAGGGAGCTCGGAGGGAATGATGTGATTAGTGGTATAACTAATAGATTGAAGGTCAACGTGGACTGTTAAATCGAATATCTCTGCTTTCTCGCTGCTCTACCCATCTGTCGTAAGCCTCGCTGTCGACCCCGTCGCTGTCATGGCACCAACTGACATCCCCCCCCATATCAACTACACCCCAACCTCCTTCTCCCTTACCATCATTCGCAAACGAAACACTCATCCCTCGCTCCTATATTCCCTCTTCCGATCTTGCTTCCCCTGCCCAAATAGAACAACAATTATCATAGTTGACATTCTCAAGCGACGAAGCAGGATGGGCCAAGTCAAGTCGATAGAAGAAAATGAGGCGAAAATGAGGCGGCGATGAGATGAGCGGGAGGTTCTTCGGAAGAGGAAGCCGGAGAGCGAGGAAGGAGAAAGAAGGGAAAAGACAGAGTGTGTTCCCATCAATTCGCGGTAATCAACCAATATCAGCATCACTTCCCCCCCCCTCCTCCCACACCTCACTTCCCCAAAAACCCCTTTCCCTTTCCCTTCTCGCCACCCCCCCCTCTTCCCCATGAACTCTCTCTCCTTCCCCATCATCCCCCTTCACCAACCCCCTCTCTCTTCTCCCCATCCTCACCCTCCTCCCTCTCCTCCTCACCCCTATCCCACCCCTATCCCACCAGCTCAGCTCAACCCTTTCTCTCACCCAAACGCACCCCGGCGAAACACGCCCGTCCCGCCGTACAGCCAGTGATGAGCGCTGTTGGGGGGTAAATTAATGAAGGGGATGCCGTAATGGCGGATGTGTGTGTGTGTGGGGCAGAGAGATATAAGTAAGAAGAAAAGACTCTGAGGGTGTTTGCTTAGGGCTTTTTTGAGAAGAAGGGGTGAATCGATCCATTAGAAAACCATGCATGCAGAATTCGTATCAGAATCCCACGCTTTCCATCCCTTCTCTCATCTCCAATTCCCTGACGAAGCGTTATTTATTACGACAAACCCCTACTAAGATGGAGGTGATGAGTGTAGTAGATTGCGGAGGTGCCTGGAGGGTAGGGCTGGGCTGGGCTAGGTTATATAGGTAGGATTTGTAAGGTAAGGTATGGATGGGTCGTGGTGAGGGAGGAGGGGAGGAGGGAAGGAGGGGAAGGAGGTCTGGGATGAGGTTTTGTTTTGGGTGGGGGGCGGGGGGGATAGAGAAGGGAAGGGTTGGGAGAGTGTGGGAAGGGTTGATTCACTTGGTGGGGGGGGGGGCGTGTTCGTGGGTGCTGTGGGTGGGTAGTGGAGTCGAGGGTGGGATGCTGATGATCTGTTCATTGGGGATTGTATGAAGCAGCCTCGAGTGGTGGGGTTGGGTTGAGATCACGTGGAAAGGTTGGTGTGATTCATCAGGCATTATTTGTATTATATGAAGAATGCATGCCGCCTTGTGAGTCCGAATTAATATGCATTTTGTAGTCTTTGCAGAAGCGAGAGGACCGTCCGCGGTTGTACCCGGTGAAGCCCAGTATTGAAAACACCAGACACCAAACATAATGCATGAACGTCCATTCCCATCCATCATCCCCGTTGCCTTTCAGACCCGATTTGATCGCATTGTCCACGCCCGCCTCCGTCTCAAGGTGCCGCCTTGACTGCTGGAGAGGGGCAAGCCGAACAAAGAGCAAATTGCCCTGTTGTATCGTTTGGACTGCACACATCAAACGGCACCTGTGCCTCTCCACATTTATACCTGCAGCAGGGGTTGAAAGGTGTGGGGCAGGCGGCGATGCTGCTGCGCGAGCAGGTGGAGGTGTTGAATGTTGAGGTTGGGGTTGTGGACGTCGAGGTTGGTTTGGTCGAGGTCGAGGAGGTTAGGCAGCTGCAGGCGCTGGAGATTCTCTGATTCCGTGGGGTCAGTGGCGCAATGAGGGGTATTGAGGGGGTGAGAGGTCAAGTACTTACAGTGGGACCGCAGGTCGCGAAGCTGCCTGGGATGGCTTTTGTGGAGGTTGCCAAGAACTGGGAGCAGTATGAGGAGACGGAGGTGGTTTGGTATTGAGCGACTGCGCGGTAGCAGTTGTCGTGATTGCATGAGCTTAGTGCCGGGGTTGCAAAGCCCACAGCGAGGATGAGAGCGGTGAAGAACTGCATGATGGAAGTAAAAGAGGTAGACCCAGAGGGTAGGCAAGGTAGAAAATGAAGGATGTTAATGATAGAGCGCTGCTGCAATGGTTAATGATGCTCAAGGCAGACGTTGAAGTGAGAAGAAGATGGATGAAGATGAGAGTCGAAATGTGGGCATATTCAGAACCTGCCGGGGGGGGAGCTGGAAGACGCCAGTTCAAGCCTAAGAAGCTGATAGCCGTATACGAAGGGAAGTACGGATGTTCAGCCCATGAGAAGATGAGAGAGTTTGAGTGCGCAGAGCCAATGGATCGTGCATGATGCAGGAAGGTACCTTAGTGGTACGAATGCTTTAATGGGGATTTCCTCCCAACATCGATTGGAAGCTTTATCTAAGCGACATCTGTGGACTAACGCGATGAAGGCAGGTCGAGGCCGAGAGCGGAAGGCAGATCCTTGCTAGGGCAAAGAAAGCATCCGCGCAGGGGCGCACGTGGGAGGTTGGTACATACAGTACTCCGTACTCCGTACAGTACATACCTTGACTGGCACGACTAAAACGCCTGAATGTTCCTCACCTAATATCATACTTAGGGCCTATCTACCTTCGTACCTTCAACACCCCTTTTTTGGAACATCGGAGCGCTGCCATCATTCTGGCAAGAGCGCCTTCCGAGAACTGAGAACTGAGAACTGAGATGATTAGAAACAAAAACGAGGAAATGAAACCTTTTCGGATTGGTTCACCTTCTCACGGATCATCTTCTCCGTGGTTGAACAGCCCATACGCAAAAGCTCACCAAAACATCACAAAGCTGTGGAGTTTTGCTATTCTGTTGAAAGCTTCGTGTTCTTACCCACTTACTACCCACTTACTTTCCGGTCGTAATTTCTTAGTGCGCCGTTGACCATTTTCCACCATCGTCAAGTTGAATTGAAGTCTTATTAAAAATACTACCGTGGTGTTGTCAGTGTTCTCGAAAATCTTCATCATCTGGTTTGTAATGTCTGTCATAGAGGATATACACCGTAAAGTAGTCAATCTATAACTTACTTCCTTGCCAAACAGTGGGAAATTCAATAACTGAAGTTACTCTATGCAATAGTAGTCTTGCGTAACCTGCACTCGCTATTTCATAGAACTGGATAGAAATCCACTTCAGTCTCTCACAACTTCCCGCTCCCCTCCCTCGCCCTCGTCCCGTAGAGCATATCGAAACAGAAGGTCAATTCTCTCAACGATAGCAATCCCACCTCGACGCCTTCAGCTCCCAAAGCCACATACACTCTCCGCGCCTGCCGGCAAGGGACCCTGTCTTCGCTCGAGCCATTATGAAGAAACACCAGAGGTACGATAATTCTCCTGCACAATCTGCGCGGACGGGCTTGGCGCGATGATTTTCGAGTGAGCGGGAGGGGGAGGAGAACTCCGATTCCCGATGCCAAGGGGTGCTGCTTTTGCAGCATGGGCTTTGCATCGGAGCCCGTTCTGTAGGATGTGAAGGGCTTGATCCATCCGTTCAATCCAGTGTCGCGAGTTTTCAAACTGATAGGAAGGTAGATTGCATTGAGAGTACGGAGGTATTCTGATCTTGACATTGGTGATAAGGCCAGTATTGTACCTCATGGCCAGCCTTCTCGAGAATGACCGTAGTATCAGCAAGAGAGGGATCCATAAACTCTGAATGAAAGCATGCGTGACGTTTAAAATTGTTTACGGCTCAGTAAACGAATATTTCTGCGAAGACAGTACAGTTGAAGGTGATGATAGTTGTGCAAACTGTAGGGAGGTAGAGGTTGTCAGTAATAGCTAATTATTGTTTCCATCAAGGCAACATCTTCGAAGATTTCCCGTTTTCGACTGCCTGCATTACTGAAGGTCAACGAATAAGATAAGATCATCAGTACCGTAGACTGTACATGAGGAAGGTAGGCTTGGGTTGAGTGAGACGTACTATGAGCGTAACTGAACCGAAGGGCAGCAGTGTCAAAAGCCTTCCTGCCCACGCATTGCATTCACGCATGACTGTACTCGTACATTGTACCGACATTGATGCATACACTCTAGTTGTCTCGCGTCGTCAGTACTAGAGCTGTAACTTGTTAAGATGACAAGAACATTCACTGACTTCTGAGATAGATGAGATCGCCGATAACACGAGAATGTGAGGTTAAGAAGTGAGTTCATGAATGTGAAAAGAAGTGAGAAGTAGAAATAATGCAATTTTATGTTGCAGTGCGAGTGCGACTTTATGCAAGTGCGATATTAAGCGACTGCGAAAGCGCAAGCGACTGACTGCAAGAGAGATTCTGTACACCATGAGCATCTCGCACCTTACATCTTTGCTGTATTCACCAGGTTTCAAATTCTCTCGAGCTTACAGACTTGGTCTCACTTCGTGGCATATACACTTACAGTCTTTCGATATATGTATAATGTGTCACTCGAGGGTTTCAGTACTTTTGCAGAAATTTCTTAGTTAACTGGTATTGAAGAGAGTCTGCTTCGTCGCCTCCTTCATATTCGCTGACTCTTCACCTGACTTCGTATCTCACATGACCATGTCTCGCATACTTCTTACCAACCCCGATGCCATTGAAGCATGGGGCTTCGTGCTTGAAAATCTAATCCCAGCCATCAATCAAATGTTGCCCGGTTTAATCAAATACTTCAACTTGAAGAAGCTCAATGAGATAGTCTCCATCATCAAGAATAAGACCTTCTTCTCAACGTTTGAGTGATTCGCTCTCAACCTCAACCCCGCAAAACGGTTAGGCGTCACAATGAAATCTTTCACTCAAGGCGAGAGTTTTGATGTCAAGCATCTTATTGCCGGCAATGATTGAAGATCTCTGAATCATCCTAGCGCTGTCGTAGTGGACGGGGGTGGTGGCTATGGGCCTGTGAGTCAAGCCCTAGCCTTGGAAACTACTGATATCGCGTTCATCGTGCCAGATCTGGCTGGGACTGCCAGCAAAGGCGCATCGCTGCTCCCCCACGCTAAAAGGCAGAGTCAGTTTATGAAGCACGATTTGTTGACGGAACAGGTTGCCAAAGAAGCGAATGTGTATTTTTTCAGATGGGTCTTCCATAATTGGAACGACAAGTACTGTGTTCAGGTCCTGCAGAATCTAATCCCGACAATGAAGAAAGGCGGGGAAGTCATGCTTTACGAGTACGCCTTGACGGAGCCTCCAGAAACAAAAGTCTCCGAGAAGCTAGGCCGGTTCATATCCCCACTTCTCTTCGTCTTTCTCTCTATACGACCGATCCAACCACTGCCACACCCTCTACCCTCTACTCGAACTCCAAGGATCAAGCTAGCCCTCCTCTTCCCTATTCTTCTCAATGCTCTCCCTGTTTAATCCCAGCGAACGTACCCTTGCCTAGCGGAACTTATTCACCCTTGAGAACCCGGGATTCGTACTCGCGGCTGTAAGAAGGCCCGAGGGTAGCACGATGAGTGTTATTGAGGCTATCTGAATGAGCTAGAGAGATATAGGGGCCTCCTGGGATTCCTCGAGGTTTCTGAGAAGCGAAGAGAGGAGAAGGGAAATAAGAAGAAGATATGGTTAGAGAGAAGTCCGCCTTAAGATAGTTTTCAAGCCAACCACTTACAACCTTACTTCAAACCGTTTGACATACAATTAATATCTTGAATATATCTTACTATTTTTTCATCTCGCGTAATCTCTACAAAATAATGATGAAATCCCCGATATGTCTTTTCTTACGAAGTTGACCACGTACTACAAACATCTTGTCGTTAACGCAACATCTAGACTACCAACCCAAATCCAAAGCCTGTAAATTCCAGGTCGGAGGATGCGGAAGATAGAGGATCATGCCATCCATGGCTGGGTCGAAGAGCTTCAAGAGTGATAGATACTCAGGCTGGCTTTGCATAGAAGTCTCGATTCGAGAAAACGTCTCTGAAGAAAAAAATGGATTTATTCCACTATGTATACCTTACCTTACCCCTTTCTTCTTGACCTGCTGGCAGGATATCTGGCTCGAACCAAATCTCCCTCGGATCTCTCTTTTTTTTCACTGAACCCTTCCACCCCAGCATTACACAAGCCAAGGTACTCTTTGTTATCTACCTTGGCTTTCGCAATGCGAAAAGTGTTCCTGTGGAAAGTGAGTGTCGAGGTCGACGAGAAGTGGCGGCCCGGGAATGGATGCTGTAAGTGCGGTACAAATTTACTCCGTTCCTTGCGCGCTTCTTGAAATAAAAATCGCCAGCTGTGCTGGTTGGTATGTGAGTGGAAAAGCCCTCTGAGGAGGAGTGGGGGGTGGTCAAAGAGGAGTGTGAATCAGCAGCCCGTATGGGTGTCTACAATCCAGTTCACGCATAAGAGAGTGGCCATGACCTGTCTTGTATCCAAGTGCCACATCCTCTGTGCTTCTTCTCGCTGGTTTTGCAGACTTTTGTAACATTAGCTGGTGCAAAGTTACAAATCCTTCCTTAGTTGGAAAATATGTAGTAGACGGATTTTATCGCGATACTCTTACCTATTTTGCACCAAATGCACCATCACAATCAGTTGTGTCATACTCTTCGCCACTGTTCAAGGAAAAGTGGAGTGGAATTGTATGCCTATCTAAAACCTAGTGATACAAGGTTTAGGGCGTGCTATTGTGCCTGAGGGAAATAGAGTACGGTAGGTACATGGCTCGAAGAGAGCCGAAATGAAACAACGCTTATGTGGATCTCCTGGCAGTGTAAGTACAGTGATAGGCCGGGAGAGCTTTTCTCGTAGGCCCGGCTTCTTGATCGGTGGCTGGTGATCTTCCGCAATGATCTCCTGTGGACGTTACTCGTTTCCTAGATACCAGCATTCAGGAGTAACCTCATTCTTGGAAGAAATTGTGTACGTGGCCCAGAGAGAGCCGATATGAAATAATGCTGATGTTGAATACCTGGTAGCGCAAGCCTAGTCCTGGGCATGAGGAAAATTGTCGTGTCGGGCCGGCTTTGTTGATCGGTAGCCGGTCGTTTCCCTAAAGCTTTCGTGTAGTTGTTGCCTGGTGATCGGATAACAGCGTCTTGGAGCTTATCATCAAGCCTGAACGTAATAGGATACTTGGCTCTATGAGGGCCAAAATGAAACAAAACAAAGCTGAAATGTATCTCCAAGCGGCGCAAGCACAGTCCAGGGCTCGAGAAAGATTGTCGTTTTGATCCGGCTTGTCGATCGTTGGCTGATGAATTCCATAGAGCTTTTGTGTAGCAGTGGCTAGTGATAAAGAAACCAGCGTTGTGTGGTTGAGTAGAGAATTCGTAGGAAAAAAGCGCTGCTGCATCTTGAAAGAAAAAACGTAGTACTAGAACTTCTGTACTTTTCTGCGACCCTGCTTACACCCAAACCACTCCCCACCGGCAAATCTCCATACCTCCTCGCCGCCACACGCCTCAGGCCCTATCCTCATCCACCCGATCTGCCTTCTGTAAGGCTTTCTTGATTTCCTTTAGCAGGATCTCGCCAACAATTGGCGGCACCGCATTACCGATCTGCTGCAAAACCCCGTATTTTCCAAATTTGTGCTCCAACGGGAACCCTTGGAGGCAAGCATTCTCTCTGTTGGTCATGGCTCTTTCGCCAGAAGGATGATCTATGCCGCTCCCGCTAGTGGTCATAGTTGGTGCCAGCCGGTCGCCTGACACTGGGGGCCCGTTGCGAACCTTCGCGCCTTCGACATCATGGTCAGGCCACCCTTCGGGGATGTTGCTGATCGCCTGATTGATCGAGAGCCGAGGAATGAGACCAGCCGATCCAGGATCTTTAGAATGAGTCGGCTTAGGAAATGGGGGTAGGATCTCGCCTGGGCTACACATTTTGTTAGTAAATCATGACATTTTTCAATTGATGACACAAATGCTCACCAAGACGCAATCATGAGTATCCGCTTTCTTGGCTGAGATACGCCAAAGTCGGCGAGATTGAAGATTTTCCAACGGACACTGTATCCTTGAGCCGTGAACTGCTGGATCAAGCTCGCGAGGTAGGGTTTATTATTCTTATCGTTTAAGCCATCTACTTCCTCAAGAGTCACTACTCTTGGCTTTACCTTGAGCAAAAGCTGCTCAATTGCAAAAAGAGTCGCCCGATTCATCTCGTCACGTTGTCCCGAGGTTGTATGCGCTTTGGACCAGTAACCACAAGGAGGCGACAGATGTAGGATATCTACTCGTAAATCTTGGTTTGTGTCCGGCAAAAATATGAATTCATCGGCCGCTAATTTATAGACGGTGGCGCCGAAAAAATTGCGAGCATAGGTACGACATGCTGGCAGATCAAAGTCGAAGCCCCATTTCACGCGCAGCCCTGCCATTATAGCTCCGCGAGACGTCCCTCCGGCTCCACAAAAGGCGTCTCCGAACGTGTATCTTTGTCCACTGATTACGGCAGGAATGGACTTGGAGTGAACTGTCTTTGGTCCATCTGAGACTTTTAAAGATTTGGCCTTTCTGTCATCCTCTCCCGAAGTAGATTCGAGCGAACGTTTTTCGCACCTTGGACGGGTGTTTCCCGTTAGCTCGCCGTTTTCGGGGGATCGATCAAGCGAAAGGGGCTGTTGAATGGAAAGACCATCAAAGCTTGAACCAACGGCCTGGACTTCCACAACCTCGTCGGGTTGCCAAACCTGCACACCGAAGTTCGGATCTTCAACAAGGGTGGCGACAATGTCCTGGTTCATCGACGTCTCGAATTGACCGCGTGGAGCATTGATGCGAGCATCTTCTCCAGCTTGATGGTCGTCTTCCTCGCGTGCGAGGAACTCATTTTCTCCATGTAGCCATTCCTTACATGCTCCCCCTTTCACATTTTCACCTCTCCAGGTATCGCGGAGTATGTCGTCGACAATGGCATTAGGCTCATTATACATACCAGGTAAATGGTCACATTCATTAGATCGTAGCCGCTGGTAGATTTCCTCTGGTGCGCGATTCTGACGTTTAGCCGCAGCGTTTTCAAACACAGAGATATGCTTGACGCGGCAAACAAGCTCGGGCCCGTTCATCGCATCCTCAGTGCTCTGGCTTGCGAGGTCTTCCCTCCAACTTGAATCATCGTATGGCCGATTCGTCAGTCTAATGTGTCTGTGACGACGAACGTCATGCATTGCTCTTGTTACCATGCCCTGAATCTTGTAGCATCTCTGATCATTTTCCTCGATTTGCATTATCCAACACAACTCGTCGTCCTTATCCTGCTGAAACTGCATGGTACCGTTCATCGCACTATTCCTCCTAAACAGCCAACCATGTAAAGTAATCGTGCCACGACGGGGATCTTTAATAACGTTTACAATCCTCATGAAGTCTTCGTCATACAGTTCCACGTTGGCTCCTGAATGTACTTCGACATTGTTATAAGTGGAAGTGTTTAGGCTCAAGCAAGGGGAAGAAACTGGAGTTTTTCGCTGCAACTTGGCCGAAGCACGTCGCCGGCCGATGGTCACTCGGGGAAGACTTGTAGATGGTCTACGTATTTCAAAGTAATCCGTGATCAACATATTCAAATCTTCAGAGTCTTCTTCATATGTGAGATCATGAATGCCGTCATTGTTGATGTTGCTCGAAACCACATTCTCGCGATGAGCAGCTTCTTCTTCGAGATCACGAACTCCGAAGATAAGAGATCGTGATCGAGAATGTGATGAAGTAGACGGAGGGAATTGCCGATTCGGGTTGAGAACACCTTCATGCATGTCAATCTGTGCTTCAATGCTCACTGTGAATTCGTTAGTTTTTCAGAAGCTCTAGGTAACGGGAAGAAGTTTTGCTTGAGAGGGGGCAATTTTATCTAAGACGTAGTAGAGTTCCCACTAAGGGAGGAAAATTCGAAGTGATCGTGTGATATGGCTTACTAGCAAGAAGGTGAGACTTACCGGAGTTGACCTGATTATGTTGCTCATCGTCGAGATCAACGACGATCTTATTGCCCTCGAGAATGTTCTTCATGGTCAGGGTGCTGATGAGGAGATTGAGTTTCAGTAGTCAAGGCGTAAAACTGAGTGTAGAACAACCTCTCGAATGCAGCTTTATAGATATGAGTAGCCACTAATAGGGGGCAGCGAATATACCCTGAGTTCTTGTGAATAGACGCGATTTTCGAATTGATTAAATCTGTAAATTTGAGAGTAGCACTGAAGTGATGAGGTGAGCAAACCGGAAGGAATCGTAGAGCTACGAGGATGTAGCCCTTATATGAGACCACCGCGACTGATTGTTCAGCTCATCGGCATGCCGCCGTCTCTTTGAGCTGGTTGTAAACTTAAAATGTCTTCTGAAGGTCTCGAAAGTTGACGCGTTGAGACTATGCGTCGCTAACATAGAATCCGGGATTAACCCCAGCCGCACAGGATATTGCACAAGCACAGCCGCACATGTCCCGAGCAGCTAGTCGTACATCAGTGCAGCTCAGTGACCTCCACTAATCTTTTCCTCCTGATTTTTGAAGTCTTACGATTGACAACAGTATTCGACCATATAGTCTTAGGTCCATGCCCACGGCATGACACACTCTACACGTCCGAGTGAAAGCGAGTCACAGTCCGAGCAGTTCCATCCAGCCGCTGTGCCAACTTGAAGATAGCAGCCCGAATGAACAAGACGCCGCTTTGGAAGACCTCTGAACAAAGACTGAAGCTTCAGAGCTGCAGAAGAGCTCTCCTGTCTGTACCCTACTATCATTGACTATATGGCTCATGCATAACAATGGTTATTGCAGCAAACCACAAGATCCGGATAAAAACAAGATAAAGACAGTGGTACACTTTCCAAGAGATTACTGACGCCTGAGAGACGTCAAGAACAACTGCCATGAATAACCAGACGAGACAATATGGAGATAATAAGAGCATGGCAATACAACGCAGGGAAAGCAGTGATCAAGGGCATTGGGACAGTCAGTCTGCCGACAGTGGCAGAGACCGCCATGGTTGAAGACATTCCCTTTCTGGTCACTCACAACAGCTTCCGAGATAGCAGGCCATGCGACCCACTCTTGGGGGCGGTGGTTTCTTCCTTCTCCATGGGGGCATCTTGACTGTCGGACAGTGAGTCCTATGTCTGGATATACTAGGCTGTTCAAACATTGTTTCTGTAGCAAAGAGCTGGGTGGACGATAGATCAAGATTGAAGACAGCAGTGTCTGAGGTACCTTACTGGTTGACAATTGAACGTTGGGTTTAGATGATGTTTCGGGATCTTGTTAATCCGTCCCCAGGTGGTCCGAGCGTCCATGATATGGGGATTTACCTACTCCAGTATCGGTTGGCGTTGATGGACTACGTTACATATGGGGACCAAGGCAGGGCTCTTTAGGCTGTCAATGCCCATGACGGCCAAAGGCAGGCAGCCTCGTGGAGCAGGAACTGGTTGAACATGAATGGACACAGTGGCTGGACAATCTGAGCATACAGTACTCTACTAGCGTCCGGACCGGAACGGCGGCGAAAATCTTTTTTCCAAGCTCGCGTACTGAGGGACCTCGGACTCTAAATCAATTCACATTATGGCTTCTCTTGTTGAACTGGGAGCAAAGGCTACCACTGTCGGTCTTTTCCTGGGCCCCGTTAGACGGATAGTGCACCAGCCACCGGCACAAGCCTGTTACCACTCCTACACATCCAGTGTTTCCAGTGCTCTCAAGAACCAACCCCGCCGTCCCCGGGACCAGAAGGGATCAGTCCAGCTCTCAACCGATTGAAGTCTTGGATGATAACTGTTCCACGAGGGCCAAACTTTACCTCAAGGTACCTCATTCAGTAAGTATCCCACCTACCGTAGCTCAAGCCGTTATCGAGATGAATGTTTCATTACTTTTAGATGTTAGACTGCTGAGATCAATTCTGCGGACACAGCATATTCTGAATAGCCCAGCATGGCCACTACCCTGTTTAATGAGTATTCAAAAGAAGTACATGCTAACAGGCGCTACCTTAGAGCCTCGAGTAAAAATTACTACCATGTGTGGCATCCTTGCCCTTATCCACGCGAATGCGTCGGAGACCTCGGCCGCCAGCGAGCTCCATGAGGCGCTTTATCTTCTTCAGCACCGTGGTCAAGATGCTTGTGGCATAGCTACCTGTGCGTCTGGTGGAAAGATTTACCAATGCAAGGGAAACGGACTCGCCTCGAAGGTTTTTCGGGATGACGGGGTTAGAGTGAGAGATTTACCGGGTTCAATGGGTATTGGACATTTGAGATATCCGACTGCAGGCAGTAGTGCAAATGCAGAGGCACAGCCATTCTATGTCAATAGTCCTTACGGAATATGCTTCGCGCAAAACGGCAACTTGATCAATACCCCCAAGCTCAAGAGATGGCTTGATCGTTATGCACACAGACATATCAATACCGAAAGTGACAGCGAGCTGATGCTGAACATATTTGCTAACGAATTAAACGTCACTGGAAAGGCACGTGTGAATGATACAGATATCTTCGCAGCTTTGAAAAGAATGTACGCACAATGTGAGGGAGCCTGGGCTTGTACAGCTATGCTTGCAGGTAAGCTGTGACCTCTGCACAGAATCACACCCTTGCTGATGTACGATTTAGGTTTTGGCATCATGGGGTTCCGAGATTCCTACGGTATACGGCCGTTAGTCATGGGGTCCCGTTCGTCTACTCGAGGGGACGGTCTAGACTACATGATGGCCTCTGAGTCCGTCGCACTGAAGCAGCTCGGCTATAAGAACATTATCGACGTTCTGCCAGGTCAGGCTATCATCATTCAAAAGGGATCTGAGCCTGTCATGTACCAGATTGAGCCACGGAAAAGCCAATCATTGGATATCTTTGAGCTTGTATACTTTGCACGACCGGATTCCATAATGGATGGTATTAGCGTGAATCAAAGCAGGGAGAACATGGGTTACAAGCTGGCAGAAACTATCAAGGAATCTTTCGCCTCCACACCTGATCTTTTGAAAGAAGTCGACGTTGTGATCCCGATCCCAGAAACTTCAAATACGTCTGCGCCATGTGTAGCTGCGCGGCTCAAGAAGCCCTTTAGCCAGGGTTTTGTAAAGAATCGTTACGTTTTCCGGACTTTCATCATGCCCGATCAGACATCTCGAGAAAAAGGCGTCAGAAGGAAATTGAACGCCATGGACGAGAAATTCGCTGGCAAAAATGTACTCCTCGTGGATGATAGCATTGTCCGTGGCACCACCTCGCGTGAGATTGTCAACATGGCGCGCGAAGCTGGTGCTTTTAAGGTCTACTTTGCCAGTTGCGCTCCCCGAATCACGTAAGTCTTGCGACGTGTACAGAAGCTCTGACTTACCATAAAGTCAGAAATGCCCATATCTATGGAATTGACCTTGCCTCACCTTCAGAACTCATTGCGCACGAGCGCAATGATGAAGCAATAGCAAAGCACATTGGTGCGGATAAGGTCATTTTTCAAAAGCTTGAAGACCTTGAGGATGCCTGCGCCAGTGCCTTCTTTCCTGGCTCAGAGATTCAAAAAGATAGGAAGTTTGAAGTTGGTGTATTCAACGGCAAATATAGTACCCCAGTTGATGAGGACTACTTCAGGCATCTAGAGAGAGTCCGAGGGCAGTCGAAAAGGATGAAAGTTGTGGAGAGCGCCCTACAAGCAGTAGCGAATGGATCTGCTGGTACAATGGAGACTCAAATTGCGACGAATGGCGCTACAGTGGAAGATGGTGGTGAGGTTGTTCCTACATCGCTACACCGGTCAGCAGAGGCTGGAGACAATGCGAACGACGATTCGCATCGGGCTGATGGCAAGAGGAAGAGGGGAGTTGTGGAGGAGGAAGATACGCCACCACCCAAAGACCGCATGGATATCAGTCTACACAATTTTAACGATGAGCGCGAATGATGCTTGGGCAAACGAGTCCGGGATATGTGTACTTTAGCTATTGTAAACGATGCTTCTTTCGCTCGAAGAGGCCGAGAGACGAGATATCTCCCCTACCTTATTTACAGCCTCGGTTCAGGGCTTTAGCTTGGTTTATATCACAAATTTAGGCTTGTCACACTCACAGCGAAGGATTGCAATTTGCAAAAAGGCTGGGAGTCGTAAGCGTCATCTGCAGATATCCTAATCCAAATGATACCGTCGTTGAATGATTCGAGTCCTATACATATGTTGCTTCCTATCCATGGATGGGGTGCAAATTTAGGCCTTTCATTCCCTGGATCAAATGTTGATTTCGTGGATGGTACATGGACAGTACATCTACGGTTGGGGTGCATCATAGATGTACTCTTGTGCGATAATCAAGTTTGGGCAAGGGGATAAGGCTTTCAATTCGATACCCGAGCAGTCACTCTGTCTGATGAGGTATCTAGTTGCCCAATCTGTTCTATTGTGATTCACTACAGTACCTTGGCTTTCTGCGCTCCCTGGTGGCTTTGGGGCAAAGGAATGATACTTGCCTTACCCAAAACGGAATTCGTACCTGCATCTCGCTTAGAAGCCCGTACCACGGCGTGCACGGTTCATCGCCGCCTGTTAACGTCATATCGAAACTGACAGCACTCACCGTTAAGGTATCTGACTTACGATTAGAGGAACCAATTTCGTCACATTCACAGCCAGAAGATAAAGGCGTTGGTCTCGATATCTAGAGCCTGATCAGTACTGGATAGCTTCGCAGTGAAGGAGGATTACGTCATGGACTAATATAGCGTAAAATAGCTACAATTCACTTCCCTCGCCAAAGGTTCCTCTATCTTCACTTCTCTTTCCTTTCTACTCATCGTTTGCCTGAGCAAGTGAAAAATCTTTCTCGTATACGGTCGGTTCGACATCTTCAAGACGTCTTCTGTTTTGAGGTTGTTTGTTCTACCTTGCGTGGCGCCAGGCATTTCTATCGCCTGGAAATCCCAGTGATTATCATTATTCCTCAGATTCTATCTCCAGACTGACATTCGATAGAGTAAGCGTAATTCACGTTTTAGTGAGAAGTCCAGCGACTATGGCTGCTCGCGTCACTCGCCGTGCGGCAGCTGAGGAAGCAGCCTCCAAGCCAAACTCCCTGGTTTCTACCGCTAAGAAGCCCGCTCCTCAGCAGCTGTCGAGTCCGCCGGCAACGCCCGCACCCAGCAAGAAGAAGTCTCCACCTGCAAAAAAAGCCAGTGTCAAGCAGGGTAAGGACCAAGCTCAAGCTCAAACCAACTCACCACCGGTACGTCCCAGTGCAGTAAAGAAGCGCAAGAGGGTAGCTGCCCCAAAGGTTGAAGAGGATCCCAATGAATTACCCCACAATCTCGGGAAGGCTTTCGCCTCTAGTGACGTGGGCGTGAAGGGAGAAGTGGCCGAAGATGCAGAGCCTGCGCCGAAAAAACGAAGCATCAAGAAGCCTCTAGAACAAAAGCAACAGACCGAGGACGTAGTGCAAATTGTGGATAACTCCATCTGTACTGACAAACCAGCCAAGCTTCCAAGGAAAAAGTCTGCGAAAACCAAGGACAACCCATATGGTCTTACTCCTGGCGTAACTCCGTATCCTGATTGGCCCCACCCTACGCCAGACGAATGTTATGCGGTCAATGATCTGTTGACCGAGCTTCACGGAAAACAAGGCGCACCCCCAAAGATTCCCCCGCCATCTCTCACAATCACAGGCTGTGGTGAAGTACCTTCCATTCTTGATGCACTGGTCCGAACGCTTCTTAGTGGCAATACAACTGGTTTAAACTCAGGCAGGGCGATGGCAGGCTTGGTAGCAAAATTTGGCACCCTGAAAGATGGAATTGGAAGAGGGAGTCTAGACTATAACGCTATTCGACGAGCGAGTTTGGAAGAAGTCATTGATGCAATCAAAGAAGGCGGTATGCAGAAGAAAAAAGGCATGTACATCAAGAAGCTGCTAGACATAGTGTATGAAGAGAACAAAGCCCGTCGCGATGCATTGGTTAAGGCAAATGAAGACCATGAATCTACCGCGCCCAAGGGAGCTGAGAACGAAACCAACGAACAAAAAGATGCTGAGATCGCGCGCGCCGAAGATCATGTCCTATCGCTTGACCACATACACCATCTAGAGAAAGATGAAGCTATAACCACAATGACCAAATACCCACAAATTGGCGCCAAGACTGCTGCCTGTGTTGTGCTATTCTGCATGCGCATTCCCTGTTTTGCTGTTGACACGCACGTTTTTCGCCTATCCAAGTGGCTTGGATGGGTGCCACCAGACGTTGGATCGGATCCAATTACTACCTTTCGTCATCTAGAAGTCATGATCCCAGACGAACTGAAGTACTCTTTGCATCAACTGTTCATTAAGCATGGAAAAGCCTGTCCAAGGTGCAGAGCCATCACAGGACCGAAGAGTGAGGGATGGGATGAAGGATGTGTTATCGATCATTTGGTCAAGAGGACAGGGCCAATGAAGGAAGGTCTGCCGAGGGCCAATGGAGGGAAAGGTAAGAAGGGAAAGAAAACGGACGACAGCGAGGAGGAAGATCTGGAGGAGGAAGCAGCCGCGGAAGACGACCTCGATGTAGAAGAGGATGTGGTGGATGCAGGAGAGAATGCCAAGGAAAAAGGCAGTAATGGGAAAGGGGCGAAGGGAAAAGCAAAGACTACCACGACCAAGGAGGCAAATACACCAAAAGAGAAGCCGAAAGGAAAAGCAAAGGGAAAAGGAAAGAATAGCAAGAAGCAAGTCGAGAATGAAGGTGATGTTGAAGACGAAGCCATGGATGACGAAGATGCCGCAATGGAAGACGTTGCAAACGATATTCAGAAAGATCTTCCAAAGGCCAAGGGCAAAGCAGGTGCGGTGAAGGTACGGAAGGGAAAAGCACAGCCGGAGACAGTAAATGGCGGCACTGGGAAAGCACCTGCGAAAGGCAAGGCCAAGGCTAAAGCCAAGGCGTCTTGAAGAGCTCCACTTCAAAGTTCAGTATCCCGCGTCGAATATTGAAGATCTTAGCATACTGCAGCGATTTGGCTTATCCTTTGACCATAGCCGGCTAGCTCACAAATGTCACAAAGCTCATGCTTCGAAGCTTGATCCACATACGGGTCTTATAATGCCGAAGCTGACTTTGCCTCTAGGACGCTTCATTGTCGCATATTTCTCTATACATGGTCTGTAGCCACTGCTGTTTTTCCAACTGGTCACAACATCTAATCATCATCAGAATGATACCATTCCCTTTGACAGGCAATTGAGAAATGCGGTCTTTCACTCTTACAAGTGGAAAGCTGAATACTCTATCAGTCTATTACTCTCCTCTCTACTAACCACAGAAGCAGCGGTTGACCCCGCAGGTCCACCGACCCTTTTCGCTCACTTTTTGGAAAGGACTCGTACCTGACCTTGAAATATACATGTCAATATGAGATCTTGTGTCATCTATCAAGATCTATGCGCTGTTACCATAGTCTCAGATCTTGGATTTAATGCCAGATTAGTTGAGCAAACAGCATCCCAGGCTATCATTGACAAGTATCCCATCGAGATGTCCACGTCGGCACTACGCCTATTATCGAAGAATCGAATGGAAAAGACCGGATTTCCAAGCGACGTGCACATTCAAACCACATACCATTTCAGGATTGGGAGCTCTCAACAGGGTGGCCATGCAACTAACGCTTTCGTAGCTAAAGATCAACGAAGATCTAGGCCAGCGGTGTACTCATTACGCCACGAATCGTCAGTCGAACCTCTGAACACAACAAATGCGATGTCTCGACAACTCACTTTCCGAATATTCCGAGAAGATCTAACCAGATGGCACCGACATAAGAGAGCAATGTTTCCAGACTATGCAATATGTTGCACCCACCGTGATATCTATACTTATCCTGCTGCAACAATGGCTAGCACGACTGATATCGATAGTTATGTCTTCGAAGGCACCCCAGAGGAAAATAAAGATGCCTATCTAGAGAAATTCAAACACGACCTCAACGATGAACTTACAAGGACCTTTCCGACAACTCCAAGACCTTACGATAATGTTCAAGTACTGCTTTTGTGCTGGGAGGAGGCTGATGGCAACAATCACGAAGACGTGGTCACGTTCAGGAATTTTCTCAAAAACAATTTTCACTACCAGACTCAAATCTACAAATTCCTCGGCGACAATTCCGGCCGTGGTCAGGACTTGACGGATCTCGGCGGTGTCCTTGAGGATTTCAGGTCTCAATCTACACCCAGGACGCTGAACATCATATACTACAGCGGTCAAGGCTACTCCAACGCCGGTTTTCGGAAAGCCAGCGACAGCCAGAAAGATCTTATCATATTGTGAGCTCGAACCATATCATCTCTAAAAAAAACCTCCTCATCGATAATTCCAGTCCAACCAAAGAAAAAGACGAGAAAACCGCCGAGCTCCCCGGTTTTGGCCTCGACTACTCTTGGCTGTACCACCCACTCTCTACAATAAACGGCCCCGCCCTCCACATCCTAGACACCTGCTGCGGCGGCGGGGCCGCCCTCTCCACCGCGCAAGAGATCTTAGCCGCCGGCAGCTACAACACCCGGACCCAGCGCCGAAGATCTTCCACCCAGCCGCCCGAGACACAGCACCGCGACCAAGACCCGCACAGTCACTTCCTGAGGCTTTTGCTCCCCACCATGGCGGGCCTTGGCAAGACGAGGCGGGCCTTCACGGCGGAAGAGCTGTTCCGTGGTTTGAACACCGAATGCGGGGGGTTGGATCAGGCTCTTCTGCATAGCCAGCCGTGGTATATCAAAGCTACCGCCTACCCCTCCGTTACTTTTACCAAGCTCCTTCCCCCCCCCACCACCACCTTGACCGAAAAACTTCTCTTCGAGGTTTCTATGCCCAAAGGCGCTGCGAAAGGTATTGATTTTCATCGATGGGTGAGGAGCTGCGATTGGCCCGAGTACGTTAACAGGGTCAAGATGCTGGGTTACGCGGTCGATAAGGAGCCTATGCCTGATTCTACGCATGTGTAATATCCCTCCCCCCCCCCCCCCTTCCCAGTGTTTAATTTGCGACCGTGCTTGTTGTTTCACCTTAATCTTGTCTTGGTTGGGCGAATCGGGCCAAATTGTGAAACATACACTTTGGGAAGAATATTCGGTTCAGGGTTATGTTTAGCCAATATTCCCAACATCTTGGACAGTTTTGACTATATTTCTTATCCCCCAAACCGTTTAGTTTTTTCAATCATCTCTTACCAAGTGTTCGCAACAAACAATCCATCCGGCTTCACGCCCTTCCCATTCCCCTGAGCCCGTTAGCACCAGAGCAAGGCTGATAAGGTAAGTCACTAGGTAGGTTTCAAGGACTATTATACTCTCCATCTCTCCATCCCTCCATCCCCACTCTTTTACCCATCCGCCCATCCACCCCACCCTAACCACCTCGCCACCCACCCCGTCGTCGTCGTATGTTCTTAGTTTGTTCATGCTTTAAATCCTTGAGTCCTCTACATTGCTAATTCGGCACTTCGGTCTCTTTTATGCTTTTACTAATTGTCCTTTTAAGTTACCCCATATTCTACCCCCCCCCCAATCATCCCATCACACATCCGCGCACCTGTATGTTGGAATTTCAGGTGTGATTTTGGTTGGTAAGCTCCGCCCTATAGGGCTGGGGCCCGCTAGGAGAGTTTCCACCTTCCACCTCCTATGTAGATAGACTCCTATTACAGTAAGCTTCAAACCACCTACTCTACTAAATGCCCCCGTATGACCTCGTTTTTACAACACTGTACACGCTCGACCACAAATTCAGTCCGCTGATCCTCGAGACCTCTCGATCTCCGCTATCATGTGTAACCCTTTTGATAGTTCAATTCTTGAGCGATACTCAAAGAAAACATCGACTGCGTGACACAGCTTGAAAAAGGGAGCTCTTGGAATACCTCAAGGAGAGATGTTGCGATAAAAGCCAGGTGGAGCCGGAACGGCTCGCTACCTTAGTGGCATAGATCTGTGCATAAGCCTTGCGTGACATTTCCCACAGGCAGACAGCAGTTGACTGCCCCTTGAGCTTGAGTAACCACCTTTTGAAAACCATCTCGATTCAACCTACAGTAAGCGCCTTTTCCGCCATAAGATATGTATGTACGCAGCTCACACGTGATCGGAGACAACCGATGTTTCTCTAGAAGCAATTGCACACCAAAGGAGCCCATACCAACGGCTCGCAGATGCAGTACTTAGTGCGGGTGCATTGTTAGTTCACCACTGCTAGAACTGCTTGGATTTGATGGCGTTTGGAGGTCCTCAGAGAGTATGGAGCCGATTGTTGTCTACATGCCGGGGCCGCTTTTTCTTGAGAAAGCTGGTCGTGGCGTTGAATCGGTCTTGGCGGGGATGAAATCTTTCTCTCTCATCAGCTTGTAATGGAGAGTCAGCTTTGGCGTTGTGTTTTTTGCTGCATGCTGCAGTTCTTTTTGTAGCCTGATATACTTTACTGATTCGATTATGTTTTTCTGTATTCGACATCATGCTTTCCGGACCTGCTAAGGCGAACGTGGTATTCAATTCGGGGGTTTCTGTCATTGCTATCGCAGCAATTGCAACACCTTGTTGTGCTAGAATGTTGGAATCTATAGCCTTTTGATCTGATGGCCATCTTTGTTCTACGCGCATTAGTACTCTCCGTCGGATCCACGTGCGGTGAAGATGTGCTTGTTCTGTTTAAGCTTGTAGATGTTGTTGTCAGCTGTGCAATTCATAAAATTCGTAGGTTTGATTTGATATCACTGATGGGAGATAGACTGCAACTGGGGCAAGACTCGTGGTAGGCGGTATTGGTGTGCATATGGAGGAGCTCACCTACAAACGATCTATCATATTCTACAAACTAAGTATTTTCGGTGTACCGCACAAGCGGATCATACTGAAATGAACATATATCCTTTCTGTTGTGCAATTTACCTACATGGCGTGTTGCACTCATCAAGCTCTCCTTTCGTCTTCTACCGGCGGATATTTACCTCCGGCAAATTCAGGATGGCCGTAATTGTCATGAGCATTTTCATCATTGCTTGATTCATCAGCTTCTTCTTCGCCACGCTATTTCAAGTTCCACGGCTCTTTGGAAATGATCAACAGGTTCGCCATGTATCAAATAACAGCTATTATCGAAATGGTCCTTGACATTGCAGCCCTCGTGGTAGCATGGCCGATTGTTTAGAAGGTCCAGTTTTATAGCCAACGTAAGTGGCTCATGAGCCGAGTTTCCATGTTGGGGCGGATTGTAAATCACTCCGATGTTAGAATCCGCTTGGCTGAGAGCACCACTTATTAATCTCCTCTGGTAGCAGTGAACCCACTGACATGGTGTCTAATATACGATCTCGCCAACATCACTATCTGCTCCGTGATGGCACCCTGCGCTGGAGTCATCTGTATCTGTCTTCCCACGCTTGGTCCATCGATCCAAGGTAGCTCCTCGGAGTCCCTTATTGGCAGCATTCGGAGTATTCGTACAATTCGATCTTTCGGCACTCGGAGTCATCAAAGTACGAAGCAACACAGCTGAAGAAGGCCTCACGTTGAAGGTACGACTCGATGTCACGGCCGTTTTACCCGATGCCTGATCACATCATTGTCGCTACCAATGCCAGAGGCACCTCGGCGAGGGAAGTGGAGAAGCAGTCCTGATCGATCGAGAGCATCATGATGGATGATCATGTTGTAACAATAGACAGTCGGGTGGAAGCTGCACACTGATCGGATGCCACTGCGTTGGGTGTCAAATAATGCCTATGAAATGAGCACAAGCCTCACATAGGTTGACCCGAAGTGAAGCGTTCTTTTTAATCGCTTACAGAACTGTTTTCGTGGTGACGAACTGCTTCCTCGTTCTCCGTGTAGCCGGCTCTGGTAGCTGTGATACCTCATTTTTGCAATATCAAACTATCGAACAATATCCTGGAGAAGGTTGGGTAGGATTAATCAATTCAAGGAAGGTTGATCGCTCGAAGATGCAGTACGATCGAGTAACGCGCATGCGAGAATCCACGTTAAGCTATGCGTGCATCAACAACTCTCATGTACATAACGGTCCGGATATCGCGTTCCCTCAAAGTCGATGAAGCATCACAGACAGCGACCGCCATATCTTTATTCGAAAGACTTGGTTGTTCATCCGCCAATCCATAAAAGGGAAGGCGTTGCCGCACCTCTCAATTGGCTTTCCATCTGCAAGTATCGGTCACCGCAAAATCAAACCTGTAAACACAACCATAAAGACAAGCTTCATCGTTGACAGGCCAAGTCTCTAAAACATTGAACGAGTACTAATCCCGCCAGATCTGTACATGGTCATGACATCTTGATTCTCATTTAGTGCATCTGATAATTCCTTGATCTGGCATACGAGTACGCTGCACGCATGCTTTTTTCACAGGTCAAGGTGCGATGGTCTTCATGGACTTCATGCATCATCCGGTCACACAGACGCGGCTCTTTGGCCCGCGAATCTCGTTCAGTTGGGGATGAAGTATGTATGATCCCTGGTCGCTCTTTCCTTAAGTACTCTCATGTAGCACCCACCTGCCAATCGCGTTCGCTATCATCCATACTATCTCATACTTCGCGTTCGTTCCTACTTGACATCCTCTCTCACCCAAACATACCCTCCTACTCTCCTACCTACTATCCCACAATTTGAAACGTCCTACAACTACAACCAACGATGCATCTACCAACCCTCCTCGTCGCCGCTTCATCTCTCCCACTACTCCTCGCAACCACACTCCCCGTCAACGAACTCGGCCAACCCGCACCATCTTTCCTCCAATCCCGCACTCATTACAAGTCATACTGTCCACCCCGCCACGCCAATGCCAAGCACCAAAAAGATATCTTCTTCGAATTCATCAACGTCATTTACAGCGAGAAGAACGCCACCAAAGCCTTTGATACCTACGTGGCTGTGGACCTCATCGAGCACGACCCTTTCGATGCCCAAGGCCGTGATGCCAACGCCGCCAAGCTCTCTGGTATCATCCCCTACGCCAATTTCGAAGTCCTACGCCAGAACTTTGACAGCAACATTGGGCTTATTCACGTGAGGGTCAATGAGGACCCGGAGCCGATTGCTCTGGCAGATATTTACCGTATGAATGGAACTTGTATTGTGGAACACTGGGATGTTACTCAGGCGAGGCCGGCGAATGCCACCAACCCAATTGCCATGTTCTGAAGGGGTGGATCGGGAATTATCTACCGACGGTCGACGGCATTCGCTCTTTACCAAGATGTGCTATCTATCAACTGCACAATGTGAAGGAATGGGTTACATAACTGGCTGTATTATTACATAGAGAATAAAGCGAAGATAGAGGCGATGGAACTGGCTAATGCTGGTATAGAATACTATATTAATCACAGTCCAATGCCTCACCTCCCAGTTTCTCCAAGGAACTCTGTTCTCTTCCTGTCATTCACTTTTCCCTGCCCAAGTCCATCCCCTTTAAGCCTCCGTTTGACTTCTTACATATCTATTTTGAACGCTGCTTAGCGTTGAAATATTTGAACGACATTACCATTGTGCATGCCGTTGCCAGTAGGCGTAAATAGATTCGAAACTCTAAGCGGCTAAGAAGTACTTTGATTTCGCCACCTGTAGTCTCATAGCGTTGTGCATTCAGTGATGTAAAAGAAAACAACATTTGTTCTGTTGCCGGGATCCATAGGGCTAGCCTTGGCACAGGGCAGGATCCGAGCCATTAGCGCTGACCCACACGACATTGACCAAATTCAACCTCATGTACCTTAGCGACTATCAAATACAGTGTATTCACAGCATATTCTTAAACGGTCGTTACTACTGTCATGTCAGATATTCGACTGAATCACTTTCGAGACACCGTCAGCATTCATCTTAACCACTTATATCGTCTTCGAAATCTCAGTCGAGAGTATTAAATACGTTGCACATTGAAATTTAAATCTTCATTGAATCTACACAGATCATACTGAACATTTGAGGGTTTCGCGAAGATAATCTTTATCTATGCTACTCTACGCTGCGGGTATCTTAGATTCATCATGCGGCACATGCTTTCATTCTGCTTAACGTTGTCATCTTACAAGGTGGAGTTTATACAACAACACCAACAATTCCATTTCTCTCAGCATGTAAAAGCGCGGAAGTCGACAATCTCGCTCCTTTAAACAAAGAACGTACTTTTTGTAAGAGTGTTTGACCCTAAATAGCCCTTGGTATATTTTTGGTAGGTTGACAACCGCTAGGAACCTCTGTGGGGATCCGATACTTTAGAATTTAGGATATTTAACCGGTTTGACGGTGTCTATCTACACTGTGAAGAAGAGCTAAGACGATCAATGCAGAGGCTCGAATCACACCAACGCCGCCACCTCCCAAACCACGTCAACGAAAAATGCCAACCTCACCACTCCCCAACCCCCTAACTTCCCCGCTACAAAAACATCCCATCACTCTCCTCCCCTTCCAAATAATCCTATGCACCGCCGCTGCACTCACCACCCCTTTCTCCCTTCTCCGTTCTGCTGCAGTCATCTGCATCGCTAGCGCCATTGGCGGTTTTCACATGGCTTCTGATGCGCACTTTGATAATAGGGGCTGGAATGCTTTTTGTGGCTGTCTTGTTGTTGGCTTTGCTATGGTGGCGACCGAGCGGCTGGTGGTTGGGAGGTGGTGGGTGGGCGCTGGGGGCCCGTCGGGAAAGCGAAAGAATGAGGTGGGTGGTGGGTTGAGGGGTGCGACTGCTGGGGAGAAATGGTCTTTTATCATAGATCTGCTGTTTTCCCCTCGCGGCGTCAACAGAGCGTGGGCTGCGAAAAATATCCCCCGTTTCCGTTCTTCGGACCCGGCATACATTCCTACGAGAGCCGCTTTTCTCCGCCGCCGGCTCATCTCCACGTTGATCTCGTTTCTTCTCTTCGACGTCATTGCCAATTCCCCACCACCGGATCCGTTCATGTTCTCCCTGTTCACCATTCCTTTCTTCAGGAGGCTTGACGACGTTACTTCGTCTGAGCTAGCACTTCGACTCAGCAGTACGCTCGCGTTTTGGATAAGCACTTATTGCATTGTTAATGTTATTAACGGGGTATTCGCGCTTTTCTGTGTTGGATTGGGAGTTAGCGAGGCGAAGGATTGGCCGCCGATATTCGGGGCCGTAGGGGAGGCGTCTTCGGTGCGGAGATTCTGGGGGTGGCTATGTCCTCTCTCACGGTCCTTTTTCCCACAGGCAGGTGCAGAGATAGCTAACTCTTATCCCACACCAGCACATTTTGGCATCAAATCTACCGCTCCACCTTCGAAGGTCTCTCCCACTCCCTCACCAATAACATCCTCCATCTCCGCCCCCGCACCGTCATATCACGGTACGCCAACCTCGCCCTCTGCTTCCTCATCTCGGGCCTCATCCACCTGAGCGGCGATATCGGCGCCGGCATCCCTTGGTGGGAAAGTGGAGCGATGCGGTTCTTTTTGACGCAGGTGGCGGGGATTATGCTGGAGGATGCGGTGGGAGCTGCTTGGAATGGGGGTTTGGGTGGTGGGAGGAAGAAGTGGAGGCAAGGTGTGGGATTCATCTGGGTGATCGGCTTTCTGACTTGGGCGACGCCGGTATGGAGCTATCCGAACATTCTGAGGCAGAGGGAGGGGGCGGATGTGATGTTCCCGGTGTCGATTGTTGGGTGGGTGAGGGGGTAGCCATTGGGGCGGCTGTTCTATTCTTCATTTCGAGGGCTGTGATGGCAGCCGCTCTGATTGTTTCACGGACGGGTTTCTTTGGAAGATAGTAGATGGGGGATTAAGGGTTGGATGTGGCCCCAACCCCAACCCCACCGACCGCAGCCACAACGCTAAACGCAACACGAAGAACTTGCCCACGCCACGCCATCCTGACTTGATTCCGCCGCGACCATTTTTCGCGCTTCGACTAACCACGGGCGAGCATTTTCTCGGTTGAAATGTTCGCTTCGGCGGCTGGGTAGGAGGGAGGTTTGTGACACTGTTGGTTGTGTTCTTACTTGCTTGATGGGAGGGGGGGTTGAGGGGTTAAAGGAGAATGTGGAGGTGGAGGTGGAGGGGTGGGGGGTGGGAAGCCTTTCTTGTTTTGACGGGCGGGGGCAGGTGAGGGAAGGTGGTGTGCGTGAAGGGCCGGGGACTGAGGTGGAGTTGGGCAGGTGTGGGTAGGTGAGGCGCATGGTAGGGTTCGGAAAGGGATGTGCAATGGATGGTGGCTCGGAGGTCTTTAAGCGGTTGGAGGGCTTCTCTGGGCGGCTGGGGTACCATTGGCGGAAGGATTAGTAGAGTTTGCAGCGAGAGAGGTTGAAAAGAGTATTTTATGGGTCCCCTGCCTTTTTAGAAAAGGTTATGATCTTGCTCTCGTCCCTTCTTTATATGCTTTGCTACGCTGAACAAACAAAATCTGTAACCCGTAATTTCGCTCGAGCATAATCGCGTAAACGAAGAAATCTCGCTGTTGATGAGCGATTTTGCTTGTTGTTCTTATCTAGCCCTTTCTGAAACAAAAAAGAATTTCGCTCTCTTAATCCTGGGATCAAATCTCTCGTTTCTGGTTGCAATTGTTGCTGGCCGATGTCGTTGCTTGGGTGAGCGTTGCTGCAGTTCAGTAATAGAAGTGGACCTGCAAGAAGGAAAGTCGTTGCTGGCATGGCAGACGTTGGAAACTATGGGGGAGTGTCACTGTCGGAGGCTTTCCCCGTGTTTTGTTTATGGACTTTGTCTATTGCTCGTTCTGTTGGAGGAATTTTTGTCTTTGGTCAGTAGACGTAGCTTGTGTGTTGTTCTAGGTATATCTTAAGCAAGTCCGATAACACAGCTCTTACAGCAATAAGCCGATTGTTTCGTCCGAGTGATTCCTCCATTTCATTGATTTAGATAATTTGAATTTGTCGTGTTAGCTCCAATGTTTGTACCGACGTAACGAGTACCTAGGGTGACCTTATCTACTAAGCGAGCTTCAGAGCTGAAAGTCCTTCGCCATTGTTGTCGTCCGTTGGTCTTTCCGTGTTCGTTACTTGACCCATTGTCAGGTTAAGCGCATGACCCTTCCTCCTCAGTTGAACCAATGTCATCATCGCTTGATGTGCTGCTTGACGGGCTGAAAAGGTCATTTGGTGTATCTCCACCTGCGGAATCTTCGGAATCTTGAAGAGTAGCGAAATGAAATATTTCTCGACGCAGCCACCCCGCATTCTTTTCCCCTGCATGTTCGTTTTGCCTTATCCATTCATGGATTTCCTTATCTTCCAGGTCGAGCTTGGATCTGTCTCCGGACAACAGGCAGTGAACAATTCCTTGATGGAGCGCTTTCTGAATCACGGCTATCCTGAGGTGCTCTATCCTAGGTGCAACGCCTACGTGCCACTCTATAGATCTCTTACAGCAAACCTGCCTCTTCTTATATGGCACTTTGGTGTTAGGTCTTCTTTCTCTATACGAACGCTCATTAGGGCGAGAGAGATGATCGAGGTCATGCCATGGGGCAGTGCCACGCCAGGGGTTTTGCACCAGCAATTGAACGGCCCGATAATTCTGTTCGAGTAAGGCCTCCTTGAGTCCTACATCGGCGACTTCTCCACTGGTAGTATTGACCCAGTCAACAGAAGACCCACCCCTGGTCACAACATCTAGGAAATCGCACCGGGCATCTGTCCACGGCCCGTGTAATAACTTATCTGGTATCCGGCATTCACCGAGACAGACTAACAACCTCCATCTGTAACTGTTGATAGCTCTGAGGTTTGGGCCATCCTTGGAAGTATATACTTGGAGTGTTATCAGTCCATCGCGTAGTCCAATCCCCAGAACTACCCGAATCTGGTTGCTGACATCCCAAGTATAAGAATGTAGATCGAGAAATTCATCTCCGAAACCCAAGGAATTTCGTTCATAAGCCTCTTCCACAACCTGTGTCACAGTTGCCTCAGTGGGCTTATCGCCATTTCGCCAATTTAGTTCAAGCTCACGGAAGCGGCGTAGCAACGTCTTTACGAGGAAAACACGGATACACTGATGCAGGAAATCCAAGGTCATCCATTTGAGTCGCAGGATAGCCGTCTGGAGCTTCGCTATCTCTTGCTTTGTATCCAGGATATTGAGTAACTGTGTAGAATGTTCTAGAGCGCGGCTAGAATCTGATGAGAAAACTTTGAAAACCAGTAACATCTTGATATGAGGACCCGAAAGAGCGGAGTTGAGGATTGGTGAAGCGCGAGGGAGATTAAGATTTAGACTCTGCAGGAAGATGTGCTGCAGCAGCTCGGTAGGCAGGCGCTCGAGCAGGGAGAGCTCCCTTACAGGTTCGGACATGGTAGGATTGGGAGATCCCTTGGGAGTTGAACGGTGTGTGGCCTTCTGAAGCTTCCCCGACGCGTTTTGCTTCTTACCGCGTACTCTGATCGGGGTCATGTGGGACCGGCACGGCTTAGAACGTTGATCTGGTTGGTTGGCTAAACAGTAGCTTCGCGAATGACTCTTCGGAATAAAAGGCGGCGAGAGGTTGAAGTACTGTAAGTTTACTCCATAGAACTGATCGACTGTGCTTCTCTGTGTCTGAGAGTCAAGATGGTGAAGACACCGACATCCGACCGATCAGCCACAGTGATCGTCCAAGGCTGCTCGACTTACAGTAATTGTGTCTTAGCCGACACGACGCCACACAAGATCAACAGTCGACTTTCTTCCTGGGTCGTAGTGTCGTTCTTAGCGGTGGCTGTGCACATCACCAGCCCCGACAACAAACGCTTTATCTGAATCATCTTCTGGTTCGATGCACGAAACCTTGTTTTCCATCACGTCGGATTGCTGCATCAAGCTACCTTGAGTTAGTAAACAGCTTATCGCTGCGTCATGCCCAGCTTCAAGCGCTCCCATCGAACGATGAACATGAATTTTGGCTGGGGATGATAGGGGGATTAGTGGCATGGAAAGAGATTATTTAAGGGCGCCATGATTTCCCCGGTTCTGAGGAAATTGCATTCACTGATAAACACATCCAAATACGGAAAAACCCTACGGATTGAAAATTTGTGTTGACTCTCATTTCTGCACTATTCTAGAACTACTTTGCCCCTTCCTCCATCAACAATCTCACAATTTCATCCACTTGCCCGCTCATCCTCTCTCGAACAAAACTCATAGCTACTACAGCTACATCGATCCCGAACCTACATAAACCATCTCTACCTCGTATACAAGACGCTTAACGCGCAAATTCAGTCGAAATGGGTGCTGTTGTATCATGCGTAAGTTTCCAGCTCAATTAAGCCCGAATCTTTCCCTCAAGCTTGTCCTTGTCTGTGCGAGTATTTTCGACCATGATCAGACCATCCGAGCTGCATTGTACGTAGCAGCTTCGGCTGTAGAGGCGATACTGCGTCATTGCGTCTTTACGTGGTGACCGCGTCGGCACTCGGTGCCCAGAGCTTAAGCTATGCGTGACGTCTTGGCCACAGCTGTCCGTTCTGCAGCTCATCCATGCGGATTACACGGCGGTCGGATGATGTGAGCGACAGCTATGTGCCTCAGAGCTTCCACTCTACTTGTCTTCCGCTTCATTGTTACGCAGCGCAGCTCAAACAATTGCAGCAAACAATATGCGAGCACGAGGCTTTCCAAATCATCTTGGTTGCCATCACGCCAACCCGTTCCCTTCACGGACTCGTGCTTCCTTTTATCCACTTCAATCTCCCCTTGCCGTTGCCTTCCTCCTTTGCTGGACCGTTTTTCGGACTTGAATCTAACGGTCTCACCCTTACAGATCAAATCAGTCTTCCAGACCATCGGTGCCTGCATCATGGCTGTCGTTAACGGCATCGGTTCGATCCTCCAAGCTATCATCGGTGGATGTGTTTCTCTTATCGACATCATTGTGAGCTGCCTCACTTGCGGACGTGGAGGGGGACGGCGGCACGGGGTGGGGAGGAGTGCCGTCTAGCACCGATGGAAACCTACAAGTGGCATAAGGGGAGGTTAATGTGGGAGGTGGAACATTGTTGATAGCCAAGGGGATAATGCGAGGCGGGCGGACGATACCATTGTTGTTCTTGACAGGGTGTAAGGGAGTGTTATGTTGAGCGAGCATGAATTCGCCCAATGCCTGAAGATTTCCACTGCTCCTCCATATCTAAGCTGTGAACGCCTTGCAAATACGCGCGCCCTTTAATTCACCCCAATCGTCCCTACGACGCGTATTTCGTCCTTTCGATAGCCCCAAACCGGTGCCAGTAGAATGGATCAGATGCTTGATTGTACCAGAACAGCATGGTTGTGGATTATGAGGGAAAAGCCTAATCTATGAAAGTAGGCCTTTGGTTTTTACATCCCAACTGCACGGTTACGCATCGCAGACAGGGGGGTAGGGCCCTACGAGTTGACAGGATCCTTGTGGCCCTGTGAGTGGCCTCTAAATGGACGCTCTCAACCACCTCTTTCCTGCAAATCTACCTTGGCCTGAGTTCTTCATAGCCCTCGGTACGGGTGCTGCCATCTACGTCTTCTTCAGCTATACTATCATCAATAATGGCGAGGAGTCGGCGCTTGACTTCAACATACCAGTGCCGGAACAATGCGGGCCTGGCTGGCAAGGCAAGCGGTTGGATGAACCGAGCACAAAAGTAATCATGGCATCTATCCCATGCAGTGAGGGCATTGGTTCTGATCATGGTAGCAGATATCAGGCTCAAGTGCTATACAATGCTATTGCCCGGCTACTGGAAGGTTGCTGGGACGGGTCAATCCAGCTACGCCTGATGGAATAGATAGAGCAGTCGTCAAGGCGAGAGATGCCCAGATCGAATGGGCAAAGACGACGTTCAAGCAGCGGAGGAGAGTTTTGCGAACAATGCTAAAGTACATTTGCCGTCTCCGCGATACTTCATCGAACGTGAGAAGTTGATCATGGCACTATTGCAGGTACATCCTCGACAACCAAGAAACCATAGCAAGGGTAGCATGTTTGGACTCTGGGAAGACTATGATTGATGCAATACTAGGGGAGATCTTGGTGACGGTGGAAAAGTTGAAGTGGACTATAGACCATGGGGAGAAGGCGTTGAAGCCGGAACGAAGACCAAGGAATTTCCTCATGATGTACAAGCACAATGAAGTGCGGTGGGAGCCATTGGGAGTTTTGGCGGCATGTGTAAGCTGGAAGTACGTACTACGATTCTCCTCTCCAGCTCAGGTTTTGTTTGACTGACCAAATGTAGTTATCCCGTAATCCCTATCTTTCTTGTCCTGTAGTCAACATTGCTAACCCATCTCAGATCCACAATGTCCTGTCCCCCATAATCTCTACCCTCTTCACCGGCTCCGCCCTCCTCATCAAATCCTCCGAACAAACCGCCTGGTCGCTGTCCTACACCACCTCAATAGCCCGCGCCGCACTGTCAGCATGCGGTCACTCCCCTAACCTTGTCCAACCCCTCGTCTGCTGGCCGCCGGCAGCCAATCACCTCACTTCCCATTCAGGAATCTCCCACATCACCTTCGTCGGCTCTCGGCCGGTTGCCCATGCTGTCTGCGCCTCCGCCGCGAGGAGCTTGACCCCTGTGCTTGTAGAACTAGGTGGCAAAGACCCAGCTATTATCCTCGATGATGTCAAAGGCCTAGAAAGCAAAGTCGCGAGCATCTTGATGCGGGGAGTCTTTCAATCTGCAGGCCAGAATTGTATTGGTATTGAACGCATCATTGCCCTTCCTACCTCCTACTCGTCTCTCATCCGCATTCTCGAACCCCGTATCCGAGCCCTCCGCCTTGGCTCTGCTCTCGACGATGCAGATACAACAGATGTGGGCGCCATAATCTCCGACTCCGGCTTTGTCCGCTTAGAGATACTAATCATTGACGCCGTTGCACAAGGCGCCCGGTGCCTCGTTGGCGGCAAACGCTTCCTACACCCGAAATTCCCAAACGGTCACTACTTCTCCCCCACCCTCCTCGTCGACGTCACCCCCTCAATGCGCATCGCCCAAGAAGAACTCTTCGCCCCAATATGCATCCTCATGCTCGCCTCTTCCATCTCCCACGCCCTTTCTCTCGCAAACTCCACCCCTTACGCCCTCGGCGCCAGCATATTCGGCACCTCGCCCGCTGATATTGAATACCTCGTTAACGGCATCCGCGCTGGCATGGTCAGCGTCAACGACTTCGCCGTCACCTACGCCGTGCAGCTCCCGTTTGGCGGCCATGGCGGCAGCGGATATGGGCGTTTTGCTGGTGAGGAGGGGCTGAGGGGGATCTGCAATGTCAAGAGCGTTTGTCGGGATCGGTGGCCTGGATGGGTGGGCACAAAGATTCCGGCGGCGATGGATTATCCGATTGGGGATGCGGGGAGGGCGTGGGGGGTTTGTAAGGGGGTGGTGGAGGTGGGGTATGGGTTGGGGTGGAGGAGGAGGGTGAAGGGGGCGTGGAGGGTTTTAGGGGGTGGGTGAGGGAGGGAGAGGGGGAAGCTGTGAGATGGGCCTACGGGCGGGGATGTAAAATACGGTTGGTGGTAGAAGTAGTGTATACATATAAGTTCATTCAAGTTGTGTTCCTACTTTCCTTCACAAGCGACAAATATACTGTTTTCGCACTTGCTACCTGCGGTTTTGATCTTGCAATAGACTTCATTCAATAGTTTCATTCTCCGCGATTCGATTACAGAAGCCTCGAGGTATTTCGGTTCTTCTACTTTCATTTCCAGGGGGGGGCCGTTGTAGTTTTTGATTTTCTGTCTCTTGTATTACTTCTTTCCAGCGAAATTTTCTCTCGAGGAGAGGACAGATATGAAAAACGACAGTCCTCCTTTGATTCAGTCTCGCATCACGCTTCTTTCATTCCCGTCCTCTCCCCAGCCCCTTCTTCGACTTTACACGATATTTTTTTTGGGGACGTGTTTTTTTAAATTCATTTATTGTGCGTCCAGCTTCCCTTCGCATACACGCCCGCGCGTTATCGTTCATATGGGAAAGTCGTGTCTGGCATCAGCATCTCTTTTCTTTGTTCTTTCTCTTCGATTCATAGTGTTGTGTATACTGTACTAAACCCGATCCCATCCACTAAAAACCTTAACCTCACACCTTCCTACGCAATACTAAAGCGCGGCGGGCATTCACCACACATTTCTCTCGCTTGATTCTTCTTCTCTTGGTTTACGACGGAGATGTAGGAGGTTAGAGGTTGATGTGGTAGCGATGGGAATGAAATTGGGGGGGATGGTTGCGGGTGGGGTTATGGGCTGGGCTGGGCTGGGCTGGGGTTGGGTAGGAGGATGGTTGTGATGCAGGGACCGGGGGTGGCATTTGTTTGTCTTGGCGAGCCCCGGGGTGGGGGGTTGTTTCGTTAGGGGAAAAAGGGGAGGTGATGGGAGGGGGGAATTGTGGTTCCGGAGAGGGAAGATGCTCTCATGAAGACGGCACGTTATGGTGGATGGATAGAGTTGCAGATACGGTTCTGGCTCAAACAGGGTGGAATAGCCACAGCGCGTACGATGCCCACCATCCACACCTTCTTGCCACGAAAGTATCGAGCATGAAGAGGGAGAGGTAACGAACTGCTCAAGTAATCTCCTCAGTCCGCAAACACCCGCTCTGGTTGAAAAGAGAAAAGAGCACCTTCGCACATTTCCGCACTTCCACACTTTTCCACACTCCCAACCCACCGCCCACAACTGTTCTCATATCCACATCTACTCCACGTACGAAATTAGAACCGAAACCCCGGAGGTTGCTCTTTATCCAAAAATGCTCCTCATCCAAGGCTTAGGTACGACTTGTTCGTTGTTTGTGCGCACGATGTTGAGGCCTGAAGCTTTTGTGTGGCATTTTGTGAGGATTGTTGAAGTCGTTCGTCAAGGGACGTAGATATGGCAGATTTCAATCTAATACTTGCTATTGACGTTGGAAAGAGGTGTGTTATCGAGTTAGAGGAACTATGATTGAGTTCTATCTAGAATGCACAACTCCAGCCATTACCCAGGCACAAAGAACTAGCATTGTTGAGAAGAGGATGCTAGTGATCTCTTCATTCAATCCAATCAGTATGATTACCGGGTCTATTTCCTTTTCTCTTGAGCTGGTGAATGATTCTCTCGGCGCGTAGATCCTCAGCAAACAGAGCAATCCAGACATCGGTGCCGGCCGTTCTGTTGCTCGTTTCAAGTATACACTCATTCGATCATTGAGAAGAGTCGAGCTGGGAGTAGGTAGGCTGCTCTAGAAAAAGTGGTTCGGAGATATATATGGTGTCGAAAGAGCTCCTTTCCTCGGTCAGGTAAACGACCATTCGAACCAACGGGATCAAGATGTCAAGATCCACCATTTCCATGTACCTCACCACATCTCTTCTTGTCCCAGAAGCTGCGCAACCGAAAATCGAATCAGCCCACATGTTCTTTCAAGAAAACATAGAGTCTAACTTGTCATGTTTGGATGTCTTCATAAAAAACGAGGTTGCTGTTTACTGGCGTTTGACCTTTGCTTGGGTGTCTGGCTTGACGCGTGAAGTAGCCTTCCTGAGTAAGGTAGGTTTCGTGCTTTCGAGGCGGGTGTGTGGCTAGGAGACACCCCGATCCAGGTCTGTTTTCCAGAGGGCATTCTCTTTCGTTCTTAAGCTACATCGTCTCAGCATCCTCTTTCCAGTAAGTCGTTCGTCAGCAGGTCATAGGACATCCAGAGCGTTGCTCAATCTCCCGAGTAGAGCAATACAGGGAGTGGAGTATTTGAGTGGGTGGTAGGAAAAGGGGCAAGGAGGGTGAAATAACAGCCATCCACAATGGCGAAGATCAAAAATTGTCACTTGCGATTTTGCGAACAACAATCATGCCAACATCTATAGATTAAAGTACACCAATCCTTTTCAAGCTTTTACCCCAACTACCCTCGCCGTCGCGCTATCCTGCCGACTAAGTATCCACATGAATATAAACTGCACAATGTACGAGTACAGAAATAGGAACTGCGTCCGTCGATTGCGCTGGGAGCGCGCGACGGTTTGCATGCCGCTGCCGGCTGGTGTCGAGGATGAGGAGTCGGGGAGGAGGACGTATTTGAGGGAGCGGAGCTGAATCAAAGGGTCAGTAGGAACTCTAGGCTTTGGGAAGAAAGGGTCTGAGTCTTACAAGGAAGAATGCATTCGCAAGAAAAGTGTAGGTGAAGATGGTCCATCCCGCCCATCCACCAGTACCAGCCCCTCTGTTCAAGATCTCGGAGATGACAAGCGTGACAATCACGCCAACGAATTTGTAGCCGGAGTAGGCGACTAAGTCGAGGAGCTGGCTGTCGTTGCTAATGCTTAGGATATACGTCCCAAACTTCAGCCCGAGAATCTCTAGGACTACGACCACGAACGCGGTGGTGGCGGTCAGGCCCATGACTTCAGGGTGGAAAGCACCTCGGAGGCCTGCGAGGAGCGTGGAGAGGAGGATGTAGGTGACGAAAGCCATGACTGGAATGTACATGTCTGGGGAATTGAGATCGTCGCGAGGGGGGAGGAAGTAGTAGCTGTAGGACGCCGATTCCTGGGAGCTGGAGGTGGTTGAGGGCCGTTGTTGACGAGACCAGGGCTTGTGGCGCCAGGGAAAGAGGACAAGGAGAATCTTGCGGAGGACGTATGGAGTTGTGACGTTGAAGTAGTGTTTCAGGGCACCGACGGGCACGTAGCGGTTTATCTGTGCAAGTTTAGCAGAGTACAGGATACAACATTTCAGAATGAGTGATACACACGTTTTGCTCCATATACTCTTGCCCAGCATTGAGGGCTGTCTTGCCCACCTGGAAGCCCATTTGCGCGGTCTGGTCGTTCATGAAGCCTCCAAATGCTGGGGCAAACGGTCCGCCTCCACCCGGGGCTTGCTGCCCTTGACCCATTTGCCCACCATAAGGGCTCCCATAATTACTCCCCTGAGATTGAGGAGGTGGTGGAGAGCGCATCATTGGGACGGTTGAGACATGTTGCGGAACCGGATGATGGAGTGGAGGCGAATGCGCTGGTGGAGGAGCGTATGACGACCGTTGCATTGCCTATGGCTGTAACGTGCTACTGAGGTTGTGCCGTCAATTGATACTGTATCTGGTCTTCGAGAGATTGTGTGTTCTTTTGGAGGACAGCAATGTTAGAGGATACGATACCTTAGCTGCCTATGTACATATGCCGCTAGACAGGGGTTGCGGAGTGGGTTTTAGCGACCTCCAGGGCCTCACGAGGGTTAACAATGCAAAACTTTTGATCTCTAGACGCTCGTGCCCATGTCCATGAACTCTGGGATTTGAACGACGTGATTGGTCATTGGAAAACCAGAATCTCTTACTATGATCTACGCCCAGATGAAAGCTAGTCCTCTCCTGCGCTGCTAATCTGAACAAGAAGCAGCTGCTATTGTCTGAAGCTGGAAGGATTCTTGGATAGTCGCTTGTGAATTCTGCGAAAGTAAAGGGCGTTCATCCTAGCATGCATCATGGTACCCCCAAAGACACTTGATCAAAGGTCCATCGTTCTCAAGCCTTCATCACCCCCACCGATTTATATCAATCAAACTCGTCCCTCCTATCCCCCATCCTCCCCCAACCCCCTTCTCCTCGATCCAGCTTCGACCCCGCATCAACCATCACAGACCGAATGAGTAGCCGGAACCCCATCCCAACCCGGCAGCCTATCGTTGCAGCAAGTACTGTCCGTAGCAGCGCACTGGGTATAATACCCGCCTTAGTAGGGCGCTAGGCCGACAGCTAATAATAGGCAATATCAGAACGGGTGTCCACATGTCAAGGACTAGAGAAACGAGGAAGGATGGAAGGAAGTCTTTCTCTATAGGGTGGCAGTGGTGGATGTGGAAGGAGAAATTAAAAACGGGGACGTACTGCAGCATACTTCTTGGCCAGGACAATCCTTGTAGCTCTGGCACGCCACGGCCACGGTGGCGGCAGAGAGGGTTGCGGTAATAAGCTTGAAGACGAGCATGTTTGCTGGCTGCTAAGAACAATACTACCTAAGGAAAGGTGGAGAGGCTTGAGTATTTCTTGTTGAGCGATTTTCTGAGACGATTGTAGATGGAGTGAAGATGGAGCACAGAAGAGATGATGATAGGATTAGGAGTGAGAAAGGGAGCCTATATATATTGATTAGATTTTAACTGCGATGAGACATTGACATTGCTCGGTGGCTTTTCTTTTGTCTGGTCGTAATGCTGACACAAGGTCCTGCGCTTCGCTGGATCACTCATCGTCTGGAGTAGACCAATAGATTGTCTTGTGTAGTAGTGGGAAATGGTCGTCAACGCCATATAGTAGTCTCGCCTGCAACGCTTCTGTTTGTCGTGATATCCAATTGTACCACTATACTGAGCTGTGTCACACCGCTCAAAATAAGGGAGCAGACGTGTAAATCGACCTTCAATTATCAATTGATAGTCAACACCGTAAAATAAGCTCACACAACAGCAGTCGTATTCTGCCTTCGTATCTGGGTATATTACTGATATGACGTCCTGCATTTGTGTTACGCGGCTTGGAAGATAGGAAGTATACGTAAAGGTAAACATTTGTAGCAATATTACATGGAAACCACAAGACGTACACACTCTCTTCCTACATGTACACCCCCTGCCTCACTTCCCTCTCCACCCGCAAGAGAAGTAAAATAATGAGACAAAAATTAGTGATGGGAAGCAAAGCGAAGGTCTCGTCAAGATGTAGCTTCCCCCTCAGTGTAAAGAAAGTAGACCTTGAAACGTTCAAATGTAGCATTAAAGAAAATACGATGCAATTGATGAAGCGCGACAATATGTACATCTAATAACGCTGCAACGATTCAGTTGATAGCTTGATTACTATTCTATGCGAGGTAATGCAGCTGAGTATTATGTAGCTAAACTCACCTAACCGTCTAATCCTTGTTCCATTCCTGAGGGAGGGAGTACCAAGTAGGAGGGGAGGCGGAGTTTGATACCTGTACGAGGATGAGTGTACGCCTAGTGATTCCGTTTTAAAAGGCCCGTATGGTGGTAGAGTCATCATGGTTAAAGGTAAGGTCGTGGCCGCTAACCTCGGCTTGCCCGCTAACCGCGGCAAGACTTGAGACTTACCCAACTCAGCTGAAGGTTCTTTTCATACTATGTAAGCCTTACGAGCCGATTTGAACGATTAAGCGTCTCCCACCCCATGTTCACTCAGTTGCTTGCTCGACCTTCGAAATGTTAGACGGCTTTGAGATACTCTCAACCTCGGGGGTGGTGCTGTGGTCTAAATCTTACGTACCTGTGAGCAGCAGTATCATCAACGGCTTTATAAATGATGTCTTTATCGAAGAGAAAACTACCTCGGGTGCAGGCCTTGTGGACGATTCTTCAGCGGCGAAGAATCCGATGTATAAGAAAGATCAATATACGCTGAGATGGACTAGTGTAAAAGACCTAGGCCTCATCTTCGTCGTTCGTATGCTCAAGGCAGGAGCTATCATCGTCTATCGTTGCTAATGAATTATATCAGGCAGTCTACCAATCTCTACTTCATCTTTCTTGGGTTGACAAGCTTTTGGATAATATCCGAGTCATTTTTGTGGACCTCTACAAAGACCAGCTCAAGAAACCGCATACAAGCATCGTGCAATGCGACTTTGACGGATATTTCAACCAGCAAGTGAGAGAACTAGAAGGTTCAGCAGAGCAAAACACACAGAGAGCGCCACAGCTTACGCCGGATGACTTCACGCCACCGTCAAGCTCAGGGAACGCGGTAGATGAACCTGCGCCGCCTATACCGGGACTGATTAGTAGTATGTCCGGGGCCGCTCCAAGTCCGGGTCCTTTAAGGCTGACCCATGCCTTCCTTCTAGATCAACACAGGGTACCGAATATACCAGGGTCATCAACAGAACTTACTCCGATACCCACACCCGATAACTCCAGACCCACCACACCCCTCGCTAGCCACTTACTATCTGCCAAATTAGGTCCAAAAGGTGGTTCGCGAAGAGCTAGAAAGACTGTAGCATCAGCAAATGCGTCTTCTGGAGACGAAATGTCAAGAAATAAATCGAAGCCTGCCAAGAATGCTACGAAAAAGATGAGGAGATGGGATGTTGATGGTATGGCGGACGAGGATGATGGAGTGATTCTTGACTATTCGGCGGCGTCCGCTAACAGTAATGAAACAACGAATCCTGATTTCGATTCCAGAGCTGGTGTGGGTGCAATAAATCCAGAATCTTTTGGGATCAGAACCGGAAAGGGCCAGTTCGTTTTGAAGGATCTTGACGATGAAGTACATTCAATCTTGCAGGAATCTAGTGAAAAGAAATCACCGTCTTCATCAGTAGGTAGTGGTGTGGTGGGATCTGGCTTAGGTGCCATCACTGGACTTTTCCGAAATGTCATTGGGGGTAAGGTTTTGACAAAAGAGGATCTTGATAAATCAATGAAGGGGATGGAAGAGCATCTCCTAAAGAAAAACGTGGCAAGAGAGGCTGCCGTAAGGTTGTGTGAAGGCGTGGAAAGAGAGCTAGTAGGCGTTAAAACCGCCAGCTTTGAGAGTATGCTTCTGCCTTTCTTGACTCTGGTTCGTAGCTAATTGTCTACTCAAGGCGTTCGATCAACAATCCATACAGCAATGGAATCTTCCCTCCGCAAAATGCTGACCCCCACCACTTCCCTCGACATTCTTCGCTCCATCACCGCCGTCACATCTCCCTCTCCTCTGTCTCTCACACCGCGACGCCCTTACGTCATCTCCATCGTCGGCGTCAATGGCGTCGGCAAATCCACGAATCTATCCAAGCTCGCTTTTTTCCTCCTTCAAAATGACTTCAAGCTGCTCATTGCCGCCTGCGATACTTTCCGCTCCGGCGCTGTTGAGCAGCTACGCGTTCATGCAAGCAACTTGAAGGAACTCTCCGATCGGGAAGGACTGGGGAAAGTCGAGCTGTACGAGAAGGGATATGGGAAAGACGCGGCTAACATTGCTAAGGATGCTGTTTCCTATGCTACGCAGCATCAATTCGACGTTGTCCTAATCGATACCGCAGGCAGGCGTCACAACGATGCGCGCCTGATGTCTTCACTTGAGAAGTTTGCGACTTTCGCACAGCCGGACAAGATCCTCATGGTTGGGGAGGCTCTTGTTGGGAGTGACAGTGTGGCGCAGGCCAGAAGTTTTAATGAGGCATTTGGAGGTAAAAGAAGATTGGACGGGTTCATAATCAGTAAATGCGATACAGTTGGCGATATGGTAGGGACTCTGGTTAGTATGGTGCATGCAACGGGAATACCAGTGGTTTTCCTGGGGGTTGGGCAACACTACGGAGATTTGAGGACGATGAACGTCAGGAAAACAGTTGATCAACTTTTGGCTTGAAAGGGGGACCTGTTTGTTAGAAGCAACGGTCGCCGGCGCCTTTGGATGGTTGGACTGCCAAGGAATTAGGGAATGATCAACGGTCGGAGGTAATCTGGACTGTTGTTGAGATCCATACTATTCCTCTCCTAATCTTCAACTTCTGCACTGCTCATCCCATTAATAACACTTCATGTTCTTACCTTCACTTCGCGTCACTTTTCTCGCACCACTTCACCTTCTCACAACCCGTGAACGCCGAGAGGATTTCATGGGATGGATGCTCTCGAAATTCATCCGTTTTAGCTCGAACCTTGGTCATCCTCGCCTACATAAAACCCACTTTCCCCCTCCTACCTCCCTCTTTTCTACATGCCACACTCGACCTCTATTTCCCAGTCAACTATTTCGAATTTTCTACCTTCCTTCTGATAAATAAATGGGGATATTCCAGTCCATTTTTCCTCTTCACAAAGCCTTGGATGTTGCTTTCTATATATCTGACCACAAAGAATATGACTTGGTGTGGATGAGAATACTGAATAAGGTTGCCGGGCGCCTGGGTCTACTTACACTATTCAGAAAAATAATCAATCGAGCGCATTGCCATCAATTCGAGCGAAGGCTTTTCCAACAACCGGCCTCTATCTACATATGTAGTAGAGGAACACAAATGTTAGCTCATGCCTGAGATGAGCGGTCCATGCTTCCTATACTCGTACAGCAGAACTCGGAATCTGCTAACATCTCGACAGACGACTAGATCATGAGCTCATCCGATCGTCTAATGACGGCGCAGCAACGTCCCCTATTGAACGTCTTACAAGGACAGCCGAGTGCTACATGGTACCACTGGTCTTAGGCAAGATCGGACTTCCGGGCACCCCAAGCATCCGCGAGTGAAAAGGATGTGGTAAATAAGGAAGGCGACAGAGTCAACGAAAAAAAAATCCAAATATTCCTGCACGATCCGGACAGGACCGAGGAATATACCGATCTACAAAAGGCCGAACCAGGCTTTGACGATTTCTGCACTCTTTTCGCGAAGTTAGCTATGAACTTACTAAGAAATCTTGAACGAAAAATTAAAAATAGACACTCTCTAGTTGGCCCTCAGCGGCCCAGGTGAGGATTATGCCAACAGTGGGCTCCCTCGTCCGTCGGTTGGCCATTCACATCGAAGATTGGCTGCAGCACCAGTCTAAACTCTTCACCAGTTGTTAAGAAGAAGAATCGACCATGTCTCAAGATAAGACGAAGTTATAGGAAGCGCGACAGGTCCAGGATGCCTCCTTCGCTACAGTAGCAACTTCTTCTCTTCTTCGACATCTACCGACATTAATACTCAGGATAACTTCGGGCAGATTGGCTAATGCTACTACGAGCACGGGCACTATTGCTGAGTCTGGCAGGCAAATATCTCGTGGTACTGCTCGGCCGCTACTACTGCTTCTACTGACTACTATTGCCCCTATCGGTACTGCTGCAGCCCATTTCTCTGGAGGCATTCCGACGGTTGGGCCAGGTTCTGAGGAAGACTTTGAGGCCTTTTTTATGAGAGGTTTTGGCCGGCATCAGCAACATAAAACCGCACTCGCTAAGCAGTTCTACAGAAGTGCAGCTAGATTCAAACGTACGCCGCCTTAAGCCAATCCATCTTGGATTCGGATTCTTCGTGAGGACGAATGGGGGACGTCATTTCATCCAGCGCCTCGACGATGACGTCGGAAATTACATGGTCGAGCGCGAAGCAGCTATATACTCTTGGACATGTAATCCAGGAGGTGACTGAAGGATCATTGATGCACATTAGCCTGTGGGATACTCTGAATAACACGAAGCATGCGTGATCATAGGTACGTCAGATAGCAGAAGTCACATCAAAAATAGTGTACAAGAAAAATTTGTCTAGATTAGATGAGAGCAACCCACAGTTGTTATCGCTCAGATGCTGAGGGGTCAGGACACAATTACTTTTCCCAACCTGGTCAACGGGCTTCCGCAGTGCAACAAAGGTGCCTTCTTTGGTTCCTATGACAAGAACGTCCCAGGAGTCTATCTGATGATAGGCATGCACACGATTAGAGAGTACGCACTGTATATGGGCAGCTCCAGAAGTCTCTTCATTTGCTTCAAGATTAATGAGGAACCTCTTGCCATGTTGTCCGGTCAATAGTCTTTCAAGTGATGGGTTAGTCGGCTTGGATAACACTATCTTTACCCGCAGAGGACGCAATGAATCATAGCTTTCGCAATACGATCGTTGAGAAGAGGATATACTCATAATTCGTCTTTGGTGCACCATCACAATGTAACAATGACGAGAGACGAAAACAAAACCCTCAAAAGAACAACCGAGAGCTTTCATACACGTGATGGACAACAAAAACAAGAGAGGAAAATGCGTTGAAATTAAATGCGTTGAGCTCGCACTCTACATCTTTCAACAAATTGTCTGCACCTCTATCGTGCAATCATTTGCAAACAAATTGCACAACACCGGTACTTTGCGATTCAAGGATGCTTGAGAAAGCGAAGAATGACAAAGGAAAGATGACAGATTCGACGACCGCTCTATATTTCGTTCCGCATGAGCTATTTAAGATGAGTTTCATGTGAACAAAGGCATAGATGCTGAAGCTCATACGATGATTAAAGAATCGTAATCTCAGATGAGAACCAGGATGTTTCCGTTGAGGTAGAGAAGTACGACTCGAAAGACCTACCTTTCTTGACTGTCTCTTGTTTACTCAAGAACAAACAGCTGAAGGAGATTATTGAGATGAGCAAAACCAAAGCAAACACGCTGGTGCGAGATTTTTTGCGGTCGGAATCAACCGTTGTTGAATAAAATTAAGCAAGGCAAGCACGACCTCAGCCCGAAATTCTATGATTGCTATCAGGGACTAATAGTCGCAAATCGCAAACTTGCTGGGAGAAAACAACTCCAGATATCAACTTTATATGTCGACGGGGAAAAAGAGGTCAGCCTTTGCCGTCGTGCCTATTGGCGGATGCAGAATCATGCATGTACAAAAGATTGGCTTACAAAGGGCTCGCATGGCTGAGAGGGGCCTGCGGATACAGTGCCTGGTCTAAGACCTGGACAGAAATCTCAGCTCTTCAGTTTTCCGACTCCTTTACCGCCAACATTCCCTCTTATGTCCGCCTCTTTTCTTGGTTTACCGGTAGAAAGATCAGTCTGATCGTTGCCGTCAACCATAGTTGGACGCTTTACGAGTTGCCGAGCATGATCGCTTTCTACAACAGTCTCGATCAACTGTCTTCGACATCAACAGAGCTCGTAGATAGGCGAATCTTCTCCCTCTTCAAAGAGTGATGCGAGATTGTCATATTTTTGAAAGCAAAATTGAGCGAAATTCTGTTCTGAGAAACCGAACGACTCTATCAAAAACGAGAAAGGATAGTTTTAATTCGTTCAAGAGCCCTATGAAAACTCTTCGTACAGAGGTCTTGTCAAGAGTTAAGATTTTGCTTTTGTTTGTGATGTGGAGAATTATTGAAAGCTTTTTTTTTATCTGAGAGCCATGATAGCGCGGGAGAATCGAACCGAGAGCAATAATGCTCGGTAAACGGCTGCAATGTCATCATTACATCGAGATGAGATTACCTTGTCGAGGAAACAAGAGCATCTCAATGTACCCTTCAGGCGATTTCGATCTTAAGTGCACGGAGTGCTCATGGGAGGATACGAGCAACTAGCGTTGACAAATCACCACAGTTGCCTTGCCCGAGTTCAAGCATGCACTAGGATTTTCGGAGAGACTCGACTTAAAGACGAGTCCATTAAAGCTACAAACGTGGTGCTAAGCTTTATTTAAAACAACACTCAATTAGTAGTGCTCAAAGGCGTTGTTACTTAACAACAAGCTGAGAACAAGGTAAAAACAAAATTTCCATGGCATCAGCTGTTATTTTCCGGCCTCAGAGCAGATACTTTTATATACTGCTCGTCTAACTACTTCAAATCTCGACAAAATTTATCTTCGTTCTGCTTCAGTAAAGAAAAATATTCAACACACAATCACCTTGCGGAACGGACAAGAAAGGACAACCTGGCAAGGCCGTATTACATCTAATACTCAAGAGTCCTACATGCTTTCAGACAGCTGAACCTGGCCGATTTATTCAATATTGTTAGTATAGAGGAGCCCATCAACATTCGGCTAGGTCGTACTTCGGAACCTCGCACTGTAATCATCAGCCAAATTCCGCGCGTACAGGCAACCAGAGCAGCGTTAATATTTTGTTCTCTAGATCGAAAGCATTATCGATCCCTTGGTTCGGGCAAAGCTCTACAGGAAGGCGATGTAAGATCGAACGCCTCAAGATTTCTCGAAAGCCGGCCAGATTATCATACATTCGTTGCGTCACCATTGAACACGAATTTGGTCAACCAGTTCAACTTTCTATGGAGTAGTAAGCTCTAGAAGAAATGACGCTATACATTGTTGAGTGACTTATTCTTCTCTCATTCTCTCCCATTCATAGACTTGAATATGCTTTCCTCCTATTACCTTATATTCGATGATATAGATTTCGTAATACGAGCTATCCTTCAAACTAATCTGGCAATCATGAATAGTATATACTTACTCACCATCGCTTCTTGAAGCATGTTGCCAACAGTATGCACGACTGCATTCAAAAATCAGGTTTTGCTAGAGCACTATTCAAAACCGCGACAAAGAACTATCGTCACCACATCGTATATATGGTATACATAATTCGAAGGGATGTGAATTCTTCAAACCCGAGTAGGTAAGACTTCATGGAACCCTCAGTGTGGAATGGGGCGTCCTGAAGTATCTTAAGCAATCGATGGTGCTTGCAATATTGACGGGTGATGGAGACCAAGCACTTGGACTCAAGATTTTCAGCTCCTATTACGACGTGCTTATGCTGCAGCGGAATAAGTGCCAAAAGCCAACTTAGTAGAAGAAGCACAAGACCTCCAGAGAACCCCGGGGCTAAAGGCGAACCGGAAATGATCTCTGCTTGTGGAATAGGACAGATCGAAAACTTCTCACTTGGGCCTCCTGTTCTCCTAATCTCCTGTCTCTTGCTTCACCTCTTCAAGATATGAACTTAGTCATACACAACTCATTTACGGTTCAGTGGCTGACAATCGGACAGATGTTTACTCGAAAGAAATTCCTTCCCAATCTTACCCTTTGTTAAAACCTTGTCGGGAAGAACACAATCCCATCCCGAACACTGTTCAAGCACGGCAACAGCAGTTATCGGTCAGAAGTCGCCCGATGTTATTCAACTTAACAACACGAGCTCTCTCAGCGGCGGTGGCGGTGACGGTGGCAAGAGCCCACCGACGGTCTCAACAAGCCTGGTCGGGAACACGAAGAGAAAGCCATTCTTACCAACGAGGGGGTCGCCATTTTCGATGGAAATTGCCTTTACGCTTAGTAAATAGTATGTATGAAAAACTATTGACATTCACGTGATGATCGTGCAGACAGTTACGTGTCTTTTCAACTCTTAGAATTGATTTATATCAAGATGTACACAGCTGTACTAATCGATACAGCTTTTCTAAAGCTATCTTCGATTCAACAGATTATTTTCTAATTATACATAAATCTTACAAATCTATACAACGTTGATAATGACTCATGAGAACGAATCAGAGATTGAAATTCTCTCGAAACTTGATGCAGAGTCATATGAACTCGCTGCATATGTCGATACAAAGATCAAACTCTCAGATACAGAGAAAAAACACGAAGTTCTGATTGCGATTGAACAACGCTGCAAAGAATCATTCTGCTCTTGCATGCGCATTGCTGCGCAGTCTTTACAACGCAATATTGAGCTACGACATAATTGAGCTGACAAAGCGCTGAATCATTTCGTATGTACAGATTTATATGAATATGCACTGAATATTGTTAATCTGTACAGAACTTTAAGCGCAAGTACATATTGCAAGAAATTCTTTTGCAGAGTCGAGCAAAGATAGTATTTTATAAAGAGCAAAGACTTGCAAGAGCTGTCAGAATGATGCAGAGATCATGAGATGTTCAGAAGTTATTAATCATTATTAAAGCTGTGCAAGAAAATGTGCGCATTCTGTTTAAATTCAAAAGAGAAAATTAATAAATGTAACTTTATATCAAATATATGTATATAGAAGGTGGTCTTGCCGTGGAGCCTGAAAACGATCGTGAGAATGGACCTTCTTCAATATTCTCAACACCCACTGAAGGAACAAGCGGAAGCTTCAGAAGCGTGACTGTTTCGGCGAGGTCTTCGTCTATTCAGTCGTCATCAACTACTATACACCAAGGTTTTGGCACAGCTTTGTATATCGATGAAGAACCCAAGCATGAACGGATGAAGGAAGCCTTCAGATATTGTGTAGTATTATTCCAGAGGCGCCGCAACCAGTTTCTCTAATCCTGGATCAAGAGCTTTAATTAATCGCATTCAATGAGGAAATATAAAATGATCGCAAGCACATATTGAACTCCCTTGACGACTTCCAGGCCTTAAAATAGGAGGACAATGCCAGTGTTGAGCTTGCCGCACGTGCTTTCCGGCCGGCGGTCTGAAGCCTTCTTGTACGCATTCTGAATGGCCAAGCGGACGTGCGAGCAGCACACGACAGCGAGGAAGGAAAAACCTGGTTGACCCGTATGGCCGGCCCGGACTCGACACCTTTGCAGAGATTAGACAACAACGAAGAGGAGATTCTGTCAACTGTGCTTACCGTCCAACAAGGCGGATTCACAACCATTAGTCAATACTGCAAGCACTTTGATAACCCGAAAATAATCAAAGCTTCGCGCAGCCAGATCTATCAACTCCAGTTTGCCACTTGACGGAGTCCGAGCATATAGAGCGAAATCAACGTGTCACCCAATGCTCATTGAACCGCGAAACAATTCAATGAAGTTCAAGACGACGAAAGACTAAAAGGCGCCGAAAAAAACGAAATTTCTAAGCGTGAAAGGGAACAAATTCACCTGTATGCGAAGCTGACCACGGTCAAGTACGAGCAAGATGACACAGAGATTGATCGGTAAATTTACCACGACGCAGCGATACAAATGGTAAAAGAAAGAGACGAGGCAAGAACAAGAACAAGAACTCTAAGTTCCTTTTCTGCACTTTCCACACACCTGCGCCTTCTGCCCCTGCGGCGTCCTGGCGCGACGCTCTTGTTGCGGCAGCCCAGGATGCGGACGAGGAAATGCCTGTTCCCCTCGCTGCCCCGCCATTTCTGCCCCGTCCTCGCACCCCCTCACCTCCGATTGCTCCTGTAAGTTCTTCATCTGACGTTTCAAGGCCGTTACTCACTCGTTTTTTAAGCTCTCGCCTGTGGGAATAAGTGGCCGTAGCGCTGGCCCACTCCCTATCCAAGCTAGGGTGATGTGTGTACGGTGCGCCCGTTGCTTTCATGAGGAGAAGGCTGCCGACGAATGCAACTCCATATTTCAAGCTATAAAGAAAAATCATACACTCGTCATTCGAAGAAGCAAAAATGAGTGAGACTCATATGTTAACGACAAAGTGTCAAGAATCTTAAAACATGGCGCATCTCGAGGCAACCTCTCCCACATTAGGCATCGAGGATACAGTTTCTCCCAAGGCCTTGCTCACGAAACCCTAGACCAGGCCCAAAAGCCTAAGAGAAACACCACAGTCCTTGATCATTTTCGTACCGAAGATAAGACATCGAAAAGTATCCATGAAGTTACACTGTTTGGCGAAGGATGATGAGTCCAAGTCATCGTATAAGGAACCTAGTGAAGATAGTCATGAACCAATGCCGAACAGAGAACCTATCAGAGGGTGGTTTAAATGCCACACGGGACATGGAGCCCGTAGGTGTCAGTACTTCGATATTCTCGATCCTACCCACATGCGAGTCGATGCATATCGAAGCCAAGCACATTCTCTTCTTTTCATATTTCTCCACCCTTGACAGCTTCAATGTCTATTTTCCCGGGCTCAGATCTCCTCACGCCGAGTCGGAGTGGTATGGGGTGTCAATAAACCCATGACCAGCTACGCCCATTGGCCCAATCTACGGCGTTGAAGCGTATCATCGTCAAGGCACAACTCGTAATAGAGTAACGCAGATGCTGCACCGGGTAAAAGAGAAGCGCGAGAGCGCTAGCGATATAAATGCTTATAGATTTCGATTTTTCCTGAGACCTTGCAATCTCTTTCCGTCTTCGAGTCCGATTCATGCTTTACTCTTAAGCTGGTTTGATATGTGGGCTGTGGTTTGACTGGCTCTTGCTATTTCATACGTTGGTTTCTTAACAGAAAATACAAATCATACTTGTTATATAAGTAGAAAGGGACAATTTAGCTTTTTTCTCGCACATGGAGAAGAGACAGCCCACCCACCATCTTAGGCACTTATTCTCCATTTGCACCACTCTTGTCTTTTTACTTTTCTTCTTTAAGAATCCAGAATGACATCTGCAACAGCAGGCTGGATCACGGCTGGAATCACCATGCTCATAACCGACACGGCATGCATCGCAATCAACGGAGCGTGGAAAATTTTCAATCCCTGGGCCAAAGCCAAAACCCCTGGTCCTACGTAGGACGTCGCGCAGCTGAGGGAGGTAGTTGAAAAGCAGCGGAGATGATCAAAGGGCTTCTAAGGAGGGAGAGTCTTATCATTGATATGTTTGGGGATGTGGCGGAGCTCCTGGATAATAGATGATACTGACTTGCCTCGCAAGGGAGCCTCCCAGGTCGGGCCAGTCCAAAAGACCTTGGCCCTTCGGGGTCCCCCAGTAAGCTCGCACCTCATCGTGGTGCTGCGGTCTAGTAACCTTTCGGGGTAAAGCTAACGCGAGCACTCGACTTCCTCTTCCTCTCGTACGCCCGTCTCGCCCTCGCCCCTCAACCTCGCATGGAATTGTAGATGGTCGGCGCTGGGGTGTTGCGGATATACATGATGATGCTCCCGAAGGTGGAGGTAATAATGGGCGGAGAGTGTAGTTGAGCTGTCACATGCAAAGGTTATTGATGCTGTATCTAACACGTGTTCATAGGTCTTTGAGTTTTGGACTTGATCAATTATGAAATGTTGCTTTTTGCCCACGATCAAGTGCCGCTGCTGTAACACAAGTCTCGGACGCTTCCATGCTCATAGCTGACCTTGGTGCCATTGAACTGGTTGTACTTACGATCCCTGCATCTCAATGCCAGAGATGCCGCCAGAGCGGTCTATGACATGTTATCCACAGAGAACGAACTGCGGCAACCAAAGGAACCGGACATTACTAAGGCACGTGCGCTCTTATACGAAACTCATGGCGATGGCACACAAGTTAGGCAACGAACGGTCAGTCTGCTGACAAGCGATATGAAACATCGCCAGCAAGGAAATGGGCATGGTCTTTCGCCACGTTCACGCCACTGAACGAATGCTCGCGGAGCGCACCGCCAGGGCAAACGATACTATGAAGGCAGCCAACTGGATGCTACAACAAAGGTAAAAAGTGATAGTGGGGCTTGCTGGGGCCAGCAACTCAGGATAGGGGGAAATGACCAAACGGAGGAACCAGGGCAGCCAGCATGATTTATTTAAATATTTAGGGGGGTGGCAGCAGGAACTTTCTTTTTCTTTTCTACTCATCCATCTACTTGACCAACCATAGACCAGTTGAATCAAGTTCATTTGTGCGCTTATTCTTTGGTGAGCAGAGTGGAGAATTCCAGTATGGATCCGTGGGAGAGGTTCCAGCTCCAAGGTCCTGCCAGATATAAAGAGTCGCCCGTCTGTCCTCAATTGCTATCAAATGACCGGTTGGACATCGATTACAAGAATGTACCTTCTGGTATAAGCCACGCTGTCCGTCCGCGACACTGAATGCAAAACATATCGCTGCAGGCAATGGTTTATCTGGGTTAAGAGGCTCACCAGCACCAAGGTGCGGGCAGAATTGGAAATGGGCTTGCGGAAGCGTTGAGAACGAAATTGGTCCAACAATCTCATAAAAGGCAAAGGTTGTCATCAAGATAAATCTGCCGTGGACGATCACTGGCTCCGAGGTGAACTTCAGCCCCATCGAGTAGAAGCGTGGAACAACCTCTGTCCCACTAACAAGCCAGACACCTACCTTAGCTCAACCCGCAACACCCACCCATTCGACAACTCGAAGATCGAAGATTCGAGTCCTGCATCGTCCGTTGCAGGAGCGCCGGACGAATTTAGGAGATCAGTTTAGCCAGGGCCGCCGCTCAGGAGGTGGCGGGGACAGCGACTAACATCTTCGCTAGTGGTATATTGCCATCAGCGGGATGTGAACACTGTTGCTAGATTTGCAAAAGCATGTTTTGGTTGCCAAGATTTCAGGCGGAGGAGCAGTGACGAAAACAGCGTCGTTGATGTTTCAAAAGCCGCGTTCATGTTGAGCTGTAGCTATTCTAGGGGATATGCTCGGTATACGACCCAACAATTATTTCGTCGCTTTAATAAAAGAGCAGATTGGGGCTATAGAGTCGTTAGTAGAAGAAGATTGTAGAATTAGAAGAGGGATGTATAGCTATACCTGGCGTTGAAGTGTCTTCGTAGAGACTTCCGATGAGTCAAAGCTCGACACTAGATGGTTGAATACCAATTGCAACCATCTATCTTGCCCCAAATTCACAAGCCACCCAGGCAAGCTTCCCCTTCTATTATTCCTTATGCTTCAGCAAGCCATTCTTTTGATACCACTCAGATAGTCTTCCATCGAGCAGCGGCTTCTGGTGCAACCCGAGCCGACGCGTACCGGAAGTCTCTTCTCCCCTTCTCAATTACCGAATATTATAGTCAACGAAGTAGCCTATCAGAAGCCATCAAATCATGCTGCAACGTTCCAGTCTACGATGGCGGCGGTGAGAAGAAACCCGCCTAGAGAAAACCCCCGTAATTAAGGCTATTTTTCCTAATTTCATCCGTAACCTCGCGCCGTCATTTCCCGATTCGCTAAGCCCTAAGCGTCAGCGCTCAAAACGTCACCTCGCGGCACTCAAAGGGCGCGCGTTTTTGTCAGCAACGCTCGGGAATCATAACGACATCTGGCAATAGAATAATCTGGAAGGGGTTGCCATGCGTCGATTTGAAATATCGTTCGTATTTCGATAGGGGAGGGGAGGTGACTCGGTCGTTGATTCGCGGTTTGATTCTTTTGCACTCTGGGGACTTTTACGCACGTAGGGTTTTTGTAGAGGTTTGGTCAATACGAGATGTATGCAAAGATAGGTTCGGTGGAATTAGGGGACAAGTGGATATAGATTGCAAGGCGTATGGGTGTATTTCTGGAACTGCGGATACGATGAGGAATGCGGGATTTGAAGGAAGAGACCGTTCAGTGACATAGATTTGGAATATAAACATACAGAAGCGGCACTGGAGCCGGGTAAAGCAGGCATCGTATAAGAACATCGTATAAGGTATATCAAACATCAGACTCTACTCTCTCGCAGCTTAGAAATACAATCTAGTATGACAGAAAAACCAGCACATGAAGAATCTATGACAAATACAAGGAAACGGGAACTCCTATGCTGTGTACCACTACCCCTTTAAAAGGACACAGACATTTTGAAACCATTGTAAGCCAATGCAAGCACCTCGAACCCAACAATCTTCTCGCAAGGCTATGCAGAACGCTACCAAAGCAATGATACTGTTACATTAACACCTGTTGCTAAACGCAGCTAAACGCAGCAATGGGTATTCCCGGAACCCCACACACCAGGAACTAGAATTTCCGAGCCGCGGGAAGGCACTAGCGGCCCGTAGTGCTTGGCGGTGAGTCCCAATGCCGGAGCATTTGGTTCAAGGCGCGGGTCCACTCAGCCACACACGCCGTGGCGAGCTTCTCGACGCCTGCAGCGGTGGGTGTTCGGCCGCCCCACATAGCTGGCTTGACCGCTTCAAGCCGGGCGTGTTTCTTGATCAGATTTCTGTAAAACGTTGATTAGCAAACTCTTACTTGCATACTTATAGCTTCGGCGATTCTTGTCCGCGACCATTTCTCAGGGGTTCAGAGGCTACTTACTCGCTTTGGGTCTTCGTAAGGATCAGCCAGCAGAAGTTCCAGCTGCGGGTGCTGGCAGGGTCTCCAATTACTTGCCACTTCGCCTCATCCAGGCATTCGGAGCTGAAAGGGTAGTTCTTTGTCAGGCCTCGAAGCTCGCTGAGAAGGTTGTTGGAGTTGACGTAGTAGGCCCAGGCACTAGTCATAGGTTCGGTGACGTCCGCGGAGTTGAGAGTGGCGAATACCTTCTCTATGCGACGAAGCTCTATCAAGGTGTTGACACAGTGGGTTTGCAGTGAGCGTATCAACTGCTGTTTCTCGCTCTGAGTATTCGCAAGCTGGGTCAGTTCCTGAGTTGCTTGGGCTTGGGGACTTATACTGACTGCACTTATTTGCTTTGAGTTACTCATCATTCCTATCGTACCTCTGTATTTCTGAGGATTTGGTGAATCGTAGATAGAGCTATTTGCAGAGGACGAAGAATATGCAGACATAGATGCTTGAACGGGGTAGTCGGTTAATGATAACTCGTTTAATTCTGGGTTTAGAGACGTAGAGGGCCCTGGAATGGATTGCGACTGAAGTACAGGATTTGTAGGTAGTTCGGCTTCTGTTTCGGTAATTCGAGCGTAAGGTGAGACGTAAGGAGATGAAGATCTGGCGGCTGCTACGAAACAGCTAAGAGTTTCTGACCTAGGTCGTGATGCTGTGGACTGCTCTGCTCTAGAACTATCTGGGTTCAGTTCTGTCAAATTTTTCTCTTGCTGATGATAGGAAGAAGGCTGCTGAGACATTGGAAACCACAGGAAGACTGCGGCTTATATAGATAGAGGGAATCGACATATAACGAAAAAGGAAAAGGGCACTTTTGAAAGCTAACTCAATCTTTCGTAGTGTAGCTCTGGAAGTCTAGCCGTATCGAAGTAACAACTCTGGAATTAGCAAGAAAGTGGCGAGAAATGAAGGCTGTAAGCGGATACTGAAAGAAATGAAGGATAGTAGGAAATTTGTGAGCACCATGCATTAGCTGTTGGTTTGGATGAGGTTTCAGTGTGACAGGTCTTCTTGAGGTCTTCTGCAAATCTGACATGAATCGAAGACTTGGCCACATGGAGGGTTTTGTATCAAACCTCCAGCTCTAGCTTGAGTGTTTCTCCCAACTGTAAGATCTAAAACAGCCTGCCGTTGTGGCTAGAGCCAGTAAGCATAAGACGGATAGCCATGCGGAACTCTGTGTTCCGGAGGAGAACTCTACGGCGATTGGACATGGCACCCTCATGCAAATGCTATGCCCTTGCATTGCGGACAACGGGGTGTGATAGGCGCAGCACCAATGAGATTTAGGAGGTGACCCAAATCAGATCTGGCTGTCCGAGCACGCTATCAACAGACCTCTAGGTATTGTTAGGCGAGAACATGCCTCCCGGTCCAGGTATGAAACTGATACGCATGCTAACAGTTCGAATGTCTGTTCAGTGGTGTTGGACAGATGAGATGACATCATTAGCGGCTCTATAATTGCTTGAATAGGTCATGTCATCTCGAAAGAGACGTACACTGCCTCAACACTCTTAGAATGAAGAAGCTGACTATAGTAATTTGAAGTGTAGTCTGGGGTGAGATTGCTAGGCATGAGAAAATATCGCATGATGTCGGCGAAATGGAAGCGGCGATTATTTCATGTCAGCAGAACCCTAATAGACCTTATCTTAAGATAGATATAAAAATAGCAAATTAAGGGTCATTTATAAATACAGCTATAGGCGCAAGAGCCAATAAGAAGCTCAACCTTGTCCGAAGCAGGTTGAAAACACGACTAACAAGAAAAGCCAATGGCGTCCTCGCCATTCTCACGTCGCCTCAGCACTTCACCAAAGGCCTTCAGAGCACATAAGTCGTAAAAGTGTTCCCTGGGAGAGTGAAGAATCAGACAGAGTCTGCCGATAAAAAAAGAGCATATCTCAGTTGACCATAAGAACTGCGCTCATGGCATGACCCCAAGGGGGGCGGCCGCGGGGCCACAAGCATCTAATATGCAGGTACCGTTCGATTTCTGACCACCCATAGAAACCCTACTGCCACGTGAAGAAAAACGTGGGACTCTCGTGCGGCCGTAACATGCATGGTGCGGCCTTCGGATCCATATTATTCTTCAGGCTATGCTGTCATATCGCTATCTAATCAATCGAGAACGCTCTTTCAGCCGCAGACATTCGTGGATGTCAGAGCTAACAATGCTTGCTCAGGTTTTCCTCCGAGATCTCCGAGGAATCAAAGATTAGTAGAGCCTTCCTTGGCCGCAGGCTTTGTCGTCTATACAAGGCACATCAGCTTCAAAGCTCCCATCCAATCCGGATCATACAATCGTAAGATTGTTCGATGACCTGGTTATGCGTTGTCTAAAAATATAATCAAGTCCTTTCATATCAATCACGGCCTCTGACGATGCGTGGTTGGACTCTCAAGGTCAACTTTTGACGAATGGTGTTGCGATCGGATACTGAAAAGACAAGTTTAACCTGTTGGACGTGTACATGCGTCAGGACCTCGGGTCGATAGTGATTTCGATGCCCCTACCGAGAGCACGAACTGACGAAAGAAAGTAGCCGAGTAGTCCCATATCCGATTTAACGGTTGGAATCTTGCCCTTACGTCCATTCTACCATCGATCCTTACATCCCAGAGAGAGGATCTGACCGACACAGATTTATTCTGCCGTCAGCCAAACGTCAGCATCTCGGGCCATTCCCCAAATAGATGATCGAAAAGGGTCGCGGGTCTATACAATTCATCGGGGTAAGCTCAACGGCTTTTGGGGGCGCTTCTAAATTTACTGCGGCACTGGAAATTGACGATCAAACGAGCATTATTTCTCCATCGTACGTCAGTCTCCGGTCATTTCACAGTTGCTGCAGAATGCTTATTTGGACGCCTTTTCAATTAAGCGCCAACACAGCCGGATTTTATCCTTCGAGTCCATATTAGAGACTCTGTTTGCGAATACATATGTACTAAAGGTTGAGTATTTGGGTCTAGCTCTGTATGCCAGTGTCAAGAGCTTGAAATTGCCCCGGAGTGTTGCCCTCTCAAGAACATACGTAGCCGCGAAGGGCCAAAGCCTCGGATGTCACTTGTCATGCGAATAGGCTGTTCTATCCACTGTTAATTTTCAGCCTTCCAAAGTCGACAGAATTACGAAGACGTCACATTGAACAAGCCTTCGAGATATAGATGCGTCTGTAACCATAGACGTCGTCGATGCACCTCAATTCGGTCGGCAGATCCCCTTTTAGTTGCCAATGTCCCGGATTCCGCCTTATGAGTCAATCTCAAGATCATTTGGGCCTGCTAACTTTTTCGCATCGCTCCCCTAGCGATTGACCTTTCCGTTTCGCGTGTTCTGGTAATCTACATAGCAACCTCCTTTCGAATTCGGAGAATTTCCATGCTCAGCGCAACAGTTCTGTGGGTCGAATTGATAGTGGCGGGTAGAGTGATGGCATTTCGTCGTTGGTTGCAGAAGACCTCGTGCTCTTCGACACATTCCACGCTTGAACCCCGCAACCAGGTCGTTGCCATGTGGCAGCCAATCTGTCGAATTTTGTCTCAGGTCTTCGTGATTCCGCTATGTATTCTTCTTGACCGACCATCTCCACTCGGCCTCTCCTGTACGGTTATCAGCTATGTTTTTCGGACACGGATTTCGTTGGTTCGGCCCTTGCCTTTTCGCATTCTTGACGTCTCTGGCTACTCCTACAGATGCACAAGATGCGTGTGCAGTAAGAACAAATCCCCCGACTAGGGTTTACGTGGTGGAGTACTCAATATACATTTAAACCCATATTGAGTATAACAAATCATTCCCGGTCAATACCGACCTCACAGTTACCATAGACAATGCCTCAACAAACATCGATCTTACTACATCCTATACTTCAAGGGAGATTCTAACAAGATCGTCAAACGTGTCAGTTTTTGAGGCACTGAAGTCGATGTACCTGCCAATGTCATTGCAGAGTCAACACCGTACCATTGATGCGAAACCCTCCAGGGAGCTTCGCACTAGTGATTGTGAAAAGCGAGTTAGCACGGCACCGGCGGCGTCAGGCAGGAACATTTGTCACCTCCAACGGCAGAGCAACCTCGTCATGTTCGGAGGCGAGCAGCTATAGCCTTTACAATGGGCAGTTGCTCGTCCAGTTCGCCAATGGGACCACGGAACAATTCTCGACTTCCACAGGAACTTCATACGCCAATTTTCCTCCCAGCTCTACGCCTGGAGACATTACAACAACTTTTTCCCTCAGCAATAGTGGTTCACTCCTTTGGACGAATAACGCCTTCTTCAATGGGGGCGCACTCTTTTGTATTATGCCATCTGGCATCCTTATTGCTGTCTTCGCTCAGGATACACAGCCTGAGACTTGTGTCTCGTTGATCTCACCATAGCGGAGTGTCAGTATCCCATTCATGAGTATGCTGCTATCGCTTAATGCTGATGGTTATTTAGTAACGTCATGTGTTGCTTCAGGCAGTGTTATAGACGGCATACTTACTGTTTGGGGTCAGTTGGCCCGACAGGGCCGACTAGATTACAGGGGTCTCAGGGGGAATCTGGCTTGTCAGGGGGGTCTGGGCTACCGGGACCGACGGGGCCGAAAGGACCGCCAGAACCTATCCCTTTAACCGCCACAAGGTCGACCACCCCCTACGATCAACAGCTAGGCCCAATTTGGTAGCAGCTTGACCTGATGAGGTACCGATGCTTAATGAACCCCGCTGTCGTCGACTCGCCGAATTCAATTAAAATGAAGCTTGACAGTGAACTCGAATATTCTCATTTTCTATTAATCTAGTGTGCTATGCATAGCAGTTCAGCACTTCGATCGTCTGCAACAGACTAGTTTGAAGCACTCTGCTGCAGAACAGCCTCATGAAGTCTCTGCATCTTGCTGTCGTCGTTTCTTCCTGAGCTGATTGACGTTGACGTCAGAAATTTCAGCTAAAGCCTTGCGCTTCAGAGTGTAATTCTTTCTCTTCAGTTTGCTACATGACGTGCAATAAGTCTTTTTAGCGAGCTTAATGTAGTGATGCTTCGAAGAATAGATCATATTCGAAGTAGTAATAAAGACTTTTGACTCTTGCAAACGATCATTATCATAGAAATTCTGCATGAGTTTCAAAGCTAATTGCAAAACGAAGTCTTTATGCTTCAGCTTGAAGATGAGATCTCATAGCTTGTGCAGTTTGAAGCTATTCAGAACAGCTGCTTCAAAAAGAAACTTGAACAGTCTTCAGAAATATTTGCTATTTCTTCGATGCAAAGAATAATAGAATCTCTGTTGATCATTTTCATTCGAATCTTTCATATTATCATTGTATTTCTTAGTCACTGAAGAGATTGACAACATCATATTCAATCAATCATAGTAAAGAGTAGAATGAGCGACTATGAAAGAAAAATAGCTGATGACAGTGAGATTATTGCTGAATCTGAGTATCGTGAATTCTGAAGATATGTGTTGCGATTGTGCACTTCGAGTTAGTCTAACATAGATCATGTCAGACTATCATAGACTAGTATAGAGCTGATGTTGACACGCTAGCGATCTAGCGTGTCTTCGTGAGTAAAACTCACAACGTGTTGCATCTTCTTTCTTCTTCAGCTTTGAACTTCTAGTTAGAATATACTCATATGATTCGCTTTATGCAAACTCATAACATTAGTTCAAAACTCATTAATCTTGCTATCAACGTGTAGACGATATAAAAACAAGCTACATCACTCAAACTTGAATCAGAATCGAAATCAGAAAATTGAGCTCAGAAGACTCATTAGAAATCAAGAAATTTCTAGAACAGAACAGAAGAACATGAACACATTGCTCTAGACTAACTCTTTACTGAGCTCGTCGTCAGAACAGAAGAACAGAAGAACATGAACGCGTTGTTCTAGAACTGAAATCAGAAATTTCAGTTGAATTTCAATCAGCAATTTTCTACTCACACAATGACTAGAAGTACAGAAGTAAAATCAGAATCAGTGAGCATGACTCGCTATGAAACTCAAGATGCTGAAAGAAAATCACTTCTATCACAGAATCAAACAGCATCAGAAGAAGAAGACATGAATGCATCATTGAATATCAAAGAAAAGAACACGAACGCGTTGCTCTTCAATCACGAAATAATCAAGATCAGCATCAGCACTGAACTGAATGCTTGAATAAGCGCTCATAAAGCAGACGATCTCGTTGTCTTTATCAAGTACATGTATCAACAGCATGACATCGAAATTGAGACTTACAATGACATGATTCAGATGTTGAATGACGTCAACAAGATCAACGTTGATTTGAAAGCTATCAACATCGAGTTGAAAGTTACACAGACAACGTTGAACGCTGTTCAAACGCGTTTACAGAAAGAGATGAAGAAAAAGAACGTGATTATACATCATTTAGAAGCGACATCAAGTTGACTAAGCACTTCGATTTCAAAAGATCAATTCTCGAAGTTGATTAAGCTATCTGACTCATCTCTGTTCAAAGATTCGAAGCAGAATGTGAATAATTGATTGTCTCGAATGCGAAACAAGCTGAAGATGAATAAGAATCATTTTTCTATCGAAAAAATGAAGATTGCATATGTGAAAAGTCAAGTCAGTGAAACGACGATCAAACACATAGCACTCAGAATGAGAGACATGATTACGAACTTGTTTCTTGAAGCAGAAGAGATACTGTTGATCATAAATAAGATGTACGACGATTTCAATTGACATCACACAACTCAACGACAGTTCTTGAAGCTGTATCAAAACAAGATCTTCTTTCATGAATTTTGAATGAAATTTCAGAGACTTAGTGCGAAACTAGAGTACAATAACGAAACTTTATTAAATGATCTTCAGCATAAGATTAGCTCAGATCTTCAGCGAGTCATGATCAACGAACGAACTATGAATTTGAATGAATTCGTTGACATCTGCATGCAAGTCAACGTTCGATTGACGAAATTGAATGCTCGCTCAGCTCTCAAGACATCAACAACTCAAGTCACTCGCTTTATCACTAGCATCTTGATGATAATCACTACTGCGACTTCAGCTTCAATCTCTGCATGAAAGAAACTCAGAATATCGAACGTTGATTTTGCTAGAGAGAAGTTGTTTAAAAAAGAACTTTGCTTCAAATGCAAAAAGTCAGAACATAGAGCATATGACTGTCTTGAATCAGCTCAGATGCACGAAATCACAGCGAATTCAAAAAACGACTTGTTCTCGTTAAAGTAGTGACTGAGAGTGATATACTCATATTCTGCTTCATCAGCATGTCTGATGATTCATTTGATTTCAAGTCGTTCACTGTTGACGTCATCTTGAATAGTCTAGAAAAGATATTCAGATTTCTTGCTCTGATAGTGTCATGATTCTAGTCTTGTCAGACTCAGTCTTCTAGTCTTGTCAAATTTATTCTAGCTTCGTCATCTTGACTAGTTTCTATTGAGTTTAGCGTTGACTGAGAAACACACATATGTAGTCAGCTTCTTTTCTGTAGCTATCTTTCTTTCTTAGCATTTATCTTCTAGTTAAATGACACTCATATTGACTCGCTCTATGCTGATCTTTAACATTAGATAAATGCTCATCATCTACTACTCTGCTATCGATGAATAGATGATATGAAACAATCTATTCAGTAAGGAAAATTTGCAAGAAATTCTTCAAATTTGCATCATCATTTTAGATTGCAAGAAATTCTTCGATTCTACACTCATTTTTCACCATTCTATTCGCAAGAAATTCTTCGAATAAAGCACTCAGTTATTACCTGAAATTCACAAGAAATTCTTTGAATTTTCACTCATCAAAAAACATCAATTCAAAACATCAACCCTTCATTTATTCTTATCTCAACAACTTCTACCTTCTCTCATCATGACACGCGACGTCAAGTCAGTTGAGTCTTGAACAACTCATCTGCTTAGAAGCACTGTCAGTAGAAGAGTTTCACTTCTACTCATCGATGCTTCAGTCGAAGCTGAGAAAGCTGTCATCGCATGAAACATAAACATTGAAGAACAACTGTTTCATTGAGTCAGCAATCAACTCAACAAAGTCATCAATATGCTGAACGAGCTTTGAAGTCAGCGAGACTTGACTTTAAAACTCAATGAACATTGACTTCTTGTACAAGATGATCACAAAAAGAGAGCAAAACAACTAGAAGTCACTTTTGATAAAAATGATGAGCTAGAGAAAAAGATCAGTCAGCTACAAGATGAGCGATTGAACTTCAGAGTGAAACAACGTCAAGTCGATCGATCTATGCCTCGTCAAGATACTCAGTCAGCTGAGCAACGAGTCAATCAGAAAGTTAAACGAAGCTCAACTTTTGAAGCTCACTTTCAATGAGAGTCTTCTACTCTATCTGAAAACGAGAATGATCATCACAAGTTCATCAAGCTTTCGAATTCACTCATCTTCATTGAAACAGATGACTCTATCTGAGAGACATGAAACATCAAAATAGCTGACAAGCTCGATGTCAATGCAAATCATTACTCTACTGAAAAGATTTGTATTGTCTATGTGATTTTCAGGCTAGAAGACGATGCTGATCAGCAAATTTATGCAAAGCATTATGTTGATGCTTTCTCACTCTATCAGTCACTATCAGAGCTACTAAAACATCTGAAAGAAATTTACGAAGATCAGAATCTGATTCAAAAGTGTCGTTGCAAATACGTTGCTCTGAAGCAGCTCAACAAGTCTTTCAGCTCTTTCTATTCA
>JAABUT010000258.1_pt1 | contig 97924 bp, 88 predicted proteins | sample 5559281 | NCBI WGS metagenome assembly JAABUT01 (sample SAMN10711880, study PRJNA513359) | rock metagenome | isolation source: Antarctica rocks | place: Antarctica: Victoria Land, Ricker Hills nord | collected 2016-01-04 | reverse complement strand
TAGTCCTTGTTCACGGCGGTCCCCTTCTCTCGTTGAGTGTCTTTGGCGGACGCCCAACACCTACCGCAAGGCAGGAGCTGAGCGGGGGACCGCCACCTCAAGTTCTACGAGACCCGGGACAACCTCCGGCAAGGGCGCAGATCAGCAACGTCGTGTCACGGGACCACCCGGAACCGCACTTACCAAGGGTGGAGGCACACGGCGTGCCAGGACGAGGACGAGGACGAGGACGAGGACGAGATGACACACAACGCGACGACCCGCCGCACCCCTGCTGACCGCCCGGCACGGAGCGGCTGAGGCCCGCGGCTGTCAGGTCACGTACCCCTTCGCTGATCCGGCCGGCTGAGTGACCATCAGCGCCCTGCAGCACCGCAACGAGCCTGCAGGCGGGAAGGGAACCAAGGGGGCCTTGCCTAGGGTCCCGTTCCGGACGACCCTGGATCGACGTGGAAGGAGTGTCTCGATGACGCGCAGCACGGCGGGTGAGGGTTCGGTCTACAGGACCTCCGATGGCCGTTGGCGGGCAGCGGTCAGCCTGCCGGACGGGCAACGCCGCTACCTGTCCGGACGTACCAAGAGCGAGGTCGCTGCCAAGCGCCGTGAGGTCCTGCGCACCCTTGAGGCCGGCCAGCCGGTCTCCCCGCGGCGACCAGTCACCCTGGGGGTGTTCTTGCAGGAGTGGCTGACACGGAGCCTTCCGGCCCGCGTCGCGGCGGGCAGGCTCTCACCCGACACCCTTGAGTCCTACCGCACGCAGGTCCGCCTGCACATCACGCCGCACCTCGGCGAGCTTCGGATGGACCAGCTCACCCCACCCGTCCTGCGCGAGTGGATCACCACCCTGATCAGCAAGCCCCGCGCCCAGCAGCGCAAGGGGGTGCCGGGAGAACCACCACCGCAGATCGTGCTGCTGTCACCGCGGACGGTGACCTACACCCACGCCATCTTGCGTGCCGCCCTCGCCGACGCGCTGCGGGACGAGGTCCCTGGGCTGCGGCGTAACGTCGCCGAGTTGGTCCGGCCGCCCGCCAAGGCGCAGAGCAGCGCCCGACCGTTGGACCTGGCATCCCTGCCGGCGATCCTGGTGGCGATGGAAACGCACCGCTGGCGGGCGCTGTGGCTCACCTACCTTGCGCTGGGCCTGCGCAAAGGTGAGGCCCTGGGCCTGACCTGGCCAGACCTTGACCTGGACGCCGGTCTGGTGACGATCCGACAGTCGCTACGCCGTCGCGGCGGCCAGCTCGTGGACGGCCCGGTCAAGACCGAGTCCTCCGGCGCCACCATGCCGATCCCGGGGCCGCTGGTAGTGGTGTTGGCTGAGCACCGGGCGCAGCAGCTCAAGGCCCGCCTCGCCTCCCCCGTGTGGCGCGAACCGGACCGGGTCTTCACTACCCAGCACGGCACCCCGCTGGAGCCGCGCAACATCAACCACGAATGGGCCAAGGTCTGCGCCAGCGCTGGGATCGCGCCGATCAGGCCCCACGATCTGAGGCACAGCATGGCGACCTTCGCCCTGCGCCAGGGCGTGGAGATGAAGACCATCCAGACGATGCTTCGGCACTCCCGGCTGGCAACGACCGCGGACCTGTACACGCACGTCCTGCGCGAGGTGCAGCGGTCCGGGGCCGACCGCATCGGCGACCTGCTGACCGAGCACGGCGTGGGCCGTCCTGCTGCCACCAGCATGTGAGCACAGCCCGTTGCTGCCAGCGTTGCTGCCAACCGGGTTTCAAGCCGCCGTGGCGATCAAGCAGATCGGCTCAAAAGTGCTCTGACCTGCGGCTTTGTCAGTGCGCTCGGCAGGATTCGAACCTGCAACCTCTTGATCCGTAGTCAAGTGCTCTATCCGTTGAGCTACGAGCGCGTGGTCCCTGAGGACCCGCGCGAGCATACCGGCTGTGCTCCGGGCCGGGCGCCCCAGACGCAGCGGCCCACTCGAGGCACGTCGTACGACGGTGGGCAGCGACCCCCCGCGTCCCGGCGGGAGGTGCGGCGGAGGCTCGGGGATTTGAACCCCGGATGGGCTTGAAGGCCCAAACCGCATTAGCAGTGCGGCGCCATAGACCGGACTAGGCGAAGCCTCCTGGGCGACCCGAGGGCCGACCGGCGTGAATCCTACCGGCCGCCGTCACCGCGGTTCCAGCGCGTCGCCGCATTCGAGGTCGTTCAGCCCATGATCACGGTGACCACCCGGGTGGTCTCGTCGTAGACGATCCTGCCGTGCTCGAAGCGGCTGGTTCGCTTGCCCGCGGCGATCACCTCGTCGGCCGTCGGGTAGCCGAGCGAGGACCGCTCGGCTCCCAGCTGGACGTACCGGTCGGCGATGGGTCCGCGGGTGCTGAAGGCCGTCCCGGTCGCCTTGGCGGAGATCCGGCCGCGCTGGAAGCGGCTGACCCGGCCCCTGCCGTCGGCCGCCGTCTGCTGCGCCGCGAGGGGGTAGCCGAGGATCCCGCCCTCGTTGCCCACCCGCGCGTACGCCTTCGCCAGGTCACCGCGGACCTCGAAGGCGCCGGTGGCCGACGACGCACTGATCCGGCCTTGCACGAAGGGCGCCGCCGTCCCGCCGGTCACGGCGACGTTGTTGCCGGTCGGGTAGCCGAGCGAGCCGGCCGGGCCGCCGAGCCGGGCGTACCGGTCGGAGATCGCGTCCCGCAGCACGAAGATGCGCCCGGCCGGGTCGGCGACCAGCCGGCCGTGCTGGAAGATGTTGATCCGGCCCTTGCCGTCGGCCGGGCGGAACTCGCCGGTGGTCGGGTAGCCCAGCCTGCCGCTCTCCCCACCCTCCTGGGAGTAGCGCGTGGCGATGGTGCCTCGGGTCTCGTGCGCACCCGTGGCCGGGTGGTAGGAGATGCGGCCGCGCTGGAACGTCTGCAGCCGCCCCGTCCCGTCCGCGGTCTTCACGGGGTAGCTGGTCGGGAAGCCCAGCACACCGGACTCGGAGCGGAGTGCGGCGTAGCGCGTGAACACCGGGCCGACGGTCTCGCGGGCCCCCGTCGCCGAGCTCCACGAGATGCGGCCGCGCTGGTAGGACTGCGCCCGGCCACCGGGCACCGCGAACTCGCGGTGGATGGTGGCGCCGAGCAACGAGCCGTTCTCGCCGATCGCGATGTAGTGCCGCATGATCGAGCTGTACGACGTCGGCAGCTGGTCCGAGGAGTGGTCGCGCGTGCGGTTGTCCGTGGCCGAGGACGTCGTGCAGTTGGCGAACTTCCACGGTGGGGTACAGCTCACGACGCGGCAGTGCACGCCACCCACCTGGTGCACCTGCGTGTTGCACTGGCCGTAGCGGAAGGCGTTGCAGCAGGTCCGCCGCTGGTCGCAGGAGGAGCCGGGCCCGCAGCGGCACGAGCACGACCAGCACGACGACGAGCAGATGCCGGCGCGTGCGCCCGCTGAGGTGCAGCGCGTGCAGGTGGCGTTGCAGTCGACGATGTAACGGGCCCTGCCACCGCACAGCGACGCCCCGTCGGCCTTCCACCAGCCGGCGGCGATGGACCCTGGCGGGCAGGAGTTGACGCCGCCGTTGATGGTCGCGCAGAAGACGCTCCAACCGCTGCTGCACGACGCGCCGGAGCCGCAGACCGAGGCGTACGCCGTGCCGGGCTTGAGCACGTACCCGACCGGGTCGGCGGCCACGGCGGCGCCGACGACGCCGGCGCGCACGAGGAAGCCGCGGCGACCGGTGCGCGTCTGCAGCCAGCGCGTCAGGCCGTCGACGGCCCGTTGGCCGATGGTCGGGTCGTCGGCGGTGGCGGTCGTCCCGAGGCCGGCGAGCGCTTTGCGGGTGGACGTGGTCACGAAGCGGCTCCCAGGTCGATCCCTCGCACCAGCGCGGCTGCCTTGGCGGCACCGACGGCCCGCCGGGCATGGCTGCCCAGCACGATGTACAGGCAGAACGCCCGCCCGGCCTCGGAGAAGAAGTACTGCACGCCGCTCTGCCCCGGCAGCACGCGCTGCATCGCGCGGTCGGAGAAGTCGGCCGGGCGCACCGTCGGCAGGCCCTTCGCCGCGAACAACGCCGCGTCGGCGTCCTGCGGGTCGTACTCGAACAGCGACACGAAGACGTCGTCGGTCCCGAGCAGGTCCACCACCCCGCTGCCGAAGTCGCCGCGGTCGGTGGGCATCGCCCTGGTGCACAGGTGAAGCAGCAGGTTGCCCCGCCGCCTGCCCGCGCGCAGCGGCTGCCGCCGGACCCTGGCCTCCCAGCCCGGGGGAAGGGCTAGCCTCACGCCGTCGCCGTTCAGGTCCATCCCAGTGCCACCCCTCCGCCGAGCAGGGCCGCCGCGGCGACCGCCAGTGCACCCGCGGTGGCCCGCGCGGCGCCGAGACCGAGCTGCTCCAGCCGAGCGGCCGCGGTGCGCAGCCGGACAGGCGTGTCGGCCCGGCGCACCGCCAGCACCGGGAGCGCGCGCACGAGGCCGAAGACGACGCCCACCAGCACGCCGCCGGTCGGGGTGCCGCCGAGCAGCACGAGAGCGAGCACCGCCCAGGTGGCGGCGCTGGTCACGATCGTCACCACGCCGAGGCCGAGCTGGAAGCCGAAGCCCGCCCCGTAGACCCAGCCGCGGTAGCGGGTGAGCCAGTCCTCGTCGACCTGCCGGTGACCGCCGGGCAGCCGCGGGCCGCGGGGGGCGTCCGACAGCACGGCGACCAGGCACGCGCACCCGGCCAGGACGACCCGCGCGGCTGCGGGCAGGTGCGCCACGGTGAGCCTCCCCACCCCACCGAGTACGACGCCGGTGACGGCGCCGCCGAGCACCGAGGCGACGACGTACGCCGTCGCCGTGGTCCGGTAGCGGTTGCCCCTGGCCCGCTCACCGAGCGGGCTGATGCTGGTCAGCATCGACTCGCCTCAAGGCGACCAGGTCGCGCGCACGGCGGCGACGGCGGCGACCGGCAGCGCCACGCCGGTCAGCAGCGCGGTTGCGGTCATCGGTGGCCCTCGGGATCACGGTGCAGGCTGGGGTCACCGGGGCCGATGCCCGCGGCCAGCAGCGCCGCGTCGTCGCGCTGCTTGCGGACGGCACCGGAGCCGGAGGCGGCTGCGGTCCGGGCCAGCTCGCGGTCGTCGGCGCGCGCCTGCGCCATCAGGTCGACGACGGCGGCCCAGGAGGCGGCGGAGCCCTCACCGACGACGCGGCCGCTCACGCCGTCGACGTAGGCGAAGTACGGCGAGCCGGGGACCTCGAAGCGCCCCCAGGCCTCGCTGGACAGCACGAGCGGAAGGCCGGCCGGGGCGCGCTCGCGGAGCGCGCCGGCGCTCTCGTCGGCCAGGTCCTGCGCGACGACGACGAGCCGTGCCTCGCCGGGCACGTCATGCACGCCGCGGCCGAAGGTGCCCCAGAACTCCTGGCACGTCGTGCAGCCGGAGGACAGGAACGCCAGCAGCGTGTCGCCGCTGCCCACCAGCGGCAGGGCCACCTGCTCGTCGTCGAGCGTCGACCCGACCACGGAGGTGGCCCGGATCTCGCCGGCGCCGGCCCGTGGACCGGGCACGCCGTCGATCGACACGGGGACGGGGCCGGAGCGGGCCCCGGTGCGGTCGAGCTCGAGCCCGGCGCCGAGCTCGTGCAGGGCGCGCAGCACCTCCGCGTGGCTGCGCAGCAGACCCGCGACGAGCACCGCCAGGCCGAGCACGGCGAAGGTCAGCGCCACGACGACGGCCGTCACCGGGACGCCGCCGGACGGCGGGCCGCGGCGGTCAGCAGCGGCAGCAGTGCGAGCAGCAGGTAGCCGACAGCGGCCAGCGCAGCGGCGGTGAGCAGCAGCGGCACGCCGTGGCCCGGTGCGTTCGCCAGCAGGGCCCGCAGGCCGCCCCAGGGGCGGACGGCCACCGCCGCGCCGACACCGGCGAGGGCGGCCGTCAGGACCGCGTGCAGCCGGGTCGCCGGGGTGTCCAGCCGGCCGAAGCAGCCGCACGAGGCAAGCACGCCGCCGCGGGCGCGCGCGACCACGACCACACCGGTGAACACGGCGTACGACGCGGCCACCGCGGCCGCGACCGGCCGCGCGGAGGTGAGCAGGGCGGCCACGCCCAGCGCCGCCTCGGCCGCGGCGAGCACGCGCACGCCGACGGCCGGGAGCCGCAGGCCGAGCGGCCGCAGGGCGCGCACGAGGGACATAGGGTCGCGCACCTTCCCCGCCCCGGCGAGCACGAGCAGCGTCGCCGCGGCGAGGTACGGGCCGACGAGGACATCCACATGTCGGACGATAGAGCGTGCTTCGCCCGCCGTCTGGCGGATGCGAGACCGGCGGCCCGCGCGGGTGGACGCAGCAGGGCCCGGCCGCCGGCCGCGCAGCACCTCGTTCAGGTGCTGTTCACCGACCGCGCGGCACCCTGGCTGCCTCGTCACCCGGCGACAGGAGGAGGTTCGTGGCGTGTCCCGCCTCCGACGCGTGCACGGCCTGCCACCCGCCGCCCTGGTGCTGCTGCTGGCGTGCGGATGCGCAGCCGGCCGGCCGGCCGCGGTCTCCTCCCCCGCGGTGTCGGCGCCGGCGCCTGCTTCGGGCTCCGCGTCGCCAGGCGCGGGTCGGGCCCGGACGGCTCCGGCCTGGCGACCCGGGCCCGACCTGCCCGTCGCCGTCAGCGAGGTCGCGGTCGCGGTGCTGGGCACCGACGTGCACGTCCTCGGCGGCTACCGCAACGGCCGCCCGCACTCCACGACCCACCTCGTGCTCGACACGACCGCCGGCCGCTGGCGCACCGCCGCGCCGCTGCCGCAGCCGCTCGACCACATCGCGGGGGCGGCCGTGGGCGGCCGGCTGTACGCCGTCGGGGGCTACGGCGGAGCGGGACCGACCGACGCGGCCTACTCCTACGACCCAGCGACCGACCGTTGGAGTGCGGCGGCGCCGCTGCCAAGCCCCCGCGCCGCCGCGACGGCCGCGGTGCTCGACGGTCGGTTGCACGTCGTCGGCGGCAAGGGCCCCGGCGGCGACACCGGTGAGCACGACGTCCTCGACCCCGCGACGGGCCGGTGGAGCACCGCTGCGCCGATGCCGACCGCGCGGGACCACGCGGCCGCCGCCGTGGTCGCCGGCCGGCTCTACGTCGCCGCCGGCCGCCCCGCGGACCTGGACCGGGTGCAGTCCTACGACCCGGCCACCGACCGGTGGCGCACCGAGCCGCCGCTGCCGCACGGCCGGTCCTCGCTGGCCGGCGCGTCGTACGCCGGCAGGTTCCTCGTGCTGGGCGGGGAGGACACCGGGGAACGACGCATCTACCGTGAGGTGGACGCCTTCGACCCGACGACACGACGATGGAGCAGGGGGACCGCGCTTCCGCAGGGGCGCCAGGGGACGCAGGCCGTGGTCGTCGGCGACCGGCTCTACCTGCCGGGCGGCGGCCCGTCAGCCGGCGGCACCCGGCAGTCCGCGCAGCTCCTCGTCCTCGCCCCCGCCTGACCGCCCGACGCCCTGGAGGCACCTCTTGGTCCCGCACCTCCCCCGCACCGGCGCAGCGCTGGCTGCACTCGGCCTGCTCCTGGCCGGCTGCACGAGCAGCGGTGGCTCCGCCGCGCCGGCGCCGGCCCAGGCCGGCTCCTCGACCCCGGCGCCCACGTCGCCGAAGCCCTCCGTGGCGCCGGTCGAGGGCGCCCCCACCACCGGGATCCCACCGGCGCTGGACCCAAGCGACCTGTACGCGGCGGACCGCCCGGGACTCTTGTCCGCGCAGGCCCGGACCGCCCGGTCGCTGGTGTACGTGCCCAACAGCAACGACAACACCGTCACCGTCATCGACCCCCGGACCTACCGGGTCCTGCGCACCGTGCGCACCGGCAGGCTGCCCCAGCACGTGACCCCGTCGTACGACGAGAAGGTGCTGTGGGTCGACAACGACCTGGGCAACTCGCTGACGCGGATCGACCCGAAGACCGGCTCATTCGGGCGCACGGTGCCGGTCGACGACCCCTACAACCTGTACTTCACCGCTGACGGCCGGCACGCCGTGGTCGTCGCCGAGCAGCGGCGGCGCCTGGACTTCCGCGACCCGCAGACCATGAAGCTGCAGCACGCGCTGAAGGTCCCGTGCTCCGGCGTGGACCACATGGACTTCTCGGCCGACGGCACGCACGCGCTGGTGTCGTGCGAGTTCGGCGCCAAGATGATCTGGGTCGACATGCAGCGCCAGAAGGTCGTCAAGAGCCTGGCGCTGCGACCGGGCTCGATGCCGCAGGACGTCAAGACCAGCCCGGACGGCAAGGTCTTCTACGTCGCCGACATGACCGGCGCCGGTGTCTACCTCATCGACGCCAGGACGATCCGGGTGATCGGCTTCCTCCACACCGGTAGCAACGCGCACGGCATCTACGTCAGCCGGGACAGCAAGACCTTGTACGTCACCAACCGGCTGGGGCACTCCGTCTCGCTCGTCGACGTGGCCACCCGCAAGGTCCGCGACACCTGGCCCATCCCCGGCGGCACCCCGGACATGGGCGGCGTCAGCTCCGACGGCAAGACGCTCTGGCTGAGCGGTCGCTACACCTCCGAGGTATACGCGATCGACACCGCCAACGGGCACCTGCGGGCGCGGATCCCGGTCGGTCGGGGGCCGCACGGGCTGTGCATCTGGCCCCAGCCCGGCCGCTACTCCCTCGGGCACAACGGCGTGCTGCGCTGAGCACCTCCGCCGCTCCCGCCCCGGAGGCGGGCACACTTGCCGGTGTGCCCCATCTGCTGGTCGTGGAGGACGACGTCGCACTTCGTGGGGTGCTCGCGCGGGGGCTGCGCGAGCAGGGCTTCCAGGTCACGACCGCGGCGGACGGCGCGAGCGCGCTGCGGGCCGCCACCGCCGGGCAGGACGCCGTGATCCTGGACGTAGGGCTCCCGGACAGCGACGGCCGCGACGTCTGCCAGGCCCTGCGGGCCCGGGGGGTGCGCGCGCCGGTGCTGTTCCTCACGGCGCACGACCGGCTCAACGACCGGCTCGCCGGCTTCGCCTCGGGCGGCGACGACTACCTCGCCAAGCCGTTCCACTTCGCCGAGGTCGTCGCGCGGGTGCGGGCGCTGCTCAAGCGGCCGGCGACCGAGCCGGCGGCGGCCGACCTCCTGCTGGACCCGGCCACCCACTCGCTGGTCGGGCCCGCCACCACGGCGCCTCTGACGCCGACGGAGTTCCGCCTGCTGGCGGCGCTCGCCGCCGTGCCGGGCGCCGTCGTACGCCGTCGGGAGATGGTGCGGGCGGCGTGGCCGGACGGCGCGCGGGTGCACGAGAACACCCTGGACCAGTACGTCGCCCGGCTGCGTCGCAAGCTGCGCGACGTGGAGTCCGAGCACACCATCGAGACCGCGCACGGCGTCGGCTACAGCCTGCGGTGAGACGGCCACGCAGCCTGCGCAACCGCCTGGCGCTGCTGGCGCTCGGCATCACCGCGGCCTGGCTCGTGCTGCTGACCATCGGCTTCAACCTGCTGCTCAGCCACCAGCTGCGGTCCCAGGCGGACGACGTGCTGCGCACCCGCGCCTCGGCGGCCGTCTCCACGGTCGAGCCGGGTCCCGGCGGGCGGCTCACCGTGCGCGAGACGCAGGACGACCGGGCCATCGACACCGGCACGTGGATCTTCCAGGGTGCCCAGGTGCTCGAGCGGCCAAGGGCGTCCGCGCGGCTGCAGCGGGCCGCCGAGCGGCTGGCCGGCACCGGGCCGCGGTTCGTGCAGGACAGCGAGGCCGAAGACGTGCGGTTCTATGCCCTCCCGGTGCTCGACGGCGGTCGGCCCGTCGGCACCGTGGTGGCCAGCCTGTCGCTGGACCCGTACCAGCGCACGAAGGAGCTGGCCCTGCTGGCCTCGGCCGGGCTGGCCGCGCTGCTGCTGGCGGCGATGTACGTCAGCACCAGGGCCAGCGTCGCCCGCGCCCTGCGACCGGTCGCCGCCATGACCGAGCAGGCGTCGGAGTGGAGCGCCAGCGACGTGGCCCGCCGGTTCGGGCCGGCCCGGCGGCCGCTCGAGCTGGACTCGCTCGCGAGCAACCTCGACGGCCTGCTGGACCGGCTTTCGGCGGTGCTGCGGCACGAGCGGCACCTGTCGGCCGAGATCTCCCACGAGCTGCGTACGCCGCTCTCGCGGATCGTGGCCGAGGCAGACCTGCTGCGCAGCCGGACGCGCGACGCCGAGGAGCTGCACCAGGCGCACGACGCCATCGCCGCGGACGCGGAGCAGCTGAGCAGCCTGCTCGAGACGCTGCTGTCCACGGCGCGCAGCACCAACGGCGTCCTGCCCGGGCACTGCGACGTGCGCCAGGCCGTCCGGCAGGCGGTCGAGCAGTGGTCGCGGCCGCGCACCACCGGCCCACGGGTGCGCGTCGTCGACAGCCGTGCGGACCCGGGCCGCACGGGGGTCGACGAGGCCGTGCTCGCCCGCGTCCTCGGACCATTGCTGGACAACGCGGCCCGTTACGCCGACCAGCACGTGGACGTGCTGCTGGAGCGATCACCAGCCGGTCCGGTCGTCACGGTGTGCGACGACGGCCCCGGCGTACCGCCCGGGAAGGAGGAGTCGGTCTTCGAGCCGGGATACCGCGCCGACGCAACCGACGGCCACGACGGCGCGGGACTCGGGCTCTCGCTCGCGCGCCGGCTGGCGCGAGCCAGCGGCGGCGACCTGCATGCACTGCGGGTCGACCGTGGGGCCGCCTTCGCCGTCAGCCTCCCCCCCGGCTGAGGGCAACAAGGCCTCAACAGAGACCGTGACTGGTCAGTTCACCTGGCAAGATACGAGAAACTTGACCAGTCCTTTGGCCGACTGCATATCGATGCCAACATTCGAGCATCTTGCCACCGTGTCCCCAGCCGAGCCGCTGTTCACGGGGCCGAACCAGTCGACCAGATCGAAGAGGACGCCAGTCCCGGCTCAGGCCAGCAGCCGGAACAGGTCGCCGAAGCAGGCGTCGCGGTCCATGTCCCACGCCTCCCGAATGTGATGGCGCCCCGCCGGGTGCTGCCATCGCAGGTCCGCACCGAGCACGGGGGACGGTACGACGTCCGTCGGCACCCAGCTCGGGTCGATCAGGTAGGCCACGTTGACCAGGTCCGGGCTCCTGCCCCCGCGTCATCCAGTGCGACTCCCAGGTGTCCCACAGGTAGTCACCGACCGGGCCACGGCCCGTCAGGTACCGCTCCAGCTCGGCCCGCGTGGTGCGCAGCTCCTCCCCGACCGTGTAGCCCGGCAGGTAGACCAGCGGCACCCCGCTGTCGAACAGCAGCCGGCTGGCGTGCAGGTCCAGCGAGAGGTTGTACGACGCGGTCGGACGCGGCCACCATGACGGGTGCGCGCTCGTCCAGACGACGCAGACGCGGTCGGCGATGTCCGGGTCGAGCAGCAGTGCGCTGGCGAGGTTGGTCGCGCAGGCGATGCCGAGGACGTAGAGCGGCCCGTCCCGCTGCTCGTGCGCCAGGGCGATCAGCGCCTCCGTGGCGGCGCTGGGCACCGGGGTCGCGGCGTCCGGCAGGAACCGGTCCGCCCCGGCGTGGACCGGCACGTCCACACCCATCAGAGCCACGATGCGGTGCAGCTCGGCGAACGCCTGCCGCTGGCCCTCGTCGGGTGCCACGGCTGCCCGCAGCCGTGGGGCGTGCCGCCCCGCGTCGACCTGCGGGTCGGTGTCCCGGTAGGTCTTCTCATCCGACTGCCAGGGCGCCGCAGTCAGCGCCCGCACCCGCAGCCGGTCGGGTCGCAGCAGGGCCCACACCACTGCGAACTGGTCGTCGATCTCGTTCATGGGGTCGCTGTCGATGACGACGTCGAGCACGCGGTCGGTGGGCGGCAAGGCGAGCGGGTCCATCAGTCCTCCCGGAGCACGGTGCATGCGGACGCCGGCACAGCGACCCGGACGCATCGCGGGACGGCTGTGTCCGGTGCGGCCGTGGCGTGCAGGTGTGTCCCGTCGGACAGGGTCAGCCGCAGGGCGGTGTGCGTGCCGAGGTAGCGCGCCTCGACGACCTCCGCCGGCACTCCCTCGGCCGAGAGCACGACGGCCTCCGGCCGGACGACGACGACAGCCGGGCCGTCCGGCAGGTCGGTCGCCCGCTCGCCAAGGGCCGAGCTGGCCACCCCGCCGGACACGACCGCCGGCACCTCGTTGCGACCACCGAAGAAGCGGGCGGCGGCCAGCGTCGTGGGCCGCTCGTAGAAGGCCCGCGGCTCGTCGTGCTGCTCGACCCGCCCGTCCAGCAGCAGCGCGACCCGGTCGGCGAGGGCCACCGCCTCCTCCTGGTCGTGCGTGACGAACAGGGTGGTGACACCCAGCTCCTGCTGGAGCCCCCGCACCAGGTCGCGGACCTCCACACGCAGGGAGGCGTCCAGGGCGGAGAAGGGCTCGTCGAGCAGCAGCACCCGCGGTTCGGTGACCAGTGCGCGGGCCAGCGCGACCCGCTGCTCCTGGCCGCCGCTCATCTCGCCGACCCGGCGGTCGGCCAGGTCCTGCAGCCGCACCAGCTCGAGGGCCTGTCCGACCCGGCGGCGCCGTTCAGTCTTCGCCACCTTGCGCATCCGGAGTCCGAACCCGACGTTGTCGCCCACCGACAGGTGCGGGAACAGCAGCGGCTTCTGGAAGACCATCGCCACCGGCCGCCTCTCCGCGGGCAGGCCCAGGACGCTGCGGCCGTCGAACAGGACGTCGCCGGCGTCGGCCTCGAGCAGGCCGGCGACCACCTTGAGGGTGGTCGTCTTCCCGCAGCCGGACGGCCCCACGAGCGCCGTCAGCGTGCCCGGCTGGACGACGAGGCTGACCCGGTCGACCACGGGCGGTCCGCCGTACGACGCGACGACGTCGAGCAGCTCGACGGTTGCCGGCGCGGTCACAGCTTGCCGAGCCCGACGACGGCGGTGCTGCTGCCGGTGAGGTAGCGCGACGTCAGCACCACGAGCAGGAAGGGCGGCAGGACGAACAGGACCGAGAGCGCCGCGGCGAGGTTGAGGTCCGCGCTGCCGATGTAGGCGAACAGCAGCAGCGGCAGGGTCTTCACCGTCCCGCCCCCGACCAGCAGGGTGAGGATGTACTCGCTCCAGGAGATCAGGAACGCGAAGAAGGCGGCCACCACCAGCGCCGGCCGGATCGTCGGAAGGGTGACGTGCCAGAAGGTCCGAAGCGGTCCCGCCCCGAGGGTGCGCGCCTGCTGCTCGTAGCCGACCTCGAAGTTGGCGAAGGCGCTGCCCAGCACGAGCGTGACGTAGGGGATGGTCGGCACCAGCTGCACCAGGACCACGCCGGGCAGCGTCCCGGCCAGGCCGTACCTGAGGAAGAAGACCTGGATGCCGAGGGTGACGGCCAGGCCGGGGACGATGGCCGGTGCGAGCAGCAGGAACTGCACGAGCCGCTTGCCGCGGAAGGAGTACAGGCCCAGGGCCCGGCCGGCGGACAGCCCGAGGCAGCAGGCCAGTGTCGAGACGGCGGCTCCCAGGACGAGTGAGGTGAGCAGTCCCTGCAGCACGTCCGAGGCCGGGTCGACGAGCAGTCGCAGTCCGCGTGCGCTGGCATCCTGGGGCACCAGCGCCGGGTAGCGCCACTGTCCGGACAGCGCCCACACGAGCAGCGGCACGAAGGGGAGCAGCAGGCCGAGCACCAGCACAGAGGTGCCGACGGAGCGCCTCACGACAGCCTCCTCACGACAGCCGCCTCAGGTAGCGGTTGGACAGGGCGGAGTAGACGGCGACCAGCGCTCCGACGAGCAGGGCGATGACGACGCTGATCGCCATGGCAGTCGGGCGGGCGTCGAGGTCGATGTCGGTGTAGTACTGGTAGGCCACGACCGGCAGCGTCGCCGGGTAGGGACGCCCCAGCAGGTAGGGCACCTCGTAGGACCCGAAGCTGAACGCGAAGACGAGGATGCTCGTCGCGAGGACGCCGGGCGTGATGAGCGGAAGCACGACGTGCCGGAACCTCGCCCACCGAGCGGCGCCGAGGGTGCGCGCGGCGTCCTCCAGGTCGGCCACACCGCTGTTGAGTGCCGAGAGCACGACCACACCGATGAACGGCGACTCCTTCCAGGCGTACTCCACCAGGATTCCCAGGCCGAAGCGGTCGTTGGCCACGTCCGGGAACGACTGTGTCCCTGACGTCAGCCCGACGGCGTGGGTGAGCCGCGACAGCAGGCCGCCCTGCGACAGCAGCAGGAGCATCGCCAGAGCGCCGACGATGTGCGGCACCGGCAGCGTGCTCTGGAAGACCGCCGACAGCACCCGCCGGCCGCGGCGGGTGGAGCGCACCAGCAGGGCACCGCTGACGCCGAGCACGACGGCCAGCAGGGTGGCCAGGAACGCCGTACGGAATGTCAGCTGGAAGGACGCCCGCACCGCCTTGTCGTCGAACAGCGAGGTGTAGGCGTCCAGACTCCAGTGCCAGCCGGGGAGGAACGGCAGGTAGCCGAACGACTGCGCGATGCCTTCGCCCAGGCCGCCGAGGAAGAGCAGCCCGATGACGGCGAGCGCGGGCGCGAGCAGCAGCGCGATCCGCAGTCCGCGCGGGAGGCTGCGGGGCCGTCGCCGCAGCGGCGGCGCGCTACTTCTGCTGGACGTTGGTCTTCCAGTCCTTCTCGATCGTCGTGACGTACTTGCTCGTCAGCTCCGGCTGGGCGTTCTTGGACAGGTCCTCGAGGGGGAGCACCGACGGGCTGGACCCGACCGCGGCGAACTGCGCCTTGACCTCGGCCGGGACCTTGTTGAGGTCGACAGCCGGGAAGGTGCCGGTCGCCTTGTAGAACTCGAGCTGGGTCGCAGGGTCGAGCAGGGTGTTCTGCAGGACCTCCGCGCCCTCCTTGTGGGGGCTGTTGGCCGGGATCGTCAGGAAGTTGTAGTTGCTGATGTTGCCGATGTCGAAGACGGCCTCACGGGTGCTCTTGGGGAACATCCCCTTCTTCACGGCGGTCACGACCTCCCCGGGCCCATAGGTCAGGAAGGCCGCGATCTCGCCGTTGGCGTAGAGCTTCTCAACGTCGGGGCCGGCCGCCGGGTAGGTCTTGCCGCCCTTGTACAGCGAGGGCGCGAGGTCGTTGAGGCGCTGCCACAGCTTGTCCGACGCGGGGGAGTACTTGCCCCGGTCGAAGGCGCCCGAGAAGCCTGACGGACCGCCGTTGGTGTCGTAGAAGAAGGTCCGGACCGCCATGGACCCGGTGAAGTCCGGGGGCGCCGGGTAGGTGAACTGACCGGGGTGCGCCTTGGCCCACGCGAACAGCGACGACACGCTCTTGACGTCACCGGGCGTGAGCTTGGCGGAGTCGTAGACCAGCGCGCTGTTGGCCTGCTGCCACACCGACTCGCAGCCGTCGACGGCCAGCCCGAAGTCGTTGGCGATGGCCGGCTTGCTGAAGTCGACGTACTGCGCGTTGGGCAGGCTCTTGTCGTAGCCGCAGTACCAGGCACCGGCCTGCTTGCCGGTGGCGAAGTTCTCGCCGTTGATCCAGATGGCGTCGACCGAGCCCTTGTTGCTGCCCGCCTGCTTCTCGGCGAGGACCTTGTCGACGACGGTGACCGTGTCGGTGACCTTTACCTGGTTGAGGGTGACCCCCTGTGCCGCCAGCTTCTTCTTGAGGTAGCCGTTGACGAAGGTGTTGATCTTGTCGTCGCCGCCGTACATGTACCAGTTGACGCGCTGGCCCTTCGCCCTGGCGAGTACGTCGGCGAAGCCGCCGCCCTGCGCGCTCGCGGACGGCGCCGCGGCCGGCGGCGACGGCGCCGCGGTCTTGGAGGAGCCACTGGAGCCACAGCCCGTCAGGGCGGTGGCGGCGAGGACGGCGGTGCTGAGCGCGAGGGCTCGGCGGCCAGCGGGCACGGGCATCTCCAGAGTCGTACGGCGTGCGCGTACTCTGCCATGCACCGTCGTTTGTGACCACACCCACCCTGCTCGACGTGGCAGGCCGTCGTACCCAGTGGTGATCAGCCGGCGCCGAGGGACGCGGCGATGTCCGACACCCTCTGGATGAGCTGCAGGCTGTTGGGGATCCGCCGGAATCCGTGGTGCTCGTAGAAGCCTGCTGCCTTCTCGTGCAGGGCATCTACCAGCACGAACCGGGCCGCCACGATGCCCGTCGCCACCAAGACTCGGGCCAGCGCATCGGCGAGCAGAACGCCGCCGTTCCCACCACCCTGGTGCCCGCGATCCAGAGCCAGCCGGGCGAGCAGGACCGCCGGGATCTCGTTCGGGTTGCCCCGCCCGATGCTGCGCGGCAGGTCGTCACGGACGAGCCGGTGCCCGGTCAGGCTGTAGTACCCGACCACCCCGTCCGGGTCCCTGTCCGGGTCGATCCACACGAAGGTGCGGGCAACGCGGCGCGCCGCAGCCCCCGCGGCGTGCTCCCGAAGCCACCCGTCAAGCTCGGGCTCGCCGGAGTCGAACCCTTGCAGGCGATGCCGGGCAGGATCCAGCGGCTGTGAGAGGTAGGCCACCGCTCAGGGGGTGACGACCTGACGGGCCCGCTTTGCCGCCCCAGCCAGCGCATCGTTGGACTGTGCCGGGGCGTCCAGGGCCGCGAGCAGGTCTTCGAAGAACGCGGCGGGCACCGTGGTCTGCGCGTGATGCTCGCGCAGGACTTGCTCGGCCCGCTCCTCCGCCGCGGAGCGCACGAAGTCGCTGACCGGGACCTGCGCCAGCTCGGCCGCGCGTTCCAACCGCGCCTTGCTCTCCGGCTGGAGCCGGACCTCCAGCCGCGCACTGGCCGCCATCGCGCCTCCTCGTGTACGGACAAGCGTACGGACAGGCGAGGCCGCAGTCAACAGGGCGCGCAGGCGCTACCGGCGTACCAGATGTGCCAGGAAGACCGAGCGGCCGCCTCCCGCAGCTCTCTTGGTGAGCGTGATCGGCACATCGCGGCCGTCGCGGGTGTGGGCGCTGAGCGACAGCGGTTGGTCCAGGATCCGGTGATCGCCGGTCACCACCGCACGCGTGAACGCCGCGACATGTGACTCCCGCAGACCCGCTGGGATCACCACGACGATGCGCTGTCCCACCAGCTCGCTGCCGGTCCACCCGAGCAGGTCGAGCGCAGCACCGGTCGCGCCGATGATCCGGTTGGCGCCGTCGCCGACCAGCCACGCCTCGTCAGCGGGCAGGGCGGCCGTGCCCGCCCAGCTCGCCGCGGGCAGCCATGGATCCTCCAACGCCGCGGTGATCGGCGTCCACGGGGTCGGCTCCGCCCCGAGCACCTGGGCCGTCACCTGGTCGCACACCCAGTTCCGCAGTACGGCGATCTCGGGCAGCACCGGTACGACGAGCAGCTGCCCTTCCCGAGCGAGCCGGTTGGCGTGGTCCAGCACACCCTGCAGCAAGCTGAAGTCGGCCGGGTCGGTCCCTGCGAGGTCGTACGCGACATCGACCGCAGTCCGCTCCGCGCTGTCCGAACGGGCCACCGCGTCCGCGACGGCCGTTTCGGCCGCTTGCGCGCGACCGACGTCTTCCAGCTCGAACGGCTGCGGCGAACGGCCCATGCACGCGAGGGTGTACTCGCGCAAGATGCCCTGCGCCTGCTCGTCGAAGGCGCGGAACAACGCGGTCGGCAACTGTCGGAAGCGGACAACCGATGACGTCATGGTGAGTCCAGCATGCCGTCACGGCCCCGCTGGCGCGTGCAGACTCGCCCGAACTGGACATGCCGGGGCCGGCTACCGGACGTCGTAGACCTGCAGGACTTCGTCGCCGTAGTGGTTCACGACCTTGACGGCGATCTTCCCGCTCGTCGGCGGCGGGAAGGGCCGCGAGCGGGTCCGGTACAGCGACGCCCAGGCCTGCTCGTCCACCTCCGCGCGCAGGGCCCGCTGGAGCTTGGCGTACGGCTCGTCGGCTCCGGTGAAGTAGGCGTGCCTGACGAAGAAGCTCTCCTCGTCGTAGTCGGTGTCGATGAACCAGCAGGCGATGTCGTCGGTGCTGCTGCTGCGGACGGTCCCGGTCGTCGGGTCATAGACGTCGAGCCCCCGGATCTCGACGACGACACCGTCCTCCGTGCGCTCGAGCGTGATGTCCGGCTCGCCGAAGACGGTGAACAGGTTGCCGGCGCCGGTGGCCTTGAGCAACGCGTCTCCCATGGCGAGGTCCGGGTTGACCCGGACCAGCAGCACGGGGAGCCGGCCGTACTGCTGCTCGCCCTGCGCCACGGCGAAGTCGTCGGTCACGGTCGGCGCGAACTCCTTGGCCTTCTCCGACGCCCGCGGGTCGAAGGCGAAGCCGCACACCAGCAGCAGGTCCAGCCCGGCGCCGCGCACAGCCTCCTTGGCGGCCTGCTGCACGAGGTCGGCGTCGACGGTGCCGTACTGCGGGCCGAGCGCGATGCCGACCCGCTCGGGGCTGCCGGGCTCGCCGACCGCGTGGCCGATCGCCTGGATCCACTGCCCCGCGAACGGCTCCAGCCGGTCGAACGTCAGCCGCTCCGAGCGCCAGCCGTTCTGCACCCCCGCCTTTCTCAGGTTGTCCAGCACCGTCTGCTCGTACGACGCACCGCTGACCTCGGCCGGCGCCGGCCGCTCCGGCTGGGCCACCGTGCGGTGCGGCGCGAGGCTCTCCACCGTGAACGGGCCCGCCACCCGGACCCGGCCCTTGTCTTCGTACGGCTGGTCGTAGAGCAGCTCGCTGTCCGCGTGCCTCGCGATCGCGCCGTCGATCTCCTTCCGGCTCATGCCCTCGTGGATGTCCGGGTTGTTGGCGATCGACTTCAGCGTCACGTGCGGGACGCGCTTGTAGACGAAGCCCTTGCGCACGTCGGCACGCGTCTCCGCCGAGACACCAGGCGGTACGCCGGCCAGCTCGCCCTCTTTGCGGCGACCCTCCGGGCTGTCGGCGAGCAGGTAGTAGGGCAGCTTGGCGCTCATGAGTCTCGTCCGGGCGAGCGTGAGCGCGACCCGGCTGGTGTCCGTGGTGATCCACCGCCGCCCCCACTGCTCCGCGACGTACGCAGTAGTGCCCGAACCACAGGTCGGGTCGAGGACCAAGTCCCCTGGGTCAGTCGTCATGAGCATGCACCGCTGAATTGCCGTGGCGGAGGTCTGAACAACGTAGATCTTCGGGTCACTCCGGCTCTGAATTCCTCCGATGTCCATCCATATGTTGGCCAGTGGGAAGACCGAGAAGTCGTCGTGGTAGCGGAGGTAGCTCAAGCTTTGACCCGTTGGCATCAACCGCCCCGCATTGGCGAGACGCTGTAGCCCAGGCTCATCCGTCTTGAAGGTCCCGCGGCCCGGGGTGTACGCGCGCCCCAACAGCTCAAAGCTCCTCAGGTCGCCGCCCTGTGCCGGTCGCTGGCTGGTAAGCAGTTGTGGCCGCAGATGTCGAACGTCTTGATCGCTGGCATCGGCGGCCTTTGCGGGTCGCCGTTCGCCGTTCGCCTCCTCGACGATGTTGTAGTGATCTGCCTCGCGGCTGCCGAGCTGCCGCTCCAGATACAACTGTCGGAATCGCATCTTGTCGACGTTGTCCGCGTACCACAGGAGGTAGTCCGCAACGTTCGACAAGCCGTCAGCCCCCAGCCCCGCTGCCTTTCGGTAAGTGATCATGCTCACGAAGTTTTCGCTGCCGAAGACCTCGTCCATGACAGACCGCACCAGATGCACGTTCTCGTCGCCGATCTGGACGAAGCAAGATCCTGACTCGGTCAGCAGCTCCCGCGCAACCATGAGCCGGTCGCGTAGGTAGGACAGGTAGGAGTGGATGCCGAGCTCCCAGGTGTCCCGGAACGCCTTGACCTGCTCCGGCTGACGCGTGGCGTCCGCGACGTTGCCGTCCTTGACGTCGCGCTTGCGGGTCGAGACCTGCCAGTTGGAGCCGAAGCGGATGCCGTACGGCGGGTCCATGTAGATCATCTGGACCTTGCCCCGCAGCCCCTCCCGCTCGGCCAGCGAGGTCATGGCCAGCAGCGAGTCGCCCAGGATCATCCGGTTCGACCAGTTGGCTCGTGGGCGTAGAAGTCGACCTTGTCGCCGAAGTCCAGTCCGTCGAAGTCGTCGAACAGGCTGGGCACGTCGTCCTCGGCCGGACCGACCCGGCGCAGGTCCTCCACGATCGCGCGCGGGACGACCTTCTCCTGCACGTAGATCGGGACGCTCGGCACCTCGAGGTCGGCGCCGTCCTGCTCGTCCTTGCCGCGCCAGACCAGTTGCGGATCCAGGGACGGGTCGCGCGGGTAGCGCACCGGCGGGACGGCTTCCTCGTCCTGCACGAAGCCCGCCAGCTCGCCGGTCGGGATGTTGGCCCGGGTGTCGTCGTGCCGCAGGTCCTCGACGGGCGTCGGACCCGCGGCGACCTTCTTGCGAGGCGGCATGGCTCCTCATCAACGTCCGGCGGCGCGCATGACGAGCGGGTCCTCGGCAACGTTGCCGGTCGCTCGCCAACCTACAAGCAAACGTGCATTTCGCCTTCAGGTCAGGCATGTGGAGTTCCTGGAGCTGCCCGGCCGCTCCGCGATCGGCGGTACGGCGGGCTAGCGTTCGGCTGTGACCGCCGAGAAGGCTCCCGACCGCAGCGCACTCGTGCTGCGTCTTGGCGTCACCGGTGAGCTGGGTCAGATGGACTATTCGGCAGTGCTGGGTGCGCTGCAAGGCAGTTTCGACCTCCTCCGGCGCACGGCGCACCGGGTGCTAGGCGACCGGGCGGACGCTCTGCGCTGGCAGCTGACGGGCGTTCTCGAGGGAAGCGTCATGACCCTTGTCCAGACGACTGAGACTGACGAGGTCACTGGACGCGAGCTGTACGAGATCGCCGAGACCTACACCCGAGATCTCGCCCAGCCGGCCGATCGGCTGCCCGAGGAGGACGTGCCGATCCTTCGCGAGCTGCTCAAGCAACTGCAAGAAGCCGGCTCCGGGAATCTGCTCGCCCAGGTCGAGGGGTCCGTCGCACCGAACGGTGGCGCACTGCTCGTACCGGACGTGGTCCTGCCCACGTTGACGGCTCGCCCGACACCCCGCCAACAAGTGATCGGTAGCGTGACGGGTGGAGAGCCTCCATGTGCACGCCCGGCGCGAGGCTTCCCTCTGGAACGAGCTGGACCAGCGGCGGGTCGTCGTGTCCTTCGTCGAGAGGGACTACGAGCGGGTGCATCGTGCTCTCCGTCAACGTGTCGAAGCCTTCGGTGTCATTCAGGAGGACGCGGACGGTCGAGCCCTCCGCATGCGGCTGCAGGACCTTGAAGTCCTGCCCAACGACGACGAGCTCCCCCGGCTGAGCAGTCTGGCCGGATCCATGCCTGACCTGACCGGCGGCGCGACTGCCGAGGAGCACCTCGAAAGCAACCGGCGGGCGCTCGGTCTTGGTTGAGCCGTACCGGCGCCCCTAGCTCGACGCGCAGTCGTGGATCGCGGCCCCCTCCGCAAGGGGCCTTACGCCGGGGACCTTCGTGAGGTGCTGCGCGCGGCGGATCGGGCCGAGTTGGTCATCGTCCTGAGCGTCCTCATGCCGCTCGAGGTCCTGGGCGGATCGCACGATGCGCGTACCGCAGACAGCACAGACCAGGCGCTGCAAGCTCTCTCCGCAGCACCGTGGCTCGGGCGTGCCTCACTGGCGGCGCACGCCGCGGCGAACGATCAGGCTTGGGCTCCAGAGCCACCGGCGGAAACAGCTCGACGAGCTGAGTGGGGCTGCTGCGCAGGAACGGCGGGAGTCGTCCGAACGGCCTCCATGGTGTCCGGGCGCCACCTCCCAGGCATGGACGGCGAAAGCAGCGCATGGCCGCAAGCAGGTGCCACTGTCACGCGTACCTCGACTCACGACGACGTGTCCGTTGCCCGGCTACAGTTTCGGCCGATACGCGAAGGCGGTGCTTCTGATGGAGCTGTTGGCCGAGGCCGGGCTGTTCCTCGCCGGTGTTTGCGCTACTGCTGTCGTTTCGTACTACGCGCCGGGTCTCCTACGCCGCGCTGGGCGGCGGCCGCCGCTACAGGTAGCCGTGCTCGCAGACCCACGTGATATCCACATCGGTGCCCCTGACTGGGACGGCTTCGCATTCGTGACCGCGCAGCCGCCCAGGCTCCTTGGTCCGCCTCCGGACCGCCCATGTCGAAACTGGTGGCGGTGGGCGCATGCATTGGCGCTACCGGACGCCAACATCACGGAGTTCGAGGTCATACTCGCGGGCGTGCAGGAGGTTGCCGTAGTCGTTCAGGGCGTCGAGATCAATATCGTTCGACAATCCAACCCGACTTCGCGTCATGTGTTGGCTTGTCCAGTGGGTGGGGCCGATGGCAGTCCTCGTTACCTCCGCGTCAACCTAGACTGGCCGATCGGGATGACAACCTTCGTCGCAGCTGGCGGCGAGGACGAGACGAGCAGCGGCATGTTCCTCCATCTGAGCAAAGGCGACGTCGAGAAGTTGCGAGTCCGTGCGGTCACCGAGACGTCCGATGTCGAATGGCGCGCGCAACTCGTGCTCGTGGTCGGCGGCCACGTGCAGCGTTATCCACTCGATGTTGATGGTGAGCCCTTCCGGACGTGCGCCGCACTCGACAGCCCGCGCTGGACGTGGGAGGGGGACGAGTGGGTTCCGCTTGATCTTTCGGCCGAGTAGCTCATCGCCAGCATGCGGGAGCTGACCGCATAGGGATGAATGCGCCTTTGGCGACGTGGCGCCGTGGCGCTCCGGTCACGCTCGAGGTCGCGGCGAGCGAGCTGTCCGACGGCCCCATCGAGGGTGGCAGCGCATCACCGCGCCCATGCTGTTCCTGAGTGCCCACCTCGAGCGGAACCGGACGACGTACTACGAACGGCTGCAGGGCGTACGTGAATGCGGTGAGGTCCAGGAGTGGCTGCAGTTCTTCCTGCAAGCGGGGTCCAGCCAAGCCGCCGACGCCGTGACCCGAGCAGAGGACCTACTGGACCTTCGCGAGGACTTCCGTAACCGGCTGCGCGGCAAGCGCAGCCGGTTCAACGAGGTGGTGGACCTGTTGTTCGGGACCCCTGTCCTCAGCGTTCGCATCGTCGTGAGCCGGCTCGAAGAGACGCCCCAGGGCGCCCTGCTGCTGCTGCGCCAGCTGGTCGATGCCGCCATCCTCGACGAGCCCACGACGGGGCCGGGTCGTCGAGGACGCTACGAGTGCCGGCCGCTGCTCGACGTGCTCGTGCGCTGGAGCCGGCCGAGCGCGGACACCCCCGGAATGGGGTCACAAGCAACGTTGTGGGTTCGTCGCCCACCTACAAGTAAACAGGCCGTTCGCTTGTAGGTTGCTGATCCTCAGATGGGCACCAGCGGCTCAGTGGTCAGGGCCGCCAGCAGGTCCCGCCGGCAGTCGTAGGGATCCTTCACCTCGATGAAGCGCCACCGCCCGAAGCCGCCGTGCGCGTTGACCGCCGGCACCCACAGGTCGCGCGCCGTACGCACCTTCTCGGTCTTGTCGCGGCGCGCTGCCCCCGACACCTCCACGACGAGCGTCAGCGGGACGTCGCCCTCGGCTACACGGGCCCGGACCAGGAAGTCCGGCAGGTAGGAGCGCTGCTCCCCGTCCAGGGTGTACGGGATCACGAAGCCGAGGTGGTCGTTCTTCACGTACGCCGCGACCTGCGGCAGTGAGTCGAGCACCTGCGCGACCTTCTCTTCCCAGCCGCTGTCGAGCACGACGTGGGTCACCTGACACCGCCCGGGGTCGGTGAGGAAGGTGTCCTTGCCGGTGTCGAAGTCGACCTCGGCCGTGCTGCCCTCGGCGTCGTACGGGCGGAGCAGCGGCAGCCACTGCTCCCGGCGGTTGTCGGCCAGCCAGTTGATGCGGGAGCCGATGCGCTCGGCGGCGGCGTCGGCGTGCTGTGCGAGCAGCAGCAGGCCGAGGAAGGTGTCGTCCTTGAGCACGACGTGCCCGCGGATCCACTCCCGCACGAGGGGCACGACCTGCGGGAAGTACCAGGGCCGCTCGTTGCCCTGCGCGTCCCGCAGGTGCCGGTCGAGCACGAGCTTGGCCAGCCGGAACGCCACCTGCTGCGCACGGAACGCCCGCAGTGACTCCAGCGTGTGCTGCTCGCTCTGCCCGACGATGCCGCTGACGGTCGTGCTCGTCGGGAGGTCGGCCAGCGACAGGGTGAGCGTCGAGCTCTCGTCGTACGACGCGAAGATCCGGTCGTCGGACAGCTCGCGCCGGTACCCGGTGACCCGCGGGAAGCCGATCTCGAGATCCGAGCGCTCCGCCAGGGCTCGCACCCGGGTGGTGCGCTTGGGCGGCTGCGGGTCCGGTGAGCTGCCGCTGCCGGGGATGAAGGAGAACGGGACGCCGTAGACCTCGGCGTACTCCGGCAGCAGCAGGTCGTCCTCACCGACGACGTAGGAGCGGCGGCGGAGCCCGCGGCCGACGACCTGCTCGCAGAGCAGCTGGGTGCCGAAGGCCCGCACCCCGAGGATGTGCGTCACGGTGTTGGCGTCCCACCCCTCGGTGAGCATCGAGACGCTGACGACGCAGCGCACGTGCTCACCCAGCCGGCCGGCCTTGCCGACCGTGTTGAGCACCTCCCGCATGATCGCCTCGTCGGTGAGGTCGTCGGTGTCGCGGCCGGGGAACCGCTCGCGCAGGTCGGCCTTGAGCTCCTCGATCTCCCTCGCCGCCGCGGTCTTGTACTCCGGGCTCAGCGCGCCGCCCGACTCCAGCTGCAGCGAGTCGACGAGGATTGTCGAAGGCCGTGCGCTCCAGCTCCCGTCGTGGGTGACGTTGGAGAACAGCGCGAACTGGCTCGCCCGCGGCATGACCCGGTCGCCGACCACGGCGTCGTGGCCGGCGACGACGTCGAAGACGAGCTTGCTGACCGAGGTGTTGCTGCACACGACGATGAAGACCGGCGGCGTGCTTGCCTCCGTCGCCGTCGCCTGCCAGCGCTCGTAGGAGCGGACGTAGTCGTCGTAGAGGCTGTTGAGCGCGCCCTCCAGCCGCAGCGGCAGGCGGCGCTCCCCCTCGGTCTCGACCCCACCCCGACGACCGCGGCGCGAGAGCTGGTCGCGGACGTCTGGCCAGATCGAGCGGTACGCCGGTCCCTCGCGGCTCGCACTGTCGTCCGCCACCGGCACCCGCGGGATCTTGACCAGGCCGCTCTCGATGGCGTCGACCAGCGAGAAGTCGCTGACCACCCAAGGGAACAGCAGACCCTCGCGGTAGCCCGAGCCGTTGAGGAAGAACGGTGTCGCGGACAGGTCGTAGACCTGCTTGATCCCGAGCTTGCGCTGCACCGCGAGCAGGCCGTTGAGCCACAGCCGCGCCTCGTCGTCCCGGGCGGCTGCCTCCTTCTTCTCCTCACCCTTGAGCTGCTCGACCGTCGGTGCCTCGGGGTCGTCGAGCTTGCGCCGGTAGCAGTGGTGGGCCTCGTCGTTGAGGACGATGACCTGCTTGCCTCGCTGCCCGAGCTCGCGGCAGACCCGCGACACCATCTGCTCCGGCGTCTCGGTGAAGGCCCTCATGGTCCCGGTCGGGTCGAGCACCTGCTTGGTCGTCCTGCTGGCGCCCTTGCCCTCGCGCGTCTCGCGCAGGCCGAAGGCGTGGAAGTTGGTCACGACGACGATCGCCTTGCGCAGCGTCGGAAGCAGGTCCGGCGGCACGAGGTCGCGCTCGCGGTAGACGTTGCCCGGATCGCTCGGCAGCAGGACGCGCAGCCGGTCCTTGACGGTGATCCCTGGCGCGACGACCAGGAAGCGGTCGGTGAAGCTCGTGCCCGCGCCGGCGGCGCTGTTGCAGGTCTGCCAGGCGATGAGCATGCCCATGACGGTGGTCTTGCCGCTGCCGGTGGCCATCTTCAGCGCTGTGCGGACCAGTCCCGGGTTGGCCTCGGCTGCCGACTGCCGCAGCTGCTCCTGGACCCAGGTGTCACCGGCCTTCGCGGCCGCCTCGACGAGGTAGATCGCGGTCTCGGCTGCCTCGATCTGCGCGAAGAACAGCCGCCGGTCGCGGTCGGGCGAGGACCAGTGCTCGAGCAGTGCCCGGGTGGTGCTCGTCAGGTGCGGCCGGCCCTGCTTGCGCCACAGGTCCAGCCGGGACCGCAACTGGTTGACCAGGTCGTTCGGCTTGAGCCGGTCCAGCGTCCAGTCCGTCTCCAGTGCCAGCTGGGCGCCCTGGTGGCGGGCCTGCGGCACCGGGACGAAGTAGCCGCTGGTACGCCGTCCCTGCACGACTTCGTCGGTGATGCCGGTGTCGTCGAAGCGCCAGTGGCGGGTCGGCGCGTCGTACGGCCCGTTCAGGATCGGGTTGTCGATCACCGCATCCGCCACCGGCCCAGCCTAACGAGCCGGGAGCCGGCCGCAGCGAAGGCGAGCTTCCTGCCCGTCAAGCGTCGAGGAACACCCTCATCGTGCGGGACACCGTCGCCATCACGACCGGGTCGATCGTGCCGATCGCGTGCACGAGTCGGCGCTGGCTGACTGAGCGGATGTCTTCGCAACGGGCGTAGGAGGTGTCGTCGAGCCCGTTGGCCGGACTCGGCTCGATCTGGACCCTCGTCAGCAGATCGTGCCGGGTTCTCGTCAGCGGCAGCACTGTGACGGTCGGCGCCTGCCTGTTCCAGTCGTCCGACGAGACCACCGAGAGCGGCCTGCCCGCACACTCCTGACGGTCGTTGGTGGGCGCGGTGGCCAAGGGACGAGCTCGGACAGCCACTGCTGGCGGATCTGTGGCCTTTCACATGGCGACAAGGAGGCCGGATACCCGGCGGAGGGTGCGCATCAGGCCGGGCTCGACGGGGAAGCCCAGCAACGTCGATCCGTGCGGTCAAGGAGGAACCCCCGTGCCCCTGCTCATGCCCGAGACAACCGTCCCCTCGCTCGAGCTACCGCTCGTCCAGGGTGAGACGTGGCGGCTGCAGGACCAGACGCCGGCCGCGTTCACGTTGCTGGTCTTCTACCGGGGCTGGCACTGCCCCCAGTGCAAGAAGCAGCTGACTGAGCTCGACGGCATGCTGAAGGCCTTCGCGGAGGTCGGGATCGGCAGCGTGCTCGCGATCAGCGGCGACGACGCGGACCGGGCCGAGCGCACCGTGAAGGAGTGGGAGCTGTCCGCGCTTCCGGTCGCTCACGGCCTGACCGTCGAGCAGATGCGGGAGTGGGGACTGTACGTGAGCCGGGGAGTAAAGGATCCCGAACCAGCCCTGTTCAACGAACCCGGGCTGTTCCTGGTCCGTCCGGACCGGACGCTCTACTCCGCTCACGTGCAGTCGACGCCGTTCGCGCGACCGCACCTGTCGAACCTGCTGCAAGCGGTGGCGTTCATCAACGACAACGCCTACCCCGCTCGGGGTGAGGCGTGACGGGGCGAGCCGGCCGGGGACTGCTCACCCTGACGGCCGGCCGACCTGGCTGCGCAGGCCGAGCTGGGTGCCCCGCCGCGCAGGGGCGCGGGGACCGAGGTGCCGCGATGCGCTCGACCGGTGCCGCCGAGCTCCATGGGCAACCCGCGGTAGGTGGCGTGCCGGCGACCTTGTCGCCCGGCGATGTGGCACGGCTGAGTGTCCTGGCTCATGCGGCGAGCCCGGTGGTGGGGTTGAACGCGGCCCAGGCGAACCAGAACGCGTCCTGCGACGGCAAGCGCGTCAGGTGCCGCCCGCGAAGCGGGCCGGTGACCGCCAGCCCGGCGACGGTCCAGGTGCTGCCGGTCTGGTCATCCCGGAAGTCCGGGCCGGCGGCGGTGAACGTCAGCGAGCGGCCGCCGACGCGCTGGTCGTACACGGCGGCCGTCCCGATGTCGCGTCCCCGTCGTACGTCGGAGGTGTCCAGCGGCGAGCTCGTCCCGGGTGACCACAGCACGACCAGGGACCGGCCGCCGACGGTCGCGTCGACGACCCGGCGCGCGCGTAGCAGACGGAACGACCAGGCCTGCGCCTGCCCGCCCAGGGATACGCCGGCGACCCGCTCGAACGCCGGCAGTCGCGGGTCGAGCCGGCCGTGGAACAGGAACGGGCTGCCAGAGGTGTCGTAGCCCTCGTAGGGGTTGGTCGAGGAGTCAAGCTCGCCGCGGTCCGCCAATGTGACGGTCAGGCCGGGGTACGCGCGACGGGCCTGCGCCCAGGACAGCAGCGTCGAGGGCAGCACTGCCAGCTCGGTGCCGGTCCGGGCGCCGGCGACGGCCTGACCGGTCGGTTGGGTCCACAGCGAGCGGCTGGCCCGGTCGTACATGACCATCGCCGAGCGGTAGACCGTGCCTGTCACCCCGAACGTGGTCGTGGTTCCGGTGACCCGCCGGTCATACGCCACGCCTGTGTTGCACAGCGGGCACCACGTCGCAGCGACCGGCACGCCGCCGATGACGTCGTTGGCGATCTCGTGTCGGACCAGCGACCGGAGCGGGAAGGCGCGAGCCTGACCAGCGTGCTCGACGAGCAGCACCTGCTCGCTGTCGACCAGGCTGCGGGCGGCGTCGGCGGCAGCCACGTGCAAGGGGTGGTCGATCGCCGGGATCCCGTCCACGCCCGGGCCCCCGCTGCGGATCTCCCCCGGGTCCGCCAGCGGCCGGCCGGGGGTGCGCTCGAGCGCCTGCGCGACGATGGGGATGCTCGAGTAGTACCCCGCCCCCGCCCCGGCCGTGGCCGTGGCTGCGGCTGTGGCTGCGGCGGCTGGCGGCGCCGCAGCATGGCGACCGCAGTCGCTCAGCGTCCCCACCAGGACCACGGCGAGCATCGTGCTGGGCAGTCGCCCCAAGCGGTTCACAGCGATGGGGTGAAGCCGGTGACGGCCGGGCGCAGAGCCAGCAGCAAGTGGTCCCACAGGCCGCTGACCAGCAGCAGACCCAGGGTGACCAGCAGCGCACCGCCGAGGCGTTCGAGGGTGACGCTGTGCCGGCGCAGCGCCGCGATGGCCGTCACCCCCTTGCCGAGCAGCAGGCCGACGCCGACGAAGGGCAGCCCCAGGCCGAGTGCGTAGGAGAAGCCCAGCACAGCGCCGCGGCCAGCGGTAGTGCCGTGGCCGGCCGCGGACAGCGTCAGGATCGAGGCGAGCGTGGGCCCGATGCACGGCGTCCAGCCCGCACCGAACACGATCCCGAGCGGGAACGCCCCGAGCAGCCCGGTCCGCCGGGCCAGCCGCATCGCCCGAGCCTCACCCTCCAGCCGCCGGGGACGGACGATACCGAGCAGGAACAGGCCAAGCACCAGGACCAGGACGCCACCGACGATGCCCACGACCTGCCGCTGGGCCGCCAGCTCACGGCCCAGCGCCCCGAATGCCCCGCCTATCAGGGTGAAGAACACCGCGAACCCGAGCACGAAAAGAGCGCTGCCGGCCAGGACCGTCCCGCGGGCCTTGGTGCCGCCGCGGTCGATCTGCACCCCGGAAAGCCCCGACACGAACGCCAGGTAGCCCGGCACCAGCGGCAGGACGCAAGGGGAGGCGAAGCTCACCGCACCCGCGGCGACGCTGACCGACGCCGCGACCAGCAGCGGGCCGGCGGTCACATCCATCAGGCTGCGACACCAAGGTAGTGCTGCAGGGCGGACTTGAGCGACACCTGGTCCAGGCCGCCGTTGTGGACGTTCACCACCTTGCCCGAGGCATCGATGAACAGCGTGGTCGGCAACGCACCGCTGGTGTTGAACAGCCGCAGCAGGTCGTCATTGTGGTCGCGCACGGTCGGGTAGGTCACCCCGGTGCGCGCGACCATCTCGGCCTGCGAGCTGTCGCTGTCGTTGCTCTGCGGGTTCACGCCGACGAAGTTCACCCGCTGCCCGAGCGCGATGTGCACCGCCTGGAAGTCCGGCATCTCACGGTTGCAGACCCCGCACCAGGAGGCGTAGAAGTTCAGCACGGTCGGCTTGCCGGCCAGCGCGGCGCTGCTGAGCGTCCCACCCGCGAAAGCCGGGAGCGACACGCTCAGCTGCCGAGTGGAGGCGTCGTACCGGGCCTGGAACTGCTTTTCGGGGGTGCCGGAGCGGGCGACCGTGAACGCCGCAAGAACCAGCACCGCGACGGCCGCGGCCGCGATGCCGCTACGGGCCGCCAGTCGACGCCGCCGGGCCCGGGTCCGGCCGGCGGCCGCCGCGGCGGCGCGTCGGTGCGCAGCGTCACGCTTGTGCGCCCGCTGCTCGTCCTTCGTGGCCATCCACGCTCCTTCAACTGCGGGTCCGGTGCCTTCCAGGACCCGCGCAGGGCATCCTTGATTGCACCGCCGGTGACCGGCGTGCAATCAGGCGGCGCCGAGCGGCGTCCTACCCGGCCAAGGAGGTTGGACCGTGACACCGCAGGCGTCTGAGGAGTTCCTGCAGATGACGCTGGCGCACCTCGACGCCGTCCAGGGTCTGGCCCGTCGGCTGGTCCGCGAGCACGCCGAGGACCTGGTCCAGGAGACCTGGCTCAAGGCGTACGCCGCCTGGACCGGCACCCCACCCCGCGACCCGCGGGCCTGGCTCGTGACGATCTGCCTCAACACCGCCCGCTCCTGGTACCGCCGGGACGCCGTCCGCCCCGAACTGCTGGCCAGCGACCCGGCTGGGACACGCGCCGGCACCGCGGACCCGGCCGCCGAAGCGATCGGGCGGATCCGGGCCGAGGCGGTGCACGAGGCGCTGTGGACCCTGCCCGACGTGCAGCGGATCGCCGTCGCGCTCATGGACCTCTCCGGGTTCACCGCCCAGGAGGTCGCCGGCCTGACCGGCGCCCCACGCGGGACGGTGCTCGCCCGCGTCCACCGCGGTCGCAAGGCCCTGGCCGTGGCGCTGCGCGAGCACGCCCCCGAGGACCCGCAGCGGACCGGGACGGAGCGCACCCATGACTGGCGGTGAGCGTCCGGGGGCCACCGGACGAGCGACTCACGACAGCGAGACCGCCGCGGCGCACTACCTCGGCGGCCTGCGCCCGCGGGCGACCCGGGCGTTCGAGCGCCACCTGCTCGGCTGCGAGCAGTGCTGGCAGGAGGTCGAGGCCGGCCGCACGGGCCGTCGGCTCGCCGAGTCGGCCCGGCAGGTCGCACCCCCCGAGCTGCGCGAGCAGCTGCGCGCGGTCATCGCAAGCGAGGTCAGCGCGGCGCAGGCCCGCTCCGCTCCGCAGTCGAGGAGGCCCACCGCCCGATCGCTGCGACTTCCGGAAAAGGCGCTGCGCGCGGCCCGGCGCGCGTGGGTCCCTGCTGTCGGCGGCCTCGCGCTCGTGGCAGCCGCAGTGCTGGTCGTCGGGCACCCCGGCGCGGGCCGCCGCGACGGCGGCACGCGACAGCCAGCCGCGGTTGGTGCTGCCGTGGCGGACTTCCGCTCGCTCCGCCTGCCCGGCACCCAGGTGCCCCAGGCCGCCGCACCCGATCTGACGCAGGTCCGGCTGCACCCGATGGGAGCCGCCGCCGGCATCGTCGGCGGCCGGACGGTGACGGCCTACGCCTACCGCGACACCGCTGGTCGGGATCTGCTGGTCTACCTGTCCCGGGAACCGTTCCCCACCGCCCTCGGCGCACAGCGGCTCACCGGCCCAGACGGTCCCTGGATCGCCACCACCAAGGGGGTCACGGTGCTGTGCGCCCGCAGCCCCCACGCGCTGCTCGTGCTGGGTCAGGACCGTCAGCTCGTCCTGGACGTGGGACGGGCGCTCGCCGTCACGTGAGTCCGGATCCGTTGATCGGCTGGCGCGCACGGGTAGGCGGCCAGTCGCGCGGCGCCGCCGTCAGGGCATCGCGAGCCCCCAGGGGCAGGAGGGAGGTGCGGGTGGCTCGCAGCGCCCTGCCCGCGTGGAGCAGTCCGAGGCAGGCGTGTGCGCTGGTGCTCACCGGCGCTACCGCCCGCACCTGCCTACCGGTCGCCGCCGCGGTGGGCACCGTGCTGACCGCTGTCAACCAGGGAGCTGTCCTGCTGACCGGCCACCTCGGCCCCGCGACGGCCGCCCGGGTCGCCGCCAACTACGCGATCCCGTTCTGCGTCTCCAGCTACGGAGCGCTCAGCGCCGTTCGCCGGGTCGGCCCAGCCTGCCCGCAGGTGCCCGCAGAGCAGCAGGCGCAGCACGACACACCGCCGACAGCCTGATCTACGGGCCCGCGGCCGACCGGCCCGTGCGCCCTACAGCGAGCGCCCACCACCACGACTGTGCACTGCCGGCAGGAACACGGACCCGGATGCATCGCCACGCTCGATGGCCGGCGGAGGGAGCGCCCGGACCGGGCGCGGCGGCTCAGCCTCAACGGATGTTAAGCACCCCGTCGTCGCCAGGCGGCCGGCCCTCGGCCAGGTCGAGCAGCCGATCGACGGCGTACGCCAGCGGGTCCGTGCGCCGGGTTACCAGCAGGTCGACGTCCAGCACCCCGGAAGTGACGGTCGGCCCGAAGGGCGACCAGAACGCCCCATCGACGGTCACGGTGAGCTCGGGAGGCAGATCGGTGTCCATGGCCGTCACCCCCATCCCGCCCGTGCTGGCGCGACCGCGGCGCACCACCGGCCGGACGACGTGATGCTCGTCGGACACGCCGAGGCTGCGGTGCAGGTCGCACAGCCGGGCCAGCTCGGCTGCGTCCTCCTCCAGCAGGGTGGTCGCGATCCTCACCTCGTGCCCGCGTTCGACCAGCCGCGGGATGGCCTGGACGACCTTGCGGAAGTTGTCCGGGGCGCGCAGCAGGTCGTTGTCGTCCGGGTCCGGCCGGTCCAGGCTGATCTGTACGGCGACCGGCAGGCCGGCCAGCGGGGCGATCCGGTCGAGCAGCCGCCGGGTGAACAGCGTGCCGTTGGTCAGCACGAGCACCGGGAGGTGTCCGGCCAGCTCGCGCAGCAGCTCCGGCAGATCGGTACGCAGGAACGGCTCACCGCCGGTCACGCCCAGGCCGGTGAAGCCCAGCGGCCCGGCCTGCTCCGCCAGCTCCAGCATGCGAGAGCCGGCCAGCTCGCGGCGCGGCACCCGCGGGGCGGACTCGGTGAGGCAGTAGGCGCAGGCCAGGTTGCAGTGATAGTTGCTGTACAGCCACAGGCGCCCGGACACCGTGGCGTGCGTGACCGCGCCGGACAGGCGGGTCAGGGTGGCGGTGCTCACGCTGGCAGGCCCTCGCGCGCCAGCCTGGCCAGCGTCTGCGGATCGACCGGCAAGGCCAGCGACGTCGCGTACCGGTTGAGCATGAGGGTGGCGGTGGCACACACGGTCAGCTCCACCACGGCGCCGTCCTCGTAGTGTCTCGCGAGCAGCTTCCGGGCCGCCGCCAGCTCCAGCTCCCCGCCGGCGTGCACCGCGTCGGACCAGGCGATCACGGCCAGGTCGGCCGGCTCGTCGAAGACCGCGGCGGCCGGCAGCTCGCCGCGCAGACCACGCACCTGCTCGCGGGTCAGGCCGCTGTCCAGCGCCACGACCGTGTGCGCCGACGTGCAGTACCGGCAGCCGGCCAGCGCCGACACCCGCAGGATGACGACCTCCTTGGTACGCGTCGGGAGCCACGACCCACCCAGGGCCGCGCCGATGAAGGTCAGCGCGGCCGGCAGGAGGTCAGGCACCTGGGCAAGGGACGACGCGATGGGGCCGGGGTCCCCGTCGGCGAAGTACGGGCGAGTCGGCAACGGCGCCGAGGCAGCGTCGAGCAGCCGCACGCGGGCGGCCGGCTCCACACCCGACAGCATGGTCAGGACGGCCACCGCCCGCGCAGCCGATCCTGCACGGCGCGGGTGCCGTCGAGCCCCCACACCCGCCCGGACGGCAGCCAGACCAGCAGGAGCATCGGCACGACCTCGAGCGGCTGCTCGAACAACCACCTGTCGTTGCTGACGTAGAGCGCTGCCAGGAAGCCGAACTGCAACAGCCCGAGCAGGGCGCCGAGTCGGCTGGCCAGACCGAGAACGAGCAGCAGCCCGATGCCGAGCTCGGCAGCGGTGAACACCCACTGGAAGAAGCCGAAGTGGGCGAGGAACACGTCGTTCACCAGCGGCTGGATGCCCGGCAGGGCGTGGCGGGCGTTCTTGTTGGCCTCCACGTTCAGGATGAAGCGGGTGTCGCTGCGGTCGATCAGGTTGGCGACGTACGGCCCGAGCGTGACCGCGTGAACCGCCAGCAGCTTGGCCAGGCCGTTGAGCAGGAACACCAGGCCCAGGAAGCCGCGAAGCAGCGCCAGGCCTTTGGCGAAGCTGCGCGCCGACGGCAGCGGCGAAGCGGTCGCCTCGGCCCGAAGCTTGGCCGCGCCGGTGGTGGTGTCGGGTGCTGTGGACATGGGCTCCCCCTCCAGGACGGTCGTCCGGGCTACAGGACGCGGTGCAGCCCGAGTTGATTGCAGGGGCGATCGGGCGCTCGGGCGATCGGGCGATCAGCGGCAAGTAGGGTCGGCGGCTGGCGCGGTGGCACCGTGTCGGCGCGGAAGACTCCGCCAGGATCCCGGAGGACGGCCGTGTGCCGGTCCGCCTCAGCGGGCGGCGGCGTACGCGCTGCCCACCTCCCGCAACCGGGCGTGCATCTGCGCATACGCACCGCCCCGCTCGGGCAGCCACTGCTTGGCGATCTTCGCGACGGAGGTGTAGTTGGTGTCGCAGACGTTCGCCAACGGGGACTCGACAGCCTGCGTGACGAGCTGGTAGGCGTCCATGAGGGAGAGCCCATGGTCAGTGGCGACCCACTGCACGAGGTCGGCCTGGGCGATGCGGAACGCATCCTCCAGCGGCCGGGCCGAGCCGGTGGACATGACATGGCTGTCGGACTCCAGCCGGGGCCACGGCGTCGGCTGGCCCTTGATCAGGTCCAGCACCAGGACGGTGTCCATGGCGCACTCGACCGCGACGCCGCAGGTCTCACCCTCACCCTGCCGCGCGTGACCGTCCCCGAGGGAGAACAGGGCACCTTCGACGTTGACCCCCAGATAGCAGGTGGTCCCCGCGCGCATCTCGGGGGTGTCGAGGTTGCCTCCGTGCGCATCCGGGACAAGCGCACTGCGTACCTCGAGGTTCGCCGGGGCGACTCCGACTGTCCCGTGCATGGGGTCCATCGGGAGGTCGACGACGAACCCGCTGTCCCGCGCGGTGAACCGGGCCGTGCGGGCGGCCCGGTCGAGCTGCCACATCCAGACCAGCTCGGGCAGCGGGGGCTGGAGTGTCGCCGTGAGGTGGGTGGAGGTGAGCGCGCCGAACAGCGGGACGGTGGTGGAGGCCGCCCAGTCCCGGCTGGGCTCGATCGAGATGAAGTGCACGACCAGGGTGTCGCCCGGCCCTGCGCCCTCGACATAGAAGGGACCGGTCTGCGGGTTGAGGAACGGGAAGTCGCACACGACCGAGACCAGGTCGTCCTTGCTGCGCACCTTGCCGGCGAAGCAGTCCTCGGTCCACAGCTCGAGCACCGTCCCGGGATGAACCCGCCGGACCGGAGCGGCACCGCCGAAGGTCCAGGCGTACTGCTCCGGCGTCGGATGGAAGCTCACCACCTCGAGCTCGTTCATCCGGCGACCTCCCGCTCGTGCGCGTCGAGCTCGTCGACGAGATGCACCTGCGACATCTGCCGGATCCGCTCGGGATGCCGCGACGTCAGGAAGACCAGGTAGAGGACCCCGAGGCCGAGCCAGCCGAACACCACAAAGCCCGCGTAGGAGATCGGCTCGCTCAGCGGAGCCACGAAGCTGAAGATCTTCACGCCTCCGGCAGTGAACAGCGCCGGCACGAACGCCACGACTCCCAGCAGTGGCACGAGGATGTGCAGGAAGGGGTTCAGGTCCTCGCGCCGCCTGCGGGTGAAGAACCCGATGCAGGCCAGGTTGCACATGATGTACACGAGCACGACCACCAGCACGATGACCGTCGCGACGAGCAGGAACGCCGTGACCGGGTCGTAGCCGAAGCCCAGTCCGAGCGTGACCGCCACCCCGATGACGAACTGCGCGATCACCGCGAGGTAGGGCGAGCGGTGGGTCGGGTGCAGCACCGTCACCATGCGGGGCAGCAGCCGGATCCGGCCGAGGGCGTAGGCAGTGCGCGTCGAGACGCTGGCGCCCGCATTGGCGTTCGCAATCGTGGAGTTCACGATGGCCAGGAAGACCAGCACCCAGAACAGTCCGTACGACGACCGCGCCAGACCCAGCCAGGAGTTCTCGCCCGCACCCATGAAGGTGTTGAAGCGGTCGGGTCCGAAGGCGACGTCGACGGCGTACGTCGTGAAGACGTAGAGCGCACCGATCCCGAGTGTGGCGCCGACGACCGCCAGCCTGATGTTGCGCTTGGGGTTCTTGGTCTCCTCGGCCAGAGGGGCCGCCGCCTCGAACCCGCTGAAGGCCAGGACCGTGTAGACGCTGCCCGCGATCACTCCCACCAGGCCCTGGTGGTCGGGGGGCGTGTGCGCGGTGCTGAACACCGACGCCGTGTTGGCCGAGCCGGCCTTGATGACGAACAGGAGGCCGAGCACCAGGAACACGACGATCTCGAAGGCGCCCAGAACCGTGCCGAGCCGGGCGCTGGTCGTGATCCCGTAGAAGCCGGCGGCCAGCACGATCACGGCGCCGACGAGGGCCCAGGGCCACCACAGGTCGGCGCTGAAGCCAGCGGACTCGTCGTGCAACGTGCCGGCGACCGTGAAACCGAGCTGCAGGAACAGCAGCGGCGGGACGAGCAGCTCCACGAAGACGTAGCCCCAGCCGACCAGGAACCCGACGGCCGGGTGCAGGCCCTGCGCGGTGTAGGTCGCCACCGACCCGGAGGAGGGCAGGTGCCGCGCGAGCTCGCCGATGGCCAGTGCCGTGAACAGGCTGGCCACGAGGGCCACGAGCACGGACAGCGGCAGTGCGCCGCCGGCGAAGGCCGCCCCTCCGGGGATCGACGCGGCGATGGCGGCGCCCGGCGCCATGGCCGTGATGCTCTGGAAGAGCACTTCTCTCAGCCCGATCGCGTTGCGCCGCAGGCCCTCTGGCGCCTCCTGCACCGTCGTCATGGCGTCCCGCTTCCTCATCGGTCCTAATGGCCTGGAAGGTGGACCATAACGTCGGTTCCGCGCTTGGCAAGCACTCAGTGCTTGGCGCGCCGCAGCAGCTCCCGCAGCGCCTCCGTCGTGAGCGTGAAGTGGCCCGTCGCGATCTCGGCCGCGCGCTCCCCGTCGCCGTCGATCACGGCGTCGACCAGCGCCTGGTGCTGCGGGACGGCCCGCTGGAAGACCTGCTCGGTGAACGGCTCCAGCGCGAAGCCGAGCGTGGTCTCGCTGAGCAGCCGGGCGCTGAGCGCGGCCAGGTCGGCGTTGTGGGCGGCGGCCGCGACCGTGCGGTGCAGCTCGACATCCAACGTCCGCGCCTGCTCCAGCGTCGCCGCTGCCCGAAAGGCCTCGACGGCCGCCCTCAGGGCCTGCACGTCGGCGTCGGCGCGTCGGGACGCCGCCGTTCGGGCGACCAGCCCCTCCACCAGCCCACGGAAGTCCTGGTGGCGCTCCACGGAGGACTCCCGCGGGCCGAGGGTCCGGCGTACCGACGCGGCTGTCTGGCCGGTCCAGGTCTGCAGGACGTACGCGCCCCCGCGCCGACCCCGACGGACGTCGACGTAGCCCTGCCGGGTCAGCCGGCCCAACGCCTCGGAAACGGTCGCCCGGCTGGTCTGCAGCCGCACCGACAGCTCCCGCTCGCTCGGCAGCCGCTCGCCGACCGAGAACTCCCCGAGCGCCAGCGCGGTGGCCAACCGGTCCGCCAGCTGCTCGGCGGCTCGCTGGCGCCGCAGCGGTGCGAGCAGCCCGGGCGGCAGCAGGCGCGCCTCATCCTGGCTTTCTGCCACTGCCGCCTCCCCGGTTCTCAACCTACGGTCGTCCGCGCAGGAGGCGGAGCAGTTGCAGGGGCTAATGCTCGAGCGGGCGGTAGCGGTGCGACGGTCTGCCCGCCGAGCCGTACTGAAGCTCGAGCTCCAGGACTCCGGAGTCCACGAGCTGCGCCAGGTAGCGCTGCGCAGTGGGGCGGCTGATACCTACGGCGGCGGCGACTTCGGCCGCCGTAGGCGGCTCGCGCCGCTCGCGCACCCAATCCAAGACAAGCGTCATCGTGGGCAGCGGACGCGCCGAGGTGGCGGTGGCGCCTCCCCGCGAGAGACCGAAGAGCTTGTCGACGTCGGCCTGGGTCGTCTCGTGCAGGTCGAGCAGCGACTCACGCAGCTGCTTGTAGGCCTCCAGCCGATCCGCGAGCTGGCGGAACCCGAACGGCTTCACGACGTACTGGAGCGCACCGAGCTGCATGGCCTCCCGGACGCTGTCGACGTCGCGCGAGGCGGTGATGACGATGGTGTCCGGACGCTGGCCACGCGCTTCGTGGATGCGCTGCAGCAGGTGCAGGCCGTGCTCGTCGGGCAGGTACAGGTCGAGGAGCATCAGGTCGGGCTCAGCCGTCTCGACGAGCTCGAACGCCTCGGCGGCGCTGTGCGCAAGGGCGAGGACCGAGAAGCCGGGCACCTTCTGCACGTAGGCCGCATGGATGCCGGCGATCCGCGGTTCGTCGTCGACGACGAGGGTGCTGATCACAGCAACGCTCCGGTGCGGAGCGGGAGCCGGGCCTCGAAGGTGGTGGGCGAGCCCTCGAGCAGCCGCACCTCGCCGCCTGCCTGCCGGACCAGCCGGTGCACCAGCGCCAGGCCGAGGCCGCGGTGCACGCCGGCACGCGAGGGCTTGGTGCTGTAGCCGTCGGCGAACACCCGGTCGCGGGTCTCCCCTTCGGGTCCGGCCCCGGTGTCCACGACCCGCACCACGAACGTGGACGGCTCCTCCTGGGCGAGGGTGACTGTGACGGCAGCGCCGGGAGTGCCGGCGACCGCGTCCACCGCGTTGTCCAGCAGGTTCCCGAGGACGGTCACCGCGAGCCTGCTGTCGACGGCCGCGTCGGCGATGGGGGCACTGGCGATCACCGTGACGTCGACACCTCGTTCGCGGGCGACGGTGACCTTGCCCAGCAGGAGCGCGACGATCGTGGCGTTGCCGACCCGGTCCTTGAGGTCCTCGGCCTGGCCCGCGGCATCTCCGGCGATCTCGTGCAGGTAGGCCGCGGCATCCAGCGGCCGGTCGAGCTCGAGCAGCCCGGCGACGGTGTGCATGCGGTTGGCGTGCTCGTGCTGCTGCCCGCGCAGCGCCTCGGTCAGGGTCGCCACGCTGTCGAGCTCCCGGAGCAGCTCGACATGCTCGGTGCGGTCCCGCACGGTGATGACCGCCCCGAGGTCGCGGCCCTGGAGCCGCACCGGCATCCGGTTGACCTTCAGGCAGTAGCGGTCGGTCAGCACGACCTCGTCGTCACCGGGCTGGACGTCACCGGTCAGCAGGTCGTGCAGCCGCCCCGGCGCGACCATGTCGTCGAGCCGGTGCCCAGCGCCGCTCTCGCCGAAGTCCAGGAGACGCCGGGCCTCGTCGTTGACCAGCGACACCCGACCGTGGGGGTCGAGGGTCACGACGCCTTCGCGGATGCCGTGCAGCATCGCCTCGCGCTCCTGCAGCAGCTCGGCAATGGCGTGCAGCTCCAGGCCGAACGTCTGCCGCTTGAGCCGCCGTGCCAGCCAGAGGCTGACGAGCGCGCCCGCGACGAGCGCCAGAGCGGCGTACAGAGCCAGCCGGATCAGCTCGTGGTTCTTCGAGCGCGCGACCTGGCTCTCCAGGATGCCGGCCGAGACCTCTCCGACCACTGACCCGTCGGGGGCGAACACGGGAGCCTTGCCGTTGGCCGACCTCCCCAGATGGCCGTTGTCGACGCCGGTGTGCGGACGCCCGTCGAACGCGATGAGCGGCTCGGAGACGCGCTGGCCGATCAGCTCGGGATTGGGATGCGAGTGCCGCACCCCGCTGCGGTCGATGATGACGACGTACGCCGCACCCGTCGAGGCGCGCAGCCGCTCCGCGAGCGGGTTCAGCAGGCCCTGGACGTCGCCGGCCTGCAACCCGGACGCGACGCCGGGGGCGGCTGCGGCTGCTTGCGCCACGGCGAGTGCGCGCTGCTCGGCCTGCACGTCGAGCGAGTGCCGGGCCTCCTGACCGACCAGCGCCAGGCCGCCGGCGGAGACGACGGTGAGGACGGACAGCTGGCTGAGCAGGATCTGCGTGGACATGCGGCGGCTGCCGAGCACGGGTCACTCCTCTCGCTCGCCTGAGTGTGCCGCGCAACGGGGCCGTGCGGGCCTGACGGCGGCAGGTTGAGCAGAACGAGCAGAACGAGCGCAAAGAACCTTGACCGTGATTGCGATCACAACCTGTGGGCCGGGTTGCAGGCTCCTTACGTTCCTGTCGCGCCGGTGACACAGCCGGTCCAGCGTAGGGAAGGAGCGCGCATGAGGCAGGCCGCCGTGGAGCCGCTGATCCGGCTCACGGACGTCACGAAGCGCTTCGCCACTCCCAAGGGCGGCGTCTACACGGCGATCGACGGCGTCACGATGAGTGTGGCGCCCGGTGAGTTCTGCACGCTTGTCGGCCCGACCGGCTGCGGCAAGTCCACGACCCTCGGGCTCATCTCCGGCCTGACCCGCCCCAGCGACGGGCTGGTCGAGGTCGGTGGACGTCAGGTGGACGGCATCACGCCGGGCACCGGCTACGTGTTCCAGAGCGACGCGGTCTTCCCGTGGAAGACGGTGCTGGAGAACGTCGCCTCCGGCCCGCGCTACCAGGGCAGGAGCGCCCGGGAGGCCCGGGAGATGGCGCGAGAGTGGATCGCCCGGGTGGGCCTGTCGGGCTTCGAGGACCGCCACCCGCACCAGCTCTCCGGCGGCATGCGCAAGCGGGTGTCCCTTGCGGCCAGTCTGATCAACCAGCCCAGCATCCTGCTGATGGACGAGCCCTTCAGCGCGCTCGACGTACAGACCCGCGTGCTGATGGAGAACGAGCTGCTGACCCTGTGGTCGGACACCTCGGCCGCGGTCGTCTTCGTCACGCACGACCTCGAGGAGGCAATCGCTCTGGCCGACCGCGTCTTCGTCCTCACCTCCGGCCCGGCGTCGGTCAAGAGCGCTTACGCCATCGACCTGCCCCGCCCCCGCGACGTCTCGGAGATCCGGTTCCTGCCGCAGTTCGTCACCTACTACGAGTCGATCTGGAACGACCTCAGAGAGGAGGTGCTCGTCAGCTATGAGCGCTCCAAGCGTGCAGGTTGAGCCAGCCCTGACCGGCAGCACCGCCCCTGACATGGCGTCACGCAAGGCGCTCACCCCCAAGCAGAAGTACCGGCGCCGTCAGCAGCTGGTCTACGCCTTGCGGATCGCGCTCGCCGTCCTGATCGTCGGCGGCTGGGAGATCGGCGCGCGGGCCAAGGTCATCGACCCGTTCTTCTACGGCCAGCCGTCCGGCATCTACGCCCAGCTGCACACCTGGGTCGTCGACGGCACGGCGCAGGGCCCGCTGTGGAAGCAGGTGGCCGTCACCCTCGAGGAGACTGTCCTGGGCTTCGTCGCGGGCGTGGTCTGCGGCGTCCTGTTCGGCATCGTGCTCGGCACCAACCGACTGCTCGCCGACATCTTCAGCCCGTACATCAAGGCTTTCAACTCGATCCCCCGCGTCGTACTGGGCTCGATCTTCACCATCGCATTCGGGCTCGGACTGACGTCGAAGGTCCTCCTCGCGTTCGTGCTGGTCTTCTTCGTCGTCTTCTTCAACGCCTTCCAGGGTGTCCGCGAGGTCGACCAGAACCTCATCAGCAACGCCCGCATCCTGGGCGCCAGCAAGTCCCGGATCATCCGTGAGGTAACGATCCCCTCGGCGCTGTCCTGGATCCTGGCCAGCCTGCACACCAGCTTCGGCTTCGCCCTCGTCGGTGCCGTCGTGGGGGAGTTCCTGGGCTCCACGCAAGGTGTCGGCTCCCTCATCCAGATCGCGACTCAGACCTTCAACGCCAACGGCGTCTTCGCCGCCATGACTCTGCTCGCGGTCGTGGCCCTCACCGCAGAAGCCCTTGTCACCCGGCTCGAGAACCGCCTCATCACCTGGCGACCAACCCCCGTCAGCGACATCACTCTGTGAAGGAAGCGACTCCATGAGAACAGCACACCGCACCACCGTCTCCCTGGCCGCGCTGGCCATCCTGGCCACGGCCGCCTGCGGCTCCAGCAGCACGGGCACTGGCTCCACCGCAGCCGGCAACGGCTCGCCGGCGAGCGGCTCTAGCGCCGGCGGCCAGCTCACCAAGCTCAAGATCATGGTCGGGGGCATCTCCAAGCAGATCTACCTGCCGAATGAGCTGACCCAGAAGCTGGGCTACTTCAAGGACGAGGGCCTGGACGTGACGCTCATCGACGAGGCCTCCGGCCAGTCGTCCGAGCAGCAGGTGCTCACCGGCAACGTGCAGGCCGGCTCGGGGTCGTACAACCACACGATCGAGCTGCAGGCGGCCGGCAAGGCGATGGAGACCGTGGTGCAGCTGCAGACCGCGCCCGGCGAGGCCCTCATGGTCAGCAGCAAGCAGGCCGACAAGATCAAGTCTGCCGGCGACCTCACCGGCGCCAACATGGGCGTCACCGAGCTCGGCTCGGGGACGCAGACGCTGAGCACCGCCATCCTCGGCCAGGTCGGCATCGGCGCCGACAAGGTGCACTTCATCCCCGTGGGCGCCGGCGCGACCTTCCTCGCCGCCATGCAGCAGGGACGCATCGCGGCTGGCATGACGACCGAGCCGACCATCTCCAACGTCATCCGCTCGGGTGCCGGCAAGGTCCTCGTCGACCTGCGTACGCCGGAGAGCACCAAGGCCGCTCTCGGCGGCGAGTACCCGTTCATCTCGCTGTTCATGAACAACGCCTACGTCGACTCGCACAAGGACGTCGTGCAGCACATCGTCAACGCGTACGTGAAGACACTCAAGTGGATGTCGACCCACACGGCCGCCCAGATCGCCGACATGGTGCCCGCCGACTACTACGCCGGCGACAAGGCCGCCTACATCGCCGCCCTCGAAGGCCAGAAGAACAGCTTTACGACCGACGGCCTCCTGCCCGAGGAGGGTGCGAAGACCGTGCTCAGCATCGAGACGAAGTACGTCCCGTCCATGAAGGGCAAGACGGTCGACCTGAGCAAGACCTTCACCAACGAGTTCGCCACCAAGGCCGCCGGCGGCTGACACAGCGGTTGCGGGACGCGAGGCAGCTGCGTGTTCGGTGCGTGAGTCTGCGCTGGCTCGCGGTAGTTACCGTCGGGCCGGACGCGAGTTCATAGGTCCGGCGGTTCAGTGAGGCACGCGCTCGCCTCCATAGGAGGCGGCTAACGCGTCCGCCACGATCACCGCGTCGGCTTCAGCGATGTCCGCCGGGTACTCGGGCAACAGGTCGTCCCAGACAACGAGCCACGACCCGTACAGTTGGGACTGGCCCTCGGGCCGGGCGAAGAGCCAGATGTGCAGATGTGCTCCACCATCACCGATGCGGTAGACGTGTGCCCTGGAGATGCCCGGCAGGGCCTGCATGTGGCGAGCGACATGAGCCGTCAACACCCCCAGTTCAGCAGCCAGTTCATCTGGCAGATCCACCAAGTCATAGTGGTCGCGCGGATGCAGCATGAGGACCAGCGGCACTCCGACACCGGCGATCCGAGTCAGCCGCCAATGCGCGTTGAGCCAGAGGCCGTCGTCGCGGCGGCTACACGACGTGCAGTCGGACGGATCCTCACCGTGCCGTGGCGGCTCGGGTAGCACCGGAGGGCGCAGGGGCGACACCCGCAGTCCATCGGGCTCGAAGGGGCTGATGTCCCAACCGGTCATGCGAGACAGTGGGAGTCGGCGCTCGCCGTCGGCGGCGGCGATCGCGTGGTTGTAGAAGGGTTGAGGGCGAAGGGCCACACCCGAAGCGTAGGCGTGCCTCTCACGTCATCTGCCTCGCTCGCCTGTCGTATATCCCGGCCTCATTTCGGCCCCATCTGGCGATGCACGACCGCCGCCCAAGGGGTCGCCGGTGACAAAGCCGCAGGTCAGCGGAGGGCGTGGGATTCGAACCCACGGAACGAGTCGCCCCGTTCAGCGGTTTTCAAGTCCGACTGAGGACGTGTCGGATGGTGACGGCTGATGTCACCGAATCCCGTTTCCGCAGGTCAGCGGGGGTGCGAGCGTCCCGGTGGTGTCGGGCGCTGTCGCCTGCTGCTGGCGGCTCCGGCCCCATCTCGTCCCCATGATCTTGGTCCGTTCCGGTGTTGAGCATCGGCAAGCTTGGCTGCGGCCAGGAGGGCTACTACCTCCAGGCGGTGGCCCACGGGGTGGAGGACTACTACCTCGGTTCGGGTGAGGCACCGGGCCGGTGGATCGGCGGTGGCTGCGGCGGTCTGGGCCTGACCGGGCGGGTCGACGCCGGAGCCCTGACCGCGGTGCTGGACGGGCGGTCACCGTCGGATCGGCAGGGGTCGCTGCTCTCGCTGCGGCGGCCGGACCGGCTGCCGGGCTACGACCTGACGTTCTCCGCGCCGAAGGGCGTGTCGCTGCTGTTCGCCCTCTGCGACCCGGCGCTGATGCTCGAGGTCCGTCGGGCGCACGACGCCGCGGTCGGCGCCGCGCTCGGGTATCTGGAGCGGGAGGCGTGTGAGGTCCGCCGCGGCAAGGACGGTGTGGTGCGGTTGCCGGCCGGGGGGTTCGTCGCGGCGGCGTTCCGGCACCGCACGTCGCGGGCCGGGGACCCGCAGCTGCACACCCACGTGCTGGTGCCGAACCTGACCTGCGGGGCGGACGGCCGGTGGTCCGCCCCGGACGGTCAGCAGCTCTACGCCCAGGCCAAGACCGCCGGCACCCTTTACCAGGCCGCGCTGCGCCACGAGCTCCGCGATCTCGGGCTGGCGTGGGCGGTGCGGGACAACGGCCTTGCCGAGCTCGCCGACGTCCCGCACCCGATGCTGCGGGCCTTCTCCCGCCGCCGGGTCGAGATCGAGGCCGCGATGGCCGAGCGCGGCACGCACTCACGGGCGGGGGCGCAGGCCGCGACGCTGGCGACCCGCAAGGCCAAGGACTACGGCGTCCATCCGGAGTCCCTCGCCGCGGACTGGCACGCCCGCGCCGACGCGCTCGGGTTCGACGCCGCCGCCCGGACCCGCCTGCTGGGCCAGTTGCCGGCCCGGTTGCCGGAGCCCGCGGACCTGGTCCGGGCGTCGGCCGAGCTGCTGTCCCCGACCGGGTTGACGGCGAAGGCCTCGACGTTCAACCGCCCGGACGCGATCCGCGGCTGGTGCGTCCGGCTGCCCCAGGGCGCGGCGGTCGCCGAGGTCGAGGCGCTCGCGGACCGGCTGCTGGTCTGCCCGGACGTCGTGGCACTGGGAGCGCCGGCGCCACGCGCCCCGGAAGGCGTGGCGGCGGTCGGGTCGGTGCGAAACGCCCGCCGGTACACGACCGGGGAGATGCTCGCGACCGAGGTCGCGGTCCTCACCTCCGCGGCCGCCGGCCGCTGCGCCGGAGTGGGCCTGGCCGACCCCGACGACGTGACCGTCGCGCTCGCCGGTCGCCAGCTGTCGGCCGAGCAGCAGGCGATGGTCCGCCGGGTCGCGACCTCCGGCGCCGGCGTCGACGTGGTCGTGGGGAAGGCCGGAGCTGGCAAGACCTCCGCCCTGGCCGCCGCCGCCGACGCCTGGCGGGCCGGCGGGGTGCCGGTGCTCGGCACGGCGGTCGCCGCCCGCGCCGCACTGGCCTTCGGCGAGCAGGCCGGGGTGCCGGCGATGACCGTCACCCGGCTGCTGGCAGCGCTCGACAAGCCGGTCGGTGGCCGCCCCGCCCGTGGCGCCCCCGCCGGTGGCGGCCCGGCCGGGCTGGCCCGCGGCAGCGTGCTGATCGTCGACGAGGCCGGGATGCTCGGCACCCGCCCCCTCGCCCGGCTGCTGGCCCACGTCCAGGCTGCCGACGCCAAGCTGGTCCTGGTCGGGGACCACCGCCAGCTCCCCGAGCTCGAGGCCGGCGGCGCCTTCCGCAGCCTCGCCAACACCCTCGGCGCGGTCGAGCTGTCGCAGAACCGGCGGCAAGCCCACGCCTGGGAACGCGCCGCGCTCGACCAGCTCCGCGACGGCGACCCGACCCGTGCGCTCGACAACTATCAGGCCGCTGGTCGGGTCCAGCGCGCGGACACCGGCGCCGATGCCCGCGCCGCCCTGGCCGCGAGCTGGTGGCAGGCCAGCACGCATGCCGGCCGGGAGCGGCCGACGCCGGAGGTGGTGATGCTGGCCGTGCGGCGCACCGACGTCGACGAGCTGAACTTGCGGGCCCGCAGCCACATGCACGCCGCGGGCTTGCTCGTCGGGCCGTCGCTGACCGTCCCGGTCGGCCCGTACACCGACCGGACCTTCACCGCCGGGGACCTGGTTATCGCCCGCCGCAACGACTACCGCCACGGGCTGATCAACGGCCAGCGCGGCGAGGTCACCGCCGTCGACCCCGACCGCGGCACGCTGACCGTCCGCATCGCCGGACACGAACTGAGCCTCGACGCGGCGTACCTGCGGGACGGCGGCCTGGACCACGGCTACGCCCTGACCGTGCACCAGGCCCAGGGGCTGACCTGCCAGCGGGCGATGCTGCTCGGCTCGGACGCCCTCTACCGCGAGGCCGGCTACGTCGGGCTGTCCCGCGGCCGGCAACGCAACGACCTCCACCTGGTGGAACGAGCCGCTCCCGACAACCCACAGCAGGAGCTCTGCCACGCCCCCCGGCGGACCGGCGACGACGTTAACGCCGCGCTCACCGCCGTACGTGACGCCCTCAGCCGCAGTCGGGCACAGTCCCTCGCACACGACCTCGGCCGCTGAGGATCTCGGGCCGAGCCTGGCTCAATGAAGTCCGCAGTGGGACAGTGAGAAGCGGTGTTAGGTGACCGTGGCGCGTGCCCTGAATCAGATCGAGCAGGCCATGGCGATGTCAGAGCCGACAGCCAGCCGGGACGCGGTCGACCGCGCGACAGCCGCGTTTTGGTTGGCTCTGAGGGACTGAGGCGCGACCCGGCGACGACCGTGCTGAGTGTCCGACGCGACGGAGACCCGGGACGGGACGTGCGCCGTGACGGCGAACGGCTGCGAGCGGTCACGCCTGCGTCACCTCTGCAGCGCCACCCGACAAGCCTCTCCCGCCCCCCCTGCCCTCGCATCGGCTTGACGTCATCCCATCCCGCCGCGAAGGAGGGGCTCAGCCGGCCACGGCGAGCTCGCGCTACAGGCCCAGGTCACGGCTCACGATCTCCTTCATGATCTCCGTGGTGCCGCCGTAGATCCGCTGGACCCGAGCATCCCGCCACATCCTCGCGATCGGGTAGTCTTCGATGTAGCCGTACCCGCCGAACATCTGTAGGCACCGGTCGACGACTCTCCACTGAAGCTCGGTGGTCCAGTACTTCGCACCGGCAGCATCAACCGCGGACAGGGTCCGGCCGTTCAGGGCCTGGACGCAGGCGTCGACGTGACCTTGGGCGATCTGCACCTCCGTGTGCAGCTCTGCCAGCTGGTGCCGCAGGACCTGGAACTGACCGATCGGCTGCCCGAAGGCCTGCCGTTCACGGCAATGCCGCAGCGCCAGACCGAGTGCCGCGCGTGCCGAGGCCACCGCCACGACAGCGATGGACAGCCGCTCACGGCCGAGCTTGGTCATCAGGACGGGGAACGCGCCCCCCGGCTGGCCGAGCAGGTTCTGCGCAGGCACCCGGCAGTCGTCGAAGAACAGCTCGGCTGTGTCCTGCCCGTGCCGGCCGATCTTCATCAGGGGCGCCCCGTGCACGAACCCGGGTGTGCCCGCCTCGACCACGACCAGGGACAGCCCCTTGTTCCCCGCAGCCTCCCCCGTGCGGCAGAGCACGATCACCAGGTCCGCCCGCGACCCGTTCGTGATGAAGGTCTTCGACCCGTTAATGACGATCCCGTCGCCGTCGTACCTCGCCGACGTCCGCGCCGCCGCGACGTCAGATCCAGCGCCGGGCTCGGACATGGCGAGCGCGGTAACCGTGGCACCGGACGTGAAGCCCGGCAACCAGCGCTGCTTCTGGTCGTCCGTCGCGACGTCGAGCAGGTAGGGCGCGACGATGTCGTTGTGCAAGCTGAAGCCGTCGCTCGCGACAGCGAGGGAGACGACCTCCTCCGACATGACGGCGTTGTAGCGGAAATCCCGGACCCCGAGTCCGCCGTACGACGGGGGCGCCTCGAACCCGAGGTAGCCCGCAGCGCCGGCCGCAGCCCAGAAGGACCGGTCCACGAGACCGGCGGCCTCCCACCGCGCGGTGTGCGGCACGGCCTCGCGCAGGAGGAACTCTCGGAACCCGCGACGGAAGGCCTCGTGGTCAGCGTCGTACGTGGTGCGTTCCACTAGTCGGCCCTCACGCGTTGCGCGCCAGCAGGCCACCGTCGACGGGCAGCACCGCCCCGGTCATGTAGCGCGACGCCGGAAGGCAGAAGCTCAGCGTGGCGTGGGCAACTTCCTCCGGCTCCCCGTAGCGACCCAGCGCCGTGCGTCGGCGGGCGAACGCCGCCTTGTCGGCCTCGGCGATGTCCGCCGTGATTCCGGTGTTGATCGGCCCTGGGCAGACGCAGTTGACCGTGATGCCGTCCCGGCCCAGCTCCACTGCCAAGGACCTGGTCAGTCCGACGACGCCGTGCTTGGCCGCCGTGTAGGGGCTGAGGTACCTCGTCGCGCCCCATGCCTCCGTGGACGCGATGTTGACGATGCGCGGGTCTGGTGCGAGACGCAGGTACGGCAGGGCTGCGCGGATCACCCTCGTCTGACCCGTGAGAAGGACGTCCAGCATGGCCGCCCACCGATCGCCGTAGTCGGCCGCGTCGATCGGAGCCGGCACCGAGTAGCCCGCGTTGTTGACGACGATGTCCAACCGTCCCCACTCCCGCACAACGGCACGCGTGACGTCGTGCACGATGTCGTCGTCGGCGACATCCATCACCCAGCCGGTGGCCGAACCGCCGGCTACCCGGATCTCGTCGACGACGGCCGCGACGCGCTCGTCACCGAGGTCGGTCACCGCGACGTGCGCGCCTTCGTCGGCGAACAGGTGCGCAGTCGCGCGGCCCATCCCCGAGCCCGCGCCGGTGACCAGTGCGACCGACCCCCGAACGGACCGGCTCAGCGTGCTCAACCTCGACATGGCGCTGCCTCCTCCGACGTCGCTCTCACCCGGTGCGTGGCACCGGGTGAGCTGAGGCACACTGGTCCTGCGAAGCCGGTCGGGACCCGTGTACCGACTGGTACATTCAGCGCCACGCGCCACTGGTACCGATGCGCGCGTCGCGCTGGACAAGGGATGCTGCACCGGTGGCCCAAGCACTGCTCGAAGACGGCGGCGAGTCGACCCGTGACCGCATCCTGCGCGTGGCCGCGGAGAAGTTTGCGCAGAAGGGCTACCACGCGACCGGCGTCGCCGAGCTCGGCGACGCAGCCGGCATCAAACGTGGGGCCCTCTACTACCACATCGGGTCGAAGGAAGACCTCCTGTACCAGCTCTCCCGACGGCACGTCGAGGAGGCCCTGACGCGGGGTCGCGCGGTCACCGCAGACACGACGGGGGCCGTCGACAAGTTCAGGCTGCTCGTCCGCGAGCACCTCCGCACGCTCGCTGCCCGCCGGGACGAGGTCATCGTCGTGATGCACGAGATGTACGCCCTCACGGGCCGACGTGCGAAGGAGTTGAACAAGCTCCGCAGCGAGTACGAGCAGCTGTTCGCGGCGGTCCTGCGGGAGGGCGTCGACGAAGGGGTCTTCACGAGCGCCGAGCGCATCGAGGTGCTCGGGGTGCTCAGCATGTTGAACTACACCTATGTCTGGCTCGACCCGAACGGCCCGATCTCGGTGGACGAGATCGCGGAGCGGCTCACCGACCTGATCCTTCACGGCGTGCGGGTGCCGTCGGGCGCTGCGTCGGCGCGCCGCGCCGTGCCGCGCCGACGCAGGCTCGCGACCTAGCGACCCCGTGCCGACGGTCATGCCCCGGACGTCCCGCCGGGCTTGCCGACGATGCTGCGCGCCAGTGCGTAGCGATGCACCTCCGACGGCCCGTCGTAGATGCGGAACGACCGTATGTCGCGGTAGATCCGCTCGACGACGGTGAGGTCGGTGACTCCTTTGCCGCCGAGGACCTGCAGCGAGCGATCGACCACCCGACCCAGGGCTTCCGAGCAAAAGACCTTCGACATGCTCGTCTCGTTGCGGGCCTGCTCGCCGCGGTCGAGCAGCCAGCACGCCTGCCAGATGAGCAGCCGGCAGGCGTGGAGGTCCATCTCATTGTCGGCAAGCATGAACGCAATTCCCTGGTGGTCAGCCAGTCGCTTGCCGAATGCCATCCGCTCACGGGAGTACGCCACCGCGATGTCGTGGGAACGGCGGGCGGCCCCGAGCCAGCGCATGCAGTGCGTCATGCGCGCTGGACCCAGGCGCACCTGCGCGTACCGGAAGGCCCGCCCGATCTCACCGAGGACCTCGTCCTCACGGACGTGCACGTCGTCGAAGTCCAGGACGACGTGGCCACCGGGCGAGTTGTTGTCCATGGTGTTGAGCTGGTCGCCCATGACAACGCCGGCGCGGTCGGCCTCCATGAGGAACATGCTCGCGCCGAGGTCGCTGCCGTCGACGCCCTCCGTCTTCGCCATCACGATGATGAAGGCCGCTCCGGGGTAGCCGGTGATCAGCCACTTCCGCCCGTTGATGACGTAACCGCCCTTGCCGTCCGCGCGCGCGACGGTCCGCATGAGGCTCGGGTCCGATCCGGCACCGCCGTCCGGCTCGGTCATGCAGAAGGCCGACCGCTGCTCCCCCGAGACCAGCGGCCGCAGGAAGCGCTCCTTCTGCTCCTCGTTGGCCACCTGCTCGAGCAGGTTGGTGTTCCCTTCGTCCGGCGGCTGGACGTTGAGCGCCAACGGTCCGATCGGGGAGTAGCCCGCCTCCTCGAGCAGAAGTGCTCGTCCGCGGTGGTCGAGGCCGAGACCGCCCCACTCGGCCGGCGCGTGCGGCGACAGCAGGCCCGCCTTGCGCCCCGCTGCGGCGAGCTCGAGGCGCAGCTCGTCGCTCGGGCCGTGCCGGTCCTGCCTCGGGTCGCGCTCCTGCGGGATGACCTCGTCCCGGATGAACTGCCGGGCCCGCAGCTGGAGGCCCTCGTGCTCGGGTGGCAGGCTGAAGTCGATCACGTGGTGCTCCTTCTCGAGGACCGGTCGAGCAGCAGGCGTCGCGCCTTGTCGAACAGGTTCGGGGTGGCGAGCGCGTAGTGCTCCCACAGCGGGTCGGGCCGGTGGCCGCGGCGGTGCAGCTTCACGTTGATGCAGACGATCGATCCCATGCGGTAGCCAGCGAGCGCGCGGTACCAGTCGAGGTCCGGGTAGTGCCTGCCCATACCGTCCTCGTAGATCTGCCGCAGCTCATCGACGGGCGCCGGGTTGACCGGGCCCCAGTCGGGGTGCCAGCTGTCCGGGTCGGCGAACGTGAGGAACCACCCGGCGTCGATCAGGTGCGCGCCGAGTCCCGAGAGCTCCCAGTCGATGATGGCGTTGACCCGGCCGTGGTCGAACAGGAGGTTGCCGATCTGGTAGTCGCCGTGGACCAGGCCCACGGGTTGCTCCGCGGGAAGGCTGCTCAGCAGCAGCCGCCGCAGCTCGTCGGCGGCTTGCGCCCACGCCGGCTCGGGCGACTGCGCGTAGATCGGCTGCCAGCGGGCGATCTCGGCCTCCACCGGTTGCACCGGCACCCAGCCGTCGAGGTGCTTCTTCCAGTCCAGCCGGTGCACCCGAGTCAGCGCCTGCGCGCCCAGTCGCCACAGGTCGGGTATGGCGCTGCGGTCCCACGCCGGCTGCGGATCCCACGGGAAGCAGGTCTCCCCGGACAGCCGCCCGACCATCAGGTACGGGACGCCGAACCACCGCTCGTCCTCCCCCGCCCAGATCACCCGCGGCACCGGGAGCCCGGCCCCGACGAGACCGCGGAGCAGCGGGGCCTGGCGCAGCACGTCCGTGTTGCCGGACCGGCGAACGTTCTTCGGCGGGATCCGCATCACGATCGCGTCGCGCAGGCGGCCGTCACGGTGCACCTCGAAGCCGAAGGACAGTCCCGCGTGGCCCGGCATGAGCTCCACATCACGGACGACGGCATCGGGTCCGTAGTGCTCGGCGACGAACGCAGCGAGCCGTTCCGCGATGGTGTCGATCCCGTCCACCCGCTCGCCGCCGGAGCGGTCCTCCCCGGTACTCACGCTGCGACCAGTGCGAGGCCGCGCTCGAAGAGCGTCGAGACGGATGGCGCGATGCGCTCATAGCTCGCGTCCACCCGTCGCCCCGTGCGGTGCAGCCGTACGTTGAAGGCGCCGATGGCGCCGAACCGGAAGCAGGCAAGGGCCCGAAAGTAGTCGAAGCCCTCGACCTTCCGCCGCCGCGCCTCCTCGTAGCGGCTCCGGACGGCCTGCGGCTCCGCAGCCACGCGCATTCCGGCGACGTAGGAAGGGTCCCAGCACGACGGGTCCGTGAAGATCGACAGCCAGCCCAGGTCGAGCAGCTGCGGACCGAGCCCGGAGATCTCCCAGTCGACGACGCCGACGAGCAACCCGGACTCGTCGTAGAGCACGTTGTTGGTCTGGTAGTCACCGTGGAAGATCCCCACGGGAGAGCCGTCGGGCTGCCGGTCCATCAGTGCGTCCCGAAGTCGGGCACCATCCTCGATCCACGCCGGCTCCCCGCACCGGGACAGCAGCCGTCCCCAGAAGTCCAGTTCCGACGCGAGGCTGCGCACCGGCTCCCAGTCACCAAGGCGCTCGGCCCACGCTGTGCGATGGATGGCGGCGAGGGTGTCGACGGCCTGGTCGACGAACGGATCAGATCCCGTGTCCGCGGCGGGATGGCTGAGCGCCCCGTCCCACATGTGCAACGGCCAGGCAGCCAGCCTCTCCTGCACGACGGCGTCGGTGCCGAACCACGCGGGGTCCCCGCTGGACCACACCACGCGTGCCACCGGGATGCCGGCCTCGCCCAGCGTCCTCAGCAACGGCACCTGACGGAGGACATCCGTGTTGCCGCGGCGGCGGACGCCCGGAGGGCTGAGCCGTATCACCAGGGGCACCGGGTCGAGCTGAGGAGGAACCACGTCGAAGCCGAAGCTCACACCGGCGTTGCCGGGCATCGGCCACGTCTCCGGCACCCGCACGTCGTGGCCGTACCGGGCGCGGGACCATCGCTCGAGACGATCACGCACCACCGCGATGTCGGTGAGGTCCGTGGAGCCTCCTTGCCCGCTGGGAGTCACGGAGGCGGTCCCGTCACACGCGTTCGACGACGAGGGCGTTGGCCATGCCGCCGCCCTCGCAGACGGTCTGGAGGCCGAACGTCCCGCCGCTCTGCTGCAGGTGGTGCAGGAGCGTGGTGAGGAGCCTGGTGCCGCTCGAGCCCAAGGCGTGCCCGAGCGCGATCGCCCCGCCATGGGGGTTGATCCTGTGGAGGTCCGCCTTGACCTCCCGCTGCCACACCAGTGGGACGGGCGCGAAGGCCTCGTTGACCTCGAAGGCGTCGATGTCGCCGACGGACAGGCCGGCCCGGTCGAGCGCCTGCCTGGTCGCGGGGATCACACCGGTGAGCATGAGCAGCGGGTCGTCGCCGACCACGGCGAAGGACCGGAAGCGGGCCAGCGGCCGCAGACCGAGGGCGAGCGCCCGCTCCTCGCTCATGATCAGCACAGCGGAGGCACCGTCGCTGAGCGGCGAGGAGTTGCCAGGCGTGATCCTCCAGTCCATCGGCCCGAACCTGCGCTCCCAACGAGGATCGGCGAAGGCCGGTCGCAACGCAGACAGCGCAGCCGCCGTCGTGCTCGGTCGCACGGTCTCGTCGGCTGTCACCACCCCGTCCGGCGTGGTCACCCCGACCATCTCGTTCTTGAAGGCACCGGCCGTCGTGGCCGCCGCGGCGAGCTGGTGGCTGCGCACCGCGAAGTCATCGAGCTCAGGTCGGCTGATGCCCCACTTGTCGGAGATCAGCTCGGCCGAGATGCCCTGGGGGACGAGTCCTTCCTGGTAGCGCTGCGACAGCTGCGCGCCGACGTTGTCCGCGGTGCCGATGTTGGAGAACATCGGGACCCGGCTCATCGACTCCACGCCGCAGGCGATGACGACGTCGTACGCGCCGGCGAGCACGCCCTGCGCGGCGAAGTGCACCGCCTGCTGGCTCGAGCCGCACTGCCTGTCGACCGTGGTCGCCGGCACGTGCACGGGGAAGCCGGCGGCGAGCACGGCGTTGCGCGTCACGTTCATCGCCTGCTCGCCCGCCTGCGAGACGCAGCCCCCGATGACGTCGTCGACGACGCCACCGTCGATCCCGTTCCGCTCCACGAGAGCTTGCAGCACGGTCGCCAGCAGGTCGACCGGGTGCACCTCGGACAGTGCGCCGCCCATCTTGCCCTTCCCGACGGGCGTGCGGACGGCGTCGACGACGACGGCTGTCACGTGGCCGCTGCCGGCGCGTGCTTGTCCGCAGCCACCCGATGGAGCGCGCGGTTGCGGACCTCTGCGCGCGCGACGCCCCGGATGTGCACCTCGTCCGGCCCGTCGGCTATCCGGACGATGCGCGTCTCGGCGTACAGCCGGGCCAGCGGGAAGTCCTCGCACAGCCCGGCCGCACCGTGCACCTGGATGGCCCGGTCGATCACGGTGCCGGCCATGCGCGGGACGGCGACCTTGATTCCGGAGATCTGGCTGGCTGCCTCGCGATTGCCGACGGTGTCCATCAGCCACGCGGTGTAGAGCACGTACAGCCTGGCCTGGTCGACCTCGATGCGGGACATCGCAATCATGTCGCGGATGACACCCTGGTCGATCAGCGGCTTGCCGAACGCCACGCGGCTCTCCGCACGGTCGACCATGAGGTCGATGGCACGTTCGGCGGCCCCGATCTGACGCATGCAGTGGTGGATCCGGCCCGGCCCCAGCCGGGCCTGCGCCATCGCGAAGCCGGCACCTTCGTCGCCGAGCAGGTTGTCCACCGGGACGCGCACGTCCGTGAACGTCATCTCGGTGTGACTCTCGAACTGGTTGTAGCCGAACACGTCCAGATCGCGGACGATCTCGATGCCCGGGGTGCCGAGCGGGATGAGCACCATCGAGTGGCGCCGGTGCCGGTCCTCGTTGCCGGGATCGCTGACGCCGAGCAGGATGGCGAGCTTGCAGCGGTCACGCCGACCAGGCCCGCTGATCCACCACTTGCGACCGTTGATGACGTACTCGTCGCCGACGCGCTCGATGCGGGTACTGATGTTGCTGGCATCCGACGAGGCGACCGCCGGCTCGGTCATCACGTACGTGCTGCGGATCTCACCGGCGAGCAGCGCCTTGAGCCAGCGCTCCTGCTGCTCCGGTGTGCCGAACATGGTCAGTAGCTCCATGTTGCCGGTGTCGGGAGCAGCGGAGTTGAGAGCCTCCGGCGCGATCAAGCTGCGGCCAGTGAGCTCGGCCAGAGGTGCGTAGTCCAAGTTGCTCAGCGGCTCGTTCCACTCCGTCTTGTGCGGCAGGAACAAGTTCCACAGGCCCCGCGACCGCGCCTCCGCCTTGAGGTCCTCGATGACCTGCGGGTGCCGGTGCGGGTCGCCTGACGCCTTGATCTGCTCGTAGAAGACGGGCTCGGCCGGGTAGACGCGCTCAACGAGAAAGCGCTTCAGCCGCTCGGCGAGCGAGGTCGTCCTGGCTGCGGGCGTGAAGTCCACGTCGTGTCCCTTCGAGGGCGATGTCGTGCTGTGCGGGCCGGCCGGTGCCGACGCGCGGGCTGGTGGGGTGCGTTGGGGCGACGGTCGCCGGAGACGTCACGCTCCTGCGGGCTGCGTCACGTCGGCAGCAGCGGCCGCCAGCAGGTCGGGCAGGTCTGTCCGCAGGACCGGCTTCGCGACCTTGCCCGAGGCCGTCCGTGGCAGCGCCAGCTCGCGCACGACCCAGTGCTTCGGCGTCTTGTACCCGGCCAGGCGCTCCCGTACGTGGTCGCGCAGCTCGTCCCCGGTCACGCGCGCGCCCTCGGCGACCACGACGACCGCGAGGCCCACCTCGCCACGCTCCTCGTCGTCGACGCCGAGCACTGCCGACTCCACGACCGCGTCGTGCTCCTGCAGCGCCGCTTCGATCTCCGCCGGATAGACGTTCAGGCCTCCGGAGATAATCATGTCCTTGGCGCGTCCGGCGATGAAGAGGAAGCCGTCCTCGTCCTGGTGACCCAGATCCCCGGTGTGGAACCAACCACCTGCGAAGGCCTGGGTGTTGGCCTCCTCGCGGCCGACGTACCCGGTCATCGTCGCCGGTGACCGCACGACGATCTCCCCCACGACGCCGGACGGGCAGTCCGCGCCGGTCTCTGGGTCCATGACCTTCAGCGCGGTGCACAGGGTGGGGCGGCCGGCCGATCCGATCTTGTCGATCGCGTGCTCGGCGTCCAGCACGGTCATGAGGGTGGGGAACTCGGACATGCCGTACCCCTGCAGGATCTGCGTGTGCGGCAGCTTGCGTTGCGCCTCCTGGATGAGGGCCACCGGCACCGGTGCGGATCCCGAAAAGATGGTGCGCAGGGACGACAAGTCGTAGTCGGGCAGGGCCTCGTTGCTCACGATCAGCTGCAGCACGGACGGGACGATCAGGGTGAGGGTGACGCGGTTGCGGGCCATGCTCGCCAGAACGGCTTCCACGGACAGGCCGCGGCTCGGGTGGACCACGACCGTGCCGCCGAGCCAGAGCGTCGCGAGCAGGAAGTCGTGCAGACCGGCGGCCCAGCACAGGGCGGGAAGGCTGAGATACACGTCGTCGGAGGTGAGGTGACAGTCCGAGACCTGGTGCATCGAGTTCCACAGCACCGTGCCGTGCGTGTGACCTGCGGCCTTCGGAGCTCCTGTGGTGCCGGACGTGTACTGCAGGAGGAACAGGTCGTCGGCCTCCACCGGGCTGAGCTCGACCTGGACCTTCGGCGCTGCGTGCAGCGACTCGTACTGGTGGTCGGCGTCGGAGAGGCCGTCGAGTCCCACTGTGGTGACGGGCTGCTTCAGCGCGTCACCCTGAGGCACCCGGTCCGCCAGGCCCGCGCTGACGAACAACCACCGCACCCCGGAGTCGTTGAACTGGTAGGCGATCTCCGACGTGGTCAGCAGGTAGTTGATCGGGACGACGACCGCACCCGCCTTGGCGACGGCGAAGAAGATCTCAATGAACTCCAGTCGGTTGTGGAGGAGCACCGCGACCCGGTCGCCCTTCTTCAGCCCCGCAGCCACCAGGCCGCGCGCAAGGGAGTCGACGGGGTCCGCGAGCTCGCCGTAGGTCTGTGCGCGGTCCTCGAAGCGCAGCGCGACCCGGCTGGCGCCTGCGGGGGCGTTCTGGAACGACTGACGCACGATGTCGCTGACGTTGTACCCAGGCATGCGTGAGCTCCGCGGGTTGCTTGAGGGATCAGTGGACAGCGGCGAACATCAACCGCTCTTCCGTCGCGTCCTCGGGGGTGAACTCGGCGACGATGCGGCCCTGCCGTGCGACGAGCATGCGGTCGGAGAGCGACATGACCTCGGGCAGGTACGACGAGATGACGATCACGGCAGAACCGGAGTCGGCGAACTCGCGGATGAGCTGGTGGATCTCCTCGATGGCGCCGACGTCCACACCACGCGTCGGCTCGTCGAAGATCACGACCTTGGGAGGGCGGGTCAGCGCCTTGGCCAGCACGACCTTCTGCTGGTTGCCGCCGGACAGCTGGATGACCTTCGCTGCCGGGCTCACCGAACGGATGCGGAAGCGGTCGACGAGCTGCCGTGCGATGGACCGGGCGGTCCGCTTGCGCGCTAGAAGCGGCAACCGCTTCGCCGTCGAGAGGTGTCCGATGAAGATGTTGTCCTCGACGGACATGGTCTCGAAGAAGCCGCTCACCTTGCGGTCCTCGGTGATGTAGACGATGCCGTCCTTGATCGCTTGGCGGGGAACGCTGTACCGCACCGGCCTGCCCTCGAGGTAGACCCGCCCCCCGTTGACCCGGTTGCGCTTGAGGGCGCCACTGATGACGAGCGCGCTTTCGGTGCGGCCGGCGCCGACGAGGCCGGCGATGCCCAGCACCTCCCCGCTGTAGGCGGAGAAGGACATGTTCTTGACGACCGTCCCCATGGTCAGGTTCTCGACGCTGAGGACCTTGCGTCGGTCAGCCGGGCGCGACCGCCTGCTTCGTGTCGTGTACTCCACGTTCCGGCCGACCATCATCTTGACGAGCTCGGCGCGGTCGGTCTCCGCCCGGTTCCGGCAGCCTTGCAGGCGGCCGTCGCGCAGGACGGTGATCCGGTCCGCGATCTCCAGCGACTCCTCGAGAGCGTGCGACACGAAGACGATGCCGACCTTGCGCTCCTTGAGCCGTTGGATCGCGCTGAACAGCTGTTCCTTCTCCTCCGGCGTGAGCGACGCTGTCGGCTCGTCGAAGATGACGATCCCCGCGTCCCTGCGCAGCGCGCGCACGATCTCGACCATCTGTCGCTGGGCGCCGCCGAGACCGGACACGTACGACGTCGCCGGTACGTGGAAGTTGAGCGACTGCAGGTGCTGGCGCGCACCGATGTTCAGCCGCCGCATTCGGATGAAAGGCGGCTCGCTGCCCAATTCCAGGTTCTGCGCGACCGTCATCGTCGGGACCATGCTGGTCTCCTGGTAGACCATGCTGATCCGGTCGTGCAGCGCCTGGCTCGGGTGCGTGTAGCGACGCTCCTCGCCGAACACCGACATGGTCCCGCGGTCAGGCGTGACCGCCCCGGCGACGATCTTGCAGAGCGTGGACTTGCCCGCACCGTTCTCGCCGAGCAGGGCGTGCACCTCACCGGGCCGGACGTCGAAGTCGACGTCCTCGAGCGCCGCGGCCCCGCCGTAGATCTTCGTCATGCCGCGCATGTGGAGGACGTACTCGAGCGCGATGCGGTTCTCGGCCGCGGTGGTCATGCGTGCTTCCTCTCCATGGAGCTCGACCCGACGAGGACCTCGCCGGGCCCCGCAGCCAGGACGACCAGACGGTCGCCGTGCGCCAGGGCGGCCAGCGTCCCGTGCCGGTGCTTGCCCGGCCGGGAGTGGAAGCTCCGGACGAAGTCCCCGTCCGCGTCCATCTCGCCGACCAGGCCGTAGGACCGAGGCGGCGCCCACGGCTTGGTCTCACCGAGGTGCCGGGCGCCACCGAGCTGCAACGGCTCGCGGACGGTGTTGGTGGTCCGCAGTGCGGGGCGGATCCAGTCCTGCATCGGGATCTCGGCGAGCATGCGCTGGCGGAACTGGTCCTCGCGCAACACGAACTCGACGAGGTAGGTGCGCAGCGCGAGCAGCGCCACACAGATCGACGGGCCGCTCTCGTGCAGTCGCGCCGGATAGCCGGGAAGGCGGTCGCGAACGGTGCGCGTCTTCCCCGTCTGCGGGGAGTAGGCCAAGATCCGGTGGTTCCACGACTCGGCGACCAGGATCTCGTGGCCCAGGACGCACGCGCCGTACGCCCACGCCAGGCCGTCCACGACGGGTTCGAGGTGGCCGCCGGGAAGGACCTTCAGCAGGGCCCCGGTCCGTCCCTTGCTCATCAGGTCTCGCGCCCAGTCCGCCGCTGGCGTCGTCGTGCTGCACCGGGTGACGTAGATGTCGGTGCCGACGGCAACCACGGACATGAGGTCCCCGTCGCACGGCGCGCCGCTCTGCACGACCAGGGGTTCGAGCCCCCCGTCGCTGGACACCCTGAGGAGTCCCGCGCCGGCCACGCAGACCAGGATGCCGCCACCGACACCGTCCACGTCCCGCGCCAGGCCGAGTCCCTTCCCGGGCAGCTCGGCGACGACGGTCTTCGTCCCGGAGGTCACGTCGACGCGCCACAGCGCGTTGCCTGCCGTGACGAGCACCGTCCTGGCTGTCTCGGACACGACGTCCTCGACGTCGGCCAGGGCTGTCACCGAGGTGAACTCGTCCAGCCGGTCGTTCGGGGTGAGGCCGCCGTCCAGCGTCGGGATCGCGCGGTTGGGCGCCGACTCCGGTCGGAGCAGCTCCTTGATGTTGGACAGCAGGCGGCTAGCCACGGGACGACACCCCCGAGGATGCCGTCGCCCGGGTCTGCCGCTCGCTGTGGTCCGGCCCGCTCTGCAGCCGGATCCGCCCCACCCTGTCGTTGTGCAGGCCGCCCAGGAACAGGTGGCCGTCGTACTCCCGCATCGACGTGATGACCGAGTGGTCCTCCTGCGTCTCGTCCCAGAAGCTCTCGAGCACCTCGCCGCTCTCGTCGAAGCGGAAGACGCACGAGGTGTTCATGTTGAACATCAGCCACTCGTCCTGGGGGATCTGCTTGAGCATGCGCCGCCGCCACCCCGCGTCCCGCAACGACAGGTCGAACGACGGGGTGCGCATGCCGGCGAACGCCATCCAGTACGTGCCGTCGCTGGCACGGTTGATGTTGTCGGGAAAGCCCGGCAGGTTGGTGAGGAACGGCTCGAAGTCGCCCTGCTTCGGGCCGGACACCCAGTAGCGCCAGACGCTGCAGGTGATGGTCGAGGCCACGAAGATCGACTCGCCGTCGTGCGCGGTGCAGACGCCGTTGGGGAACGGCATGTTCTTCACGACCGTGGTCGTCTTGCCGGTCGACGGGTCGTAGCACAGGACGCGGCCGTTGGGCCGGGCCTCGGTGACGTCGAACATGTACTCGACGCCGTCGAAGCGGGTGCTGGCGTCGCTGAAGAACACGCGGCCGTCGGGCACCACGTCCAGGTCGTCGGCCAGCCGGATCGAGGAGTCGTCGCGGATCCGGTACCAGGACCGCTTCGTCTGCGTCGCCAAGGGCTTCGACGTCCCGTCAGGAGCGATCGAGTACAGGCCCATGCCGCCGACGCAGATGAGCAGGTTCGCCTCTGCGTCGAACGCCATGCCGAGCGGGAAGCCGCCGACGCGCGAGAAGATCTCCCCGTGCTCGTAGTCGGTGCCGCTGAAGCGCCACACCCAGCCGCGCCGGTCGCCGCAGTACAGCCGACCCTGGGCGTCGAGGATGACGTCTTCGGGGCCCTCGACCATGCCGCGACCGATCGACTGGGCGCCGGTCAGACGACGGTTCACGTTCCAGACGCTTCCCGGCTGGTTGATGTCGAGGAGATCCCTCAGGTCCAACTCCGCTGGCGCGATGAAGATCTTCTGGATCGCACGGTCACGGTTCTTGGCGTACTTGATGTCCAGCGTCGCGAAGATGAGCAGGACGACGGCGAGCACGACGTTGTAGGCGTTGATGTCGTAGCCCTGGGTGATGAGACCTTGGTACACGCAGGTGACGACCAGGGTGCCGACGAAGGCCCGCGTTGCGGTGCCCTTGCCGCCTGCGAGGCTGACGCCGCCGATGATGACAGCTGTCAGGGCGACGAACTCCAGGCCCTGACCGGTGGTCTGTGAGGTCTGCTCCAGGCGAGCCGCGACGAGCGTGCCGGCCAAGCCGGCCAGCGCTCCTGACACCAGGTAGCTCTGGAAGCCGACGCGGGCCAGGCTCATGCCCGACCTGCGAGCCGCTGTCCTCGACGAGCCGACCGCTATGAGCTGCCAGCCGAACCGCGATCGTGTCAGGATGACCTGCAGCACCACGGTGGCGATGACCAGGATCCAGAACGCGATAGGCAGACCCACCAGCCGGGCCTGCGACAGCGCGCTCCACATGGCGTCGTCACGATTGACCCCACTGACCCGCGTGGTGTAGGTCAGGTCGATGTACAGCCCGATCGTGCGGAACAGCAGCAGGGTCACGAGGGTGGTGATGAACGGGCGCGTCCGGAAGTAGCTGATCATCAGCCCGTTGACGGACCCGCACGCGAGGCCGGCCAGGATCCCGGCGAGCACGACGAGAGGGACCGGCCAGCCGTAGAGCTTGTAGAGCACGACACAGATGCCGTTGCTGACGCCGAACACCGCACCGATGCTGAGGTCGATGCCCCCGCCGACCAGGACCACCGTCAACCCGAGCGCCAGCAGGCCGTACTCCGCGAGGACCTGCGTCAGCGAGACGAGGTTGGCGGTGCCCAGGAACCCCTGCGTCGTCGCGGAGAAGTAGATGACGACTCCGACGAGCAGGGCCACCGGCGCCATGGCGTCCATCCAGCGCTTGCTCAGGAGCTCGGCCACCGTGCGCTGTAGCGAGAAGCGGCGCAGGACACCCTGCCCCGTCAGCGGAAACGCATCGACAACCACAGGATCTCGCTCCTCGTTGCGTGTGGGCCACTGCTGATTGGATGCCGCCGTCGGGGCGACAGAAGCTGTCGCCCCGACCACCGAGCCCTACAGCTACATCGGCTTGCCGGTGTAGCAGGAAGCGCCGGACAGCGTGCTGCTCTTGTCCAGGAGCTTGAAGCGGGGGAAGACCGCCACGCGTTCCGTCCCCGGCGGGATCTTCGTCTGCATGTAGAACTGCACCAGCGCGGCGATTTGGTCGCCCATGACGCCGACGCCGTAGTCGAGCGCCTTGGTCAGCGTGCCGTCGGCGAGAGCCTTGCACCCGGTGACGCTGGAGTCGCTCGTGTAGACGACCATCTGCCCCGTCTTGCCAGCCTGCTTCACGGCGTTCGCGGCACCGATCATCATGTTGTCCCACGTGCCGATGAAGCCGCACAGGTTGGGGTGCTGCTGCATCACGGTCACGGCCATGTCGTGCGCCTTCGTGGCGTCGTACGACTGCGGCTGGTTGGCGACGACGGTGAGTCCAGCGGCCTTGAACTCACGCTCGTAGGCGGGGATGGCCACGAGCGACAGACCGTCGCCCGGGAAGCCGCCGATGATGGCGACCTCCTTCTTGCCGCGCTTGTTGCAGTCGTCGGCCATCGACTTCGCCAGCTCGCCCTCGGCGAGGTTGAAGTTGCCGCCCACATAGCCGTCGACTGCCGCCGACGTCATGAGGTTGAAGTTGAAGACGTAGATGCCTTGCGAGTGCGCCTGCTTGATCAGGGCATTGAGGTTCGATGAGTCCCCGGCATGGACGATGAGGACGTCGGGCTTGCCGTTGAGCAGGCTCTGCGCGTTCTGGACCAGACGCTGCGGGTCGACGTCAGCCACGTTCTCCTTGTACTGCGCGCCCAGCGGCGTGAACGTCTCGCGCAGCGTGTTGCGCCACTGGTCCTCTAGGGCGTAGCCCGAACCGAGAGCGGCGTAGTAGATCTTCTTGCCCTTGACGGCGTCGTTGGCGAACTTCTCCGCGTCGATGGGCTGAACGTTCTCCGGCAGGCCGCCCGACCCGCTCGAGGCCGCGGAGCCAGATCCTCCGGCCGCGGTGCTCGACGTCGACTTGCTGCCGGTGGTGCAGCCGGTCGCGACGAGCGCGAGGAGGATGACGGCTAGCGTCCAATTCCTGACCATGAGGAGCCCTGCTTTCGGATTCGACGTCGAGTGGAACTGAAGGAGGAGAGCGGTGCGCTCGCCGTTCGGGAGCAGGCTCACAGGTCGCCGGCTCGTGCGGTCTCTTCGTCCGGCGGGTGCAGGTACCGGTCGAGGACGAGTGCGGCGAGCACGATGAGCGACTTGAAGAGCGACTGCTGGATCGAGCTGAAGTTGAGCAGGGTCATGCCGTTCAGGATGATCGCGATGAGCAGCGTCCCGGAGACGACGCCGAGGATGCTGCCGCGGCCGCCCGCCAGGCTCACGCCGCCGATGACCACGATGGCGATCACGTCGTAGAGCTGCGTGCCCGCGGTGATCGTGCGGCCGTCGAACTGACCGGTCGCCGTGATGATCATCAGGCCGGCGATGAACGCGAGCGACGCCGAGACCACGTACGTCAGCACGGTGAGCGGGCGGGCGGGGATCCCCGCGACACGGGCGGCGGCGAGGTTGTCGCCGACCGCGTACACCATGCGGCCGGTGGCCGTGCGCCGCATCCACTGCCAGATGACGACGGCCAGCGCCAGCCAGATGAACAGCGACAGCGGCGTGCCGAGGATCTCTCCCTGGCCGATCCGGGTGACCGCTGCGGCGGATGTGGGCATGGTGAACAGCACGGCACCGCTGAAGACCGCCAGGCGGAACAACCCGACGAACAGCAGCGACGTCGCGAGGGTGACGAACAACGGCGGGACCTCGAGGTAGGCGACCAGCACGCCGTTGAACAGGCCGAGGACCAGTGCCACGCCGAACCCGAGGGCCACCGCGTAGGCCTGGCCTCGCCCGTCGTTCAGCAGCTGCGCCACGAGCTGACCGGTGACGCCGTAGACGGCGACCACCGACAGGTCGAGGCCGCGGCCGATGACGACGACCGCCTGGGCAAGAGCGAGCACCCCTAGCCCGGAGGTCGAGGAGGCGATGCCCCGGGCGTTGCCGGTGGTGAGGAAGCGCGGGAGCGTGAGCGCGAAGACCGCGACCAGCACCAGCAGCAGGACGCCCACGAAGAGCCCCTGGTCGACGGCTGCCAGGCGGTCTGACAGCGACTGCCGGTCGGATTTCTCCGACGCAACTGCCGTGGCGGTCAACGGTCCTCCGCGGGGGGTGGGAGCGAGCCTGGCCTGCAGTACTGACTGATCGGTACACCATGGAGGTTTCTGCAGCGTGGTGTCAAGCACCCGTTTCCGACGGGTTACGAGCACCGCCCAGCCTGGGACCGAGGGTCACCAGAAGGCTGGTCCAATGCGTCATCACTGTGTACCGTCCGGTCGGTATAGCCAGAGAGTCGTGCCGTTCCCACGCGGATCGAGGTTCTATGACCACCGCTGCTGCACCCGTTCTGACAGGCGCACTGGCCGGCAGGGTCGCCCTGGTGACGGGCGGCAGCCGCGGTCTCGGCCGGGAGATGGTGCTCGCGTTTGCCGCCGCCGGTGCCGACGTGGCCATCGCCTCCCGCAACGCCGACACCTGCAGGGCGGTCGCCGTCGAGCTGGAGGCCCTGGGTCGCCGGGCCTTCGTGCATCCCTGCCACGTCGGGCACTGGGACGAGCTGCCGGGGCTGGTCGACGCCGTCTACGACGAGTTCGGACGGCTGGACGTCCTCGTCAACAACGCGGGCAAGTCGCCGCTCTACGACGACCTCAGCGACGTGAGCGAGAAGCTCTACGACGCTGTCCTGGACCTCAACCTTAAGGGGCCGTTCAGGCTGAGTGTCCTGGCAGCCGCCCGCATGGCCGAAGCCGGCGGCGGCTGCATCATCAACATCTCCAGCACGGCAGCCCTGCGCCCGGACCCAGGGGTGGTGCCGTACGCGGCAGCGAAGGCCGGCCTGAACGCCATGACGGTCGCCATGGCGCAGTCCTTCGCTCCGACCGTACGCGTCAACGCCATCATCCCTGGCCCCTTCGCCACCGACGTGAGCACCCACTGGACGGAGCAGACCCGCGCCTCCCTGACCGGGCACACCGCGTTGGGACGCGTCGGGCAGCCGCACGAGATCGCCGGCGCTGCCCTCTACCTGGCGAGTGACGCCGCGTCGTACACGACCGGGAGTCTGCTCACCGTCGATGGTGGCTCTCGCTGACGCCCCGTCCCGTCACGCCGACCTAGGAGGAACCGTGCGCGCAGCAGTGCTGCATGGCGTCGAGGACCTGCGGGTCGAGGACGTCGCTGAGCCGTTCCCCGGTCCGGCCGAGGTGAAGGTCAAGGTCACCTCCTGCGGCATCTGCGGCAGCGACCTGCACCTCTACCGCGGTGCCGGACTGCGCAACAGCACGCTGCGGCAGCCTCTGGTCCTGGGGCACGAGTTCGCCGGCCACGTCGTCGAGGTAGGTGAAGCCGTCACAGGGGTGGAGGCGGGGGACGCCGTGGCGGTCAGGCCGACGGTGTCGTGCGGCACGTGCGGTGCCTGCGCCGCAGGTGCCGTGAACGCCTGTCGCACCCTGCGGTTCTACGGTGTCACGCCGCCCTTGGACGGCGGGATGTGTGAATACGCCGTCGTGGCCGCGACCAACGTCCACCGCTTGCCGCCGGGACTGGACGTCGCGCACGCCGCCCTCACCGAACCCCTCGCCGTCGGGCACCACGCCGTGCGTCGCGGGGACGCGCAGAAGGCGGACACCGTCGTCGTGTTCGGCGGCGGCCCTATCGGCATCAGCATCCTCCTCGGCCTCGCAGCCTCCGGCGTCGACGACGTCCACCTGGTCGAGCCGTCCGCGACGCGGCGCGAGACGGTCGGCTCCCTCGGCGTCGGCTGCACCACCTGGGACCCGGGCAGTACGGATGTCCGGGTCGAGCTGATGCGGCGCACGAACGGTCGGGGAGCACAGGTCGCCTTCGAGTCCTCCGGACATCCGTCTGCGTTCACCGGTGCTCAGCGCATCACCGCTCGGCAGGGCCGCATCGTCATCGTCGCGGCGTACGAGCAGCCAGTGACCTTCGACCCGTACTTCCTGCTGTCGACGGAGCAGTCCCTCACCGCCGCGCTGGCCTACACCCCGCAGGAGTTCGACGAGGTCCTCCACCTGATGGCCGCGGGTGCCTATCCCCTGGACGGCTGGGTGCAGGCCATCGACCTCGCCGACGTTCTCACGGGCGGCATGGCGGCGGTCGAGCAGCAGCGGGTGACCAAGGTCCTCGTCCGCCCGTGACCACGTTCGTGCCGGCACGAAGGAGAGGTGGCTCGTGCGCGTAGGCATGCCGCTGCAGTACCACGGCGGATTCCTGTCGACGGTCGCAGACCTGCGCGACTCCGAGGCCACCGGCGTGGAGATCGTCTTCGTCCCGGAGGCCTACAGCTTCGACGCCGTCAGCCAGCTCGGCTTCATCGCCGCCCGCACGGAACGGATGCAGATCTCGTCCGGGTCTTGCAGATCTACACCCGGACGCCGACCCTGACCGCGATGACGGCTGCCGGCCTGGACTACGTCTCCGGCGGGCGCTTCACGCTCGGGATCGGAGCATCGGGACCGCAGGTCGTCGAGGGCTTCCACGGCGTGCCCTACGACGCGCCGCTGGGTCGGACCCGCGAGGTGATCGCCATCTGCCGGCAGGTCTGGCGACGCGAGAAGCTCGTGTTCGAGGGCCGCCACTACCGGATCCCTCTCCCCGAGGGCGCAGGTACCGGGCTGGGCAAGCCGCTGCGTCTCATCAACCATCCCGTGCGGGACCGCATCCCCATCATGGTGGCCGCCATCGGCCCGAAGAACGTCGCGCTCGCCGCGGAGCTGGCGGACGCCTGGGAGCCGCTGTTCTTCCACCCGGCGCGTGCGCGTGAGGTCTGGGGCGACTCGCTCGCCTCCGGTCAGGCCGCGCGTGCCCCGGAGCTCGGTCCGCTCGACGTCGTCGTCGGGATGCCCATGGCGGTCGGAGACGGAGTCGCCGAGCTGGTGGAGAACGGCCGCCGGCAGCTCGCGCCCTACATCGGCGGGATGGGCGCTCGCGGGCGCAACTTCTACTACGACCTGGCATGCCGCTACGGCTTCGCGGACGAAGCCGCGACCGTGCAGGACCTGTACTTGTCGGGACGCAAGGAAGCAGCGGCTGCGGCCGTGCCCGCAGCGCTGCTGCACGACACGTCCCTGATCGGTTCGGTCTCCCAGGTGAAGGACAAGCTCGCCGAGCTGGCAGCGGCGGGCGCCACGACGCTCAACCTCCACCCGGTCCAGCCGGAGCAGCGTGATCGCCTGCGCAGCTTCGAGCTGGTGCGCGAGCTCACGTCGTAACACCCGGCCTCGGGCCGGCCCTGGCGCCCACACACAGAGGAGGACCACGATGAGCGGCCCGTTGACAGGCCTGCGCGTGCTCGAGCTCGGAAGCATCGGTCCAGGGCCGCACGCGGCGATGCTGCTGGGCGACCTCGGTGCGGACGTGGTGCGAGTGGATCGGCCGCTGGGCTCCGACCCGTTCGGCGGCGACGTCCCCGACCAGCTGATGCGCAGCCGGCGCTCGATCAGCCTGGATCTCAAGGACGTCGACGACCTCCCAATCGTGCTGGCCCTCGTCGAGCGCGCCGATGTCCTCATCGAGGGATACCGCCCCGGCGTCGCCGAGCGCCTCGGCGTAGGTCCGAATGAGTGCACGCTGCGCAACCCGCGGCTGGTGTACGGACGGATGACCGGTTGGGGGCAGTCGGGTCCGCTCGCTTCGCGGGCCGGGCACGACATCAACTACATCTCGCTGACCGGCGTCCTGCACGCGATCGGCCGCGCCGGCGACACACCGGTGCCGCCACTGAACCTCGTCGGTGACTTCGGCGGCGGGTCGATGTTCCTGCTGCTCGGGATCCTCTCGGCGCTGTGGGAACGCGAGCGGTCCGGCCGGGGTCAGGTCGTCGACGCCGCCATGGTCGACGGCTCCAGCGTGCTCTCGCAGACCATCTGGGCCATGCGCGCCAATGGGACCTGGTCCGACGTCAGGGCGAGCAACCTGCTCGACGGGGCGACGCCCTTCTACGACACGTACGTCTGCTCCGACGGGCGGTACGTCGCGGTAGGTGCGCTCGAGCCGCAGTTCTACAGGCTGCTCCTCGAGGGGCTCGGCCTCGCGGACACCGATCTCCCGGCCCAGCTCGACCGGGCCCGTTGGCCCGTTCTCCGCGCGACCTTCGCGAACGCCTTCGCCAGCCGGACCCGCGACGAGTGGGCGCAGCACTTCGCCGAGGTGGACGCCTGCGTCACCCCGGTGCTCAGCTTCGGAGAGGCGGTTCACCACCCTCACCTGCAGGGCCGCGGAACCTTCCTGGACGTGGCCGGCGTGCAGCAGCCCGCACCGGCGCCCCGCTTCTCGAGGACGAGCCCCGACGTTCCGGCACCGCCACCGTCCCTGGACGGGAACCGGGCCGACGTGCTGGACGATTGGGGCGTGACCGCGGCTGTCAGGTGAGCGTCGGCCCCTCAGCGCCACGGTCGTCCGACGAGGTGGCCAGGCCGCGTCCGCGGGCGAGGATCCCTGACCGGCGCTGCTCCACTGCCACCGGGTCGAACCCGGCAGCGAGGGACGCGAGACTCGCCTCCGCCTCGAGCCGCATGGCCTCCGTGTCCCGCTCCCGCTGGATCGCCCGGTACGTGGACAGCAACGTGCGCACGCCCCGCTGGTCGTTGCCGACGATGGTCGCCGCGACTCCGCGGACGTCGTCCAGCAGCTCCTCGTGCGGCACGACCGCGGTGACGAGACCGTGCCGGAGAGCGCCGGCGGCGTCGAGGTAGTTACCGGTGAGGCTCATGTACCTCGCCAGCCGGGTGCCGACCGCCTGGGGGAGGAGCACGGTCATGCCCCACGTCGGCATGACACCGACTCGTGCGTGCGTGTCTGCGAACAGCGCCCGCTCGGAGGCGATGAGCACGTCGCAGTGCAGGGCCAGCTCCAGGCCGCCCGTCACCGCCACGCCGTTGACCGCGCCCAACAAGGGCTTGCTGATCGGCTCCCACGGCGTCCCCGGGTGGTCGCCATCGGGACGTGCCATGGCGAGGTTGTCGCCGGTGGACCCCAGCTCCTTCAGGTCTAGACCCGCGCAGAAGGCTGGATCGGCGCCTGTGAGGACCAGGACATCGACGTCGGCATCGGCATCGAGCCGGCGGAGCGTCACGCGCAGCTCCCGGAGGAGCTCGGAGCTCAGTGCGTTGCGGGCGGCGGGGCGGTTCAGCGTGATGCAGGCGACCCGCGACTGGACGTCGACGAGCACGAGGTCGCTCGCGGCCGGTGGGGTTCGGGACATGGCTTCTCCGCTCGCGTGGATGCTGCGCGCACTCTCGCCGGTGCGCGTCAGTGGTCGTGGAAGTCCGGGACCCGCCGCTGTACGAACGCCGACCAGGCCTCGTCCTGGTCCTTGCTGAAGCTGGTCAGGATCTGCGTGCGGTTCTCGAGGTCGATGCCGGCCGTTAAGCTCCCGACCTCGAGCTGGCTCCACATGACCTCCTTCGTCATCCGCACACCCATGGGGCTGTTGTCGGCTATGGCGCCGGCGACGCTCAGCGCTGCCTCCAGCATGTCGCCGTCTGTCACCACCCGAGTGACGAGCCCGATGCGCTCGGCCTCCTCGGCGCCGATGCTGCGACCGGTGAGCATGATCTCGAAGGCCCGCGAGGCGCCGATCAGCCGCGGCAGGAGCCAACTCACACCGATGTCGCACGCGGAGAGGCCGATCCGCAGGAACGCGATGTCGAATCGCGCCGACGGCGCTGCCAGCCTGATGTCCGAGGCCAGCGCCAGCGCGAGACCGCCGCCGGCCGCCGGCCCGTTCACTGCCGCCACGACCGGTTGTGGGAGCGCGCGAAGCTTCAGGACCAGACCCGCGATCGACTTCTGCACCCGCATCCGCTGTTGCGGCGAGCGTTGGCCGGCGTCGGTGAGCAGGTCCTCGTGCTCGACCATGTCGAGTCCGGCGCAGAAGCCGCGGCCGGCTCCCGTCAGCACCACGACCCTGCAGCTCAGGTCGTCGGCGAGCGCGTCGAGCTCCTCATGCAGCTGTTCGATCACGAGCGGTGACAGCGCGTTGAGACGCTTTGGCCGGTTCAGCTGGATCACGGCGATCTGGGGAGAGGCCGCTATCCGGCGTACCGAGGGTTCACCTGCGCCCGGTGCCATCGTCGTCCCTTCGACGCGTCGTGCGAGGACTGTACCGACCGATCACTTCAACCGTCACCACCGATGTCAGCGAGGTCAGGGGGTCATGCATGTCCGCCTCACGGGGCTGCGGGCAGCTCCCGACGACGGCGCTCTCGCCGCGCCCTGCCCAGGAGTCGAGGCTGCAGCACGGACAACGGTCGGAAGGTTCTGCCCGGTGGAGGGCGGCGCAGAGTGCATCGGCATTCGGCCGACACATGGTCGAAGGCGGCTTCCCTAATCTTCGGGAGACCGCCTTCGCCCTGCACTGACTCTGCGGCGCTGCGCCACGAGCTGCGCGAGCTCGGCCTGAGGTGGACGGTCCGGGACAACGGGCTCGCCGAGCCGGCCGGGGTGCCGCACCGGGTGCTGCGTGCGTTCTCCCGCCGCCGGGTCGAGATCGAAGCGGCGATGGCCGAGCGCGGCAGCACCAGCCGGGCCGGCGCGCAGGCCGCGGCGCTCGCGACGCGCAAGGCCAAGGACTACGGCGTACGGCCAGAGTCCCTCGCGGCGGAGTGGCACGCCCGGGCCGACGCGCTCGGGTTCGACGCTGAAGCCCGGACCCGGTTGCTGGGCCGGTTGCCGGCCCGGTTGCCGGAGCCCGCGGACCTGCTGCGGGCGTCGGCCGAGCTGTTGTCGCCGGCCGGGTTGACGGCGAAGGCCTCGACGTTCAGCCGCCCGGAGGCGATCCGCGGCTGGTGCGTTCGACTGCCCCAGGGCGCGGCGGTCACCGAGGTCGAGGCGCTGGCCGACCGGCTACTGGTCTGCCCGGACGTGGTGGCCCTCGGCGGGCCCGCCCGGCGTCCCGCGGCGGGTGCGGTCCCGGGCGGTGCCGCTCGCAACACCCGCCGGTACACGACCGGGGAGATGCTCGCGACCGAGGTCGCGGTCCTGACCGCCGCGGCCGCCGGCCGGTGCGCCGGCGTGGGGCTGGCCGACCCGGACGACGTCACCGTCGCACTCGCCGCCCGGGAGCTGTCGGCCGAGCAGCAGGCAATGGTCCGGCGGGTCGCGACCTCCGGCGCCGGTGTGGACGTGATCGTCGGGAAGGCCGGCGCCGGCAAGACCTCAGCCCTGGCCGCGGCCGCCGAGGCGTGGCGGGCCGGTGGGGTGCCGGTGCTCGGCACGGCGGTCGCCGCCCGCGCGGCGCTGGCGTTCGGTGAGCAGGCCGGGGTGCCGGCGATGACCGTCACCCGGCTGCTGGCAGCGCTGGACAAGCCGGTCGGTGGCCGCCCGGCCGGGCTGGCCTGCGGCAGCGTGCTGATCGTCGACGAGGCCGGGATGCTCGGCACCCGGCCGCTCGCGCGGCTGCTGGCGCACGTCCAGGCCGCCGACGCCAAGCTGGTCCTCGTCGGGGACCACCGCCAGCTGCCCGAGCTCGAGGCCGGCGGCGCCTTCCGCAGCCTCGCCGGCACCCTCGGCGCCGTCGAGCTGTCGCAGAACCGGCGGCAAGCCCACGCATGGGAACGCGCCGCGCTCGATGAGCTCCGCGACGGCGACCCGACCTGCACCGATGCCGGCCGGGCGCGGCCGTCGCCGGAGGCGGTGATGCTGGCCGTGCGGCGCACCGACGTCGACGAGCTGAACCTGCGGGCCCGCACCCACATGCACGCCGCCGGCTTCCTGACCGGCCCGTCGCTGACCGTCCCGGTCGGCCCGTACTCCGACCGCACCTTCACCGCCGGGGACCTGGTCATCGCCCGCCGCAACGACTACCGCCACGGCCTGATCAACGGCCAACGAGGCGTGGTCACCGCCGTCGACCCCGACCTCGGCACGCTGACCGTACGGATCGCCGGACGCGAGCTGAACCTCGACGCCGGCTACCTGCGGGACGGCGGCCTAGACCACGGCTACGCCCTGACCGTGCACCAGGCACAAGGACTGACCTGCCAGCGCGCGATGCTGCTCGGCTCCGACGCCCTCTACCGCGAAGCCGGCTACGTCGGGCTGTCCCGCGGCCGGCAACGGAACGACCTGCACCTGGTGGAACGAGCCGCGCCCGACAACCCCGAGCAGGAGCTCTGCCACGCTCCCCGGCGGACCGACGACGACATCGACGCAGCGCTCACCGCTGTCCGCGACGCCCTGGGCCGCAGCCGCGCACAGTCGCTCGCTCACGACCTCGGTCGTTGAGGTCCTCGTGACGAGCCTGGCTGCTTCGGGCCCGAGGTGGGACAGTGACAAGCCGGCGCGGGAGGCCGCGGCGCGTACCGTGGATCAGGTCCAGGAGGTGACCGCGATGTCAGAGCCCACAGCCAGTCCCGACGCGGTCGACCGCGCCAGCGCAGCGTACTGGACACCCACCGGCCCCGACACCCTGCTCGCCGGTGCCGAGCCCCTGCGGGAAGACGAGTCCTTCGCCATCCCCGACCTCACCAACATCGAGTGGGAAGCCTTCGCGCGCGCCCTGAACGAATGACGACGAGCACCGTCCTGCTCGACACGAACGTCTTCACCGCCTGGCTGCGACCCCAGTCCCCGCTCGTGCCGCTCTACGGCAGGCACGTCATCGGCCGCCGGATCACCGTCGCGCACCAGACCGTCGCCGAGGTCCGGTACGGGGCGATTGCAGCCGGCTGGGGAGAGCGACGGCTCGAGGCCGTCGAACGTCTCCTGCGCCGAAGCCGCGTCCTGCCCGTCGACGACCAGACCACCTGGGCCTACGCCCGGCTCCGCCACGAGTGCCGAACCCTGGGCCACCCGCTGCACCAGAAGCAGCACCTCGGCGACCTCTGGATCGCCGCCACAGCCATCCGCTGGCAGCTACCGCTCGTCGCCCACGACGCAGTCTTCCTCGCCTGCCCTGACCTACAGCTGCTCACCGAACTCCCACGTAGCGGACCCTGACGGTCGGCAGTTCGATCCGCAACGCAGGTGCCAGCCTCCCTCAAGATCAAGATCAAGAAGACGGCACACAGTTGCATCCCCGCCGGGCACCCCCTGCGCCATCTTCCGATCAAGGCCGCTGCGCCTTGTCGCCCGTGGTAGATGCGGGGCACGAGACCAGGCGAAGCCCTCCGCCTCGTGGCCCTCACGGCACTACTGGCCAACGGCGTAAACGCTGACGTACGGCGGACCGATAGCGGGCAAGACCAAGTCGGACGCGTGTAATTCTGTGGCAGCCGCAGTCGAGATACGGCTGGCGTTCAGGCGGAGAAGACGTTGTGCCGATGCCACTGGAGGTAGGCATCACCCGGCTGGAAGGCCCCAGTCGGTAGCAGAAGACGCTGCGCGAGTGGGGGCCGCCCGAACGCGGCCCGGCCCCCGGGGCTGCCGGCCGCTGCTACCGCCGCGACATCGGACGCGAGATGGATCCGCAGGCCCCCGTTGACCATCAACAGGCCCGTGTCGAACGCGACGTCGTGGGTCGGGCAGGCAGTCAACCCGTTCTTCGCATCGAGGCGTTCGGCGGGGAGGCTGGCACGCCACGGCTTGATATGGCTTGCAACGAGCATGCGGCGTGCTCGTTCGCCCGCGATGGTCACGCTCAGGCCGCAGAAGACGCAGCTGTGTCTGTGGTTTCGGAGGACCTCTCCGGCGAATCGGTGCTGGCCGATGCGGGCGGCCGCGACGAGTAACCGTTCGGTGACCTGCTCTGCAAGGTCGGTGCGCTCTGTCGCCCACGTCTCCGCTTCTCCCTGGAGCGCAACCTCGACGTCCGCTGTCCACAGTTCCTCCTGGCCGAGCAGCAGCAGATCACGGTCGTCGTCTTCGAGGAAGAGAAAGTCGGCAAGCCTGTCCGGTCCGATCCCGACGTCGCGAGCGGCCCTTAGGAGGAGGCGGTACGTCGCGGCGAGCTGACCGGGAGCGCCTAGAAGCATGGCCGCCACTTCGATCTCGTGCCTGGCGCCGTTGCGGCGGCTGCCGTCCAGATTCGCCATCTTGGCCAGGACACTGCTTTTTGGCCGGTGAAAGAGGGCCGCCAGCGCTGGAACGGGTTGCTCGGCGCGATGGGCCGTCCTGCTGCCGTAGCGGCGGTGGTTGACTAGCAAGCTCGCGGCGAGACACGCGAGCGTCTCGACCGGTGTGAAGTCGACTTGCCGTCCCTCCGCGAGGGGCCTCCGGGCGTCTACAGCGCGCCACTGCTGCCGGGCGTCCTGGAGCGTGAGGGAGACGTAGTCCCGGACGGTTCTCACATCCCGCTGCCTCTCCTCGCCTCCTCGAACGGCCATCCTGCACGATGCAGATCGTCGCGGTGCCGCTTTCGCCTCAAGCGCCCTTGGCTTCGACGGCGACGTCTGAAGGGGGTCGACGGTCGGGATCCGCCGGCGCCTGCAGACCGTGGTCCAGCGTCCGCTGGCGCGCCCAGACAGACACCGCTCTGTGCTGATAGCCGCGTACCCCGGCCCAACGAGAGGTGGTCGAGTGTCTAGTGGTGTGTCTCGCATTTGACTAGCTAGCTCTGGGATATTCTTGCGGCATGAGTGCAGGTGCCGCGCCGTTGTTGATGTCTGCTGGTCAGCGAGAAGCGCTGGAGAAGATCGCGAAGGCGCAGACCGCGGCTCATCGGGAGGTGCGTCGGGCCAAGGTGCTCCTGGATGCAGCGGACGGGGTCGCGAACAGCGTGATCGCCGCGCGGCATGACGTGACGCCGGTGTCCGTCCGGGCCTGGCGCTCGGCCTTTGAGCAACAAGGCTTGGCCGACTGGGGCAAGGTCGCACCAGGTCGGGGACGCAAGGCCTCGATTTCGGAGGCGACGATCGCGCGGATCGTGGAGCTGACGACGACGACGCGACCGGAGGGTCACACACACTGGTCGTGCCGGACGATGGCTGCGCAGGTCGGGGTGAGCCCGGCGACGGTGCAGCGGATCTGGTCCGAGCTCGGCCTTCAACCCTACCGGGTCGACAACTTCAAGGTCAGCAACGACCCGCGCTTCGAACAGAAGCTCATCGACGTCGTCGGGCTCTATCTCAACCCGCCGACGAAAGCTGTTGTCCTGTGCATGGACGAGAAGAGCCAGATCCAAGCCCTCGACCGAACTCAGGCCTCACTGCCGATGACGAAGGGCCGTGCGGGGACGATGACGCACGACTACAAGCGCAACGGAACCACCACCCTGTTCGCCGCGCTGGATGTCCTGACTGGCAAGGTCATCGGCCAGTGCCTGCCCAGGCACCGGCACGAGGAGTTCCTGACGTTCCTGCGCACCGTCGACCGGGAGGTCCCAAAGGCCCTTGGGGTGCACCTGATCCTAGACAACTACGCCACCCACAAGCACCCCGAGGTCGAACGGTGGCTCAAGCAGCACAAGCGGTTCCGTCTGCACTTCACCCCGACCTCATCAAGCTTGCTCAACCAAGTCGAACGATGGTTCCGCGACCTCACCGACAAGAACCTGCGACGCGGGATCTTCGGCAGCGTCCCCGACCTCATCGCCAGCATCGAGAAGTACCTGGCCGTCACGAACAACGACCCCAAGCCCTACGTCTGGACCGCCACCGCCGAGTCGATCCTCGCCAAAGTCCAGCGAGCCCGCACCACCCTCGAACGAGTAGTCACTCAATAATGAGACGGACCACTAGCCCGGTCAGGACGACGACGTGGCAGTCGGCATGCAGCAGTTGTGGCCCCGTATCAGGTTCCCTGCAGGCGCGCCTGCTCCAGGTTGCAAGTGCCGACCCGACATGCCTCTGACTGAACGTCGAAGCAGCTGTCGTCACAGCCCGGTGTGCTCTCGCAGGGAATGGCCGATCGTCGCCGCTACGCGTACGGCCACGGCGTTACCTATGACGCCCATGACGCGGCTGCGCGGGCCGGGGAACTCGTAGTCCTTCGGGAACCCCTGCACGAGCGCGGCTTCGCGAACACTGAGGTACCGCACAGTCCCGTCAAGCTGACGCAGCATGGCCTCGCCGCCCGCCACGCCGTGGACCCCTGCCTTGATCGTCTTGCTAGGCATGTCCATGGGGCTTCCGGTGTGCTTGGCGTAGAGGCGCGCCCCGGCGATGTACTTGTGATTCGGCCAGTTCGCGTAGTTCTGCTCACTCCTGGGCGTCGGTACTTCCGCCAGGGCGTCTCGTAGCGTGACCCATCGTCCGTGGGTGTCCTCCACCCCAGTGAGTTCAAGGCGCTCGAGGTGCCGGATGAGCCGCAGCGGCGTCTCCGGCTGCTCGAGCCCGTGCTCGTCCCAGTAGGTCCCGGTGACGTACTGGTCGTGCAGGAGCCGGTCGCGGCTGTGCGTCACCGGCAGCTTGTCCCATGTGTCAGCACCCTGAACGTCGGCCCGGATCGCGATGATGAAGACCCGCTTGCGACTCTGGGGCACGCCTAGGTCCGCAGCGTCGATCTCGTCCTGGTACACCCGGTAGACCGGTTCGCCCTTGCTGTCGCGGATCCGCTGGTGGTGCTGGTCCCAGAGCTCATCGTCGTCGAGCGGCTTGATGTCGGGCCGGCGCAGCTGGTCCTTCACGTAGTCCAGGTAGGGCGCGAACGTCGGTCGGAGCAGGCCCGGGACGTTCTCGAACACGACTAGCTCGGGCCTGAGCCGACGGACGACCTTGAGGGCACTTGGGAACTGGTTGCGCTCGTCGGTGTCACCGGCGTGCGCGCCAGCGAGGCTGAACGGTTGGCATGGCGGCCCGCCTGCCACGAGCTGGACAGTGCCTCGCTCGCCGATCTCGTCGATAGCCGTGCTGACGTCCTGTTCGAGCACGCTGTCCGGCTTCCAGAGGTCAGGCTGACGCTCCGCGTTGTGTCGCAGGACCTTAGCTGCGGGTTTCCACCACTCGACGAGGCTGGTGTGCTGAAAGCCGGCGTCCCGCATCCCGAGCGCCATACCTCCGCCACCGGCGAACAGCTCGACGGACTGCCGGATCATGCCGCCGCCCCGCTCAAGGCCGTTGCATCACCGCGCACCGTTGCGGCAACCATGTCGGCGACCTGGTCGAGATCGTGGGTCAGGTCGCTCTCCCAGACGCGCAGAACTGTCCACCCCGCGCCGGTTAGCGTCTGCGTGACGTCCAGATCTCGCGTCACATTGCGGTTGATCTTGGCGAGCCAGAAGGAGCCGTTGTCGCCGCGGCCGTAGTAGGCCTCGAACGACTCGAAGCCGCGGGTCCGCCAGACGTTGCCGTGCCAGTAGTCACCGTCGACGAACACGACGACCCTGGCGCGGCCGAAGGCGATGTCAGGCTTGCCCATGAGGTTGCTGCGCAGCCGGAACCGCAGCCCTCGGGCGTGTATCGCGCGTCGTAGCGCCAGCTCGGGGCCGGTGTCTCGGTTGCGGACGGCACCCATGATCCGGCTCGTGGTCTCGCTGCTGCGCGTCATCATGGGCCGCCGGCGGTGCCGAGGACTTCGCGCATCTGGTGCAGCCTCAGTCCGCACCTGTCGCTGAGGGACTGCTGCTCCTTCAAGAGGTCGCCCCTCGTGGCCTCCCCCGGCGGCTGCAGGACCACGATGTGTCCCTCGTGCCCATCGACCACAGACGCCCGGAGCGCCGCCCACAGCAGGTTCTTGAAGTTGCGGTCGTCTCCCCATGCGATGAAGCAGGTGCGGTCATCGAGTTCTGCGACACAGTGCAGCGGCTTGCTACCGACGGTGCCCGCCACGAGAGCGGCGTGCTCGCCCAGGACGTGCCGCGCGACGTCCGCCGGGCCGGTGCCGCCCTGGCGGCCGAACTCGGCGAACCGCCCCGCTCCGCGAAGGGCGCGACCGTACTCCTTCATCGGCCCGTCCTTAATCCAAGATCGGGCCTGTTCGGGGGTCATAAAGCGCGTGAGGTGGCCGCCGACGCGCTCATCGTCGATCCAGCGGTTGAAGGCCGCTGTACGGTCCGCGAGCGGCAGCGTCTGCCAGCCGAGCCGGTCGGCCTCGGCGTAGATCGCCCGGACGACGTCGGCGCGGACCGACGCCGGCAGGAGTTTGTCGCGGGCACTCACGCCGGGAGGACGTTTGGGTCGAGGAACTGAAGCCGAGCCTCGTCGTTCGCCGTCTCAAGGTCGGCCGCGTCGAGGATCCACTGCTCGAGCAGGCTCTCGGCGCGGACGTCGTTGAATTCGATCCGGCTGTGCGGAACGCGGGGGAGGACCTCGACGTCCTCGGCGCCGATCTGCCGTTTCAGGTTCAGGAGGGCGGCGACCCGGCGGATGTCGCTGACGAAGTCGAGCGCGAGGACGTGGCTCTTGCCTCGCCTGAGCCGGAGACCGCGCCCGAGCTGTTGCACGAAGATCCGCCGACTGTGGGTCACCCGCGCGAACGCGAGGATATTCACGTCCGGGATGTCGACGCCCTCATTGAGGATGTCGACCGCGATGAGCAGTGGGATGCGGCCGGAGCGGAAGTCCAGGAGGCGCTGCTGCCGCTCGCGCTTGGGCATGTCGGTGTGCAGGGTGGCCGCAGCACGCCACTCGGGGTGCCGCCGCAGCAGCGTCTGCATGTGCTCGCAGTGCTGGATGGTTTGGCAGAACACGATGCCGCGCGGGCTTGCCGTGCTGTGCCAGGCATCCACGAGCGCGTCGACGACGGCCTCGTCGCGCTGCACCAGGAACAGCTTGCTGTTGAGCTCCTTGAGCGAGTACTGGTGCTCGCTCGCGGCCTTGACTGCGTCCCAGTCGATGTTATCGACGAACAGCCGATAGTCCACGGCCGCGAGGTACCCGCGGCGCATGCCCTCCTCGATCCCGAGCCGGTAGCTCGCGCGGCCGAAGCGGTGCTCGATGTCGTACTGGTCGTTGCGCCAGGGGGTCGCGGTGACACCGAACTGGAGTGCGTCGTCGAGCTCGCTCAGGAGGCGGTCGAACTGGCTCGTCTCGGCGACGTGATGCGTCTCGTCGACCATGACCAAGCCGGGCCGCCAGCCGCTCAGGACAGCGTCGAGGGCGCTCGCGACCGTGGCGCACGTAACGCCGTGCAGGTCCATGGGCTTGTCGTCCCCAGATAGGACCTGCGTCTTGACGCTCTTGGGCAGGTGCCGCCACAGGGACCGCTCGAGCTGGTTGACCAGGTCCTTCGTGTGCGCGACGACGAGAACGTCCCGGTCCCGGTTCTCGCGCAGGTAGCGGCCGATGATCTCGCCGCCGACGACGGTCTTGCCTAGTCCGGTCGCGAGGATAAGCAGCGCGCGCTTGCGGGCCGCCAGGCTGGCCCACAAGGCCGACACGGCCTCGTCCTGGTAGTCGCGCAGCTGTAGGGCGGGGTGTTCCGCCGCGTTACTCGCCAGGGACTGGAGCATGCCGCCGTTCCACGCCTTGACATCCCGGCCGATCCGGCCGAGAACGCGGGCGCGGTCCAGGGCTCCGGCGGACAGGTGCGTGTTCGTCAGGACGACGCCCCGGCTAGCGCCGTAATGGTCCCAGGCGCCGCTGAGCTCATCGACTGCGACGGCGTTGACGGCGCCACGGCTCTTCCACTTCGCCTGGAAGACCCAGAGCAAGCCGTTGCGGGTCCCGAGCAGGTCGGCGCCGTGGTCGCCACTGCCGTCGATGTTCACGACATCGTGGAACCCGAGCTGCCCCAGGAGCCGCTCCATCTGCCGCGTGAAGCGGTGCGGGCCTCCGTCAAGCAAGAGCTGCGGAGCAACGTAGAAAGTCATATGGCCTCGCCCTCGTCCGCGAGCTCGGCCTCGAGCAGCCAGATCGACAGACGACCGCGCTGCAGTTCCTCGGCGCTGCGCCGCATCGGCTGGTCCGAAAGCGCCGCGACATCCGCTAGCAGGTCGGTGACGCGCTCGAGGCCCGCCCGCTGCGCCTGCTCGTCGGTGAGGCTCGCGTAGGCGGTCCGGAACACCCGCCGGTCGAGGAATGCATCCGGGCGCGTGCTGACGACCCTGACGAGAGACAGCGCCGGCGCGTAGTCGAGCCAGTCGCCGTTGCTCAAGATCTCCTCCCAGTCGCCGCGTCCGCCCTCGACCGCGAACGTCCGCTGGGTGGACGCGCGCTCGCTGTCAGTCATGCGCTGCCAGTAGCCGCTGCTGTTGCCGGCGACGATCGGCTGCATGACCTCGCGGATCCGCGCAACGAGCCGGTCGGCGTTCTGCTTCAGGAACGGACCCGTGACCTTGTGGTCGGGCAGGCAGCGCTGCTTGAGCTTCGCGAACAGCTCCCCGAGGTCGTCGGTGCCGCCGTCGCGGGTGCGCATGAAGTCGGCGAGCTCGAATACCACGAGGTCGCGCATCTCGACCGCGAACTCGGTGAAGATCGGGTGCTCGTCATCGACGAACAGCTCGACTGCGGCGCCCCGCAGCGTCGCTACATACACGGGCCGCGGGTCCTCGCCGACGGGCCCGATCTGGTACGGATGCCCGTGGACCCGCCAGGCGGCGCTGACGCGGACGGCGGCACCCCGTCCAGGTAGCCCAAAAGAGCTTTCCAGGTCCGGGACCGGGCGCGCGGAAGCTCGCCACCGAGCGCGCCGGTCATCCTCGGTCTCGGCCGGGGCGGGCTCAGGCCTCGGGTCCGGGTTCGCGGGCTGGCCGTTCCAGGGCGCGTAGTCGTCGAGGCCAGCCCGTCGCAGGACGTCATCGGCGTCGTCGCCCCCCGGGTCCGGTTCGGGCGCCGGCGTGGGGTGATCGTGCTCGTACGCCGCCTGGTACCAGCGCTCGTCGGTTTCGTAATCGGCATCGCCCTTGTGGAACAGGTCGGCCCACTCGCGGGTGCGCTCATGGATCGGGCCACGGTTGTCCCCGGGCGTGAGGCACTTCAGGCCCGCGCTGTTGCGTCGGTAGCCGCTGATCAGGCGCGCAAGCGGGCTGCCGTTCGCTTCGGTAAACCCGAGCTGTCGCGCCTTCTCCGGCAGGAGCGGGCCCTCGCCGCGCAGGACGCGCTTGACCCGAGCCCAGTCGGGGCCGCCGTATTCGAAGGCGTTCTTCTGGTAGTTGACCGGAACATGATCGATGTGGATCTCGCCGATGAGCCGTCCCTGCCCGTTCGGGATCTCGACCGGGTACTCGCGCAGGCCGCCGCCGGACGGCTCGTCAGGGTCGATCCAGCTGAATAGACTCGTATCCCGCAAAAGGATCTTGCGCCCGTTGCGCAGGAAGTCGATGCCGAAGTCGCTCTGGTGCAGGTAGCGCTGGACGCCTACCCAGCCCCAAATCCGTCGCTGACGCCGGTCGAGCCGGGCGCCGTGGCAGCGAACGCAGGTGTGCTCCCCGATGTCGTCCTGCCACTGGCCGCACTCGAGGCAAGCGAGCCGGTCCGCGAGCGGCACGTCGATCGGGATGATCGCCGGGATGCGGTCACCGCGGCGGACGACGCTCCTCTCCGGGGACCAGGCGCAGGGACGGCGCGGCTTGACCTTCTGGCGGTCCACGATCAGGTGGAAGTCGCGCTGCGTGAGCAGATAGCTGTAGACGTCGCCGAGGACGCTCCGGATTGCAGGCTGCCGGCGCACCAGGGCGTCGTGGTGCTCCGGCTTTAGGTCCCGGATGAGAATTTCGGTGCCGTGGTCGTCCGGCTGTTCCTTCGGTTCCGTCCGGACGGGGACGTCGAAGTGCCCCTGTGCCTGCATCGCGGGCAGGTCGATCGTGACGACGGTCCAGTGCGAGGCCTCCCGACGAGCCGTCCGGACTACCGCGATGCTCCCGAGCCGGGCGGTCGCGATGTTGAAGCCCATCCCAAAAAGGCCGAGCTGACCGAACCGGTCGTTGCTCGTCCAGCCGGCGCGCAGGGCATTCTGAAGGTGTTCGAGCGTGAGCCCGGGGCCGTTGTCCTTGACCCAGACCTCGGCGGTGCCGGGGTTGCTGCCCCGTCCAGGAAGCGTGACGGTGACTGTTGGCTGCTCGATCTCGGGGTGGCGGAGGAACTCGTCGAACGCGTTGTCGATCAGTTCGGCGAGGCACTGCCATGGAGCGAACTCAATGTCACCCAGGACGCTCAGAAGCCGCGGGTGCGGCTGGAGGTCGATCACCTCGGGCCGCGCCTCGATCGTCATCGTCACCTTCTCTCAGAGGACTGCCCTAAAGTAAGTCTTGCAGCGATGTCCGACAGGAACGGCAGATCGTGCGATCCTCTCGCCTTCTGGTCGCGCTGAGGCCCGCGACGCACCGGGGCCGCCCGTGCCGCTCCGCGCGTCGAGCCGCTCCAACCGCCCGGACCTCGTCCGAGGCGAGGGTAGCGGCGGACGATGACCCGCCGAGGGCTGTTCATCGCACCGACGTCGACATAGATCCCGTAGCACCGTTGGCTTCGACGCACGACGGCGTCGCTGCGGATGTGCTGGGTCCGGCTGACGCAGTGGGTGGTCGAGTAGCGCCCGGGGCCGCGTTACGTCAGGCTCGACCCCCGCAGGACCGCAACGTCCGGAAACGAGTCTGCACGCCTGAGGCGTGCAGATCCCAGGCGCTTCCAATTGCGACGGGGGCCGGGCGGCCGTGGTGCTCCTCCCGGTCGGCACCGAGCCCTGCGCGAGGGGCGCCGCACCCACGCCATGGAGTGCGTGCCCGCCGGGGTGACCTGGCGGCCGCCCGGCCGCACGACTAGCCTGCCACCGCCGCTCCGACGTCGGGCCGTTGTCCACAGGGCGCGGGTGGCTGGATTCTCGGACGCGACCGCGACCATGCCGGCATGAGTGATCCTCGGCGGGCCGGCCGGGCGCCACCGAACACCCGAAAGACTGACATCGCCTGCTCGCGGTCCTTCGGGACGGCCCGGACGACCTGGCCGCTTGGGCCGTTCGTCGAGATCCACCGGCTAAGGCAGCAACGCCTCAAGGAAATCCGGCAGGACGAGACCTGCGCCTCCGCTGAACCTTCCCGATCAGGTCAGACGTTGATCTCCGTTTCCAGAGGTACACGAAGCTGGACGGTGATCGGCGTGTACAGGTCGACATCCAGGGCCGCCGTGCGTAGGGACACGATCAGGCTGTAGCGCAGGGGGAGGTCGGCGCGGTCCGCGCGCTTGTTGTTTTTCCACCACCCGCCGACCGGGTGCACGGCGATGAGGTCACAGTCGGCAAGCTCGGCGCCGGTACCTTCCCAGATGTCTTGGTGGAGTGAGCCGAGGTTTCGCTGGTTGTCGCCGATGTACCAGCGATCTGACCCGCCCGAGGGGCGGATACCGGCTTCCTCGTCTTGAGCGTCGCGGTTGATCCGGGCGACAAAGTCGGTGGGTTGCTCCAGCGGTGCTATCAACTCGAACCGCAGCCCATGCGAGGCATAGGAATACCGACGTCGCCATCCTCGCCTCGACGCGGAAGGCTCGATGAAGTAGGAGAGGGTGACGCGCAGCTGCACCACCGTCTCGGCGAGGTCGCGGAGGGCTTCGGCGGGCCAGGGAAGACCGTGCAGCCGGAAGCGGCGGGCAGCGTGATCCGGCCCGTCGAAGGGGATGAACTCGTCTTGGGTCACCATCGTGACAGCGTTGGCGCTGGAGGTCAGAACGGCGCTCTCGGATGGCACGCCCCAGCCATAGCGCCGCAGCATCGCTTGGCGAGCGGTCTTGTTGGAGGCGCCCTGTACCTCTGTCCGCATCGCTGGGGTCCAGTCCGCTGCGTGTACGAGCAGCCCCCGGATGGTCTCCGTCCAGTACGAGGGGTAAGCCGCCATTGCTCGGGCGGCGAGTCGCGCGGCTTGAGCTGTCGCCGCGCTGGTGGCATTGGCCGAGGCCAGCGCGAGATCGTCACGGGCCGAAGTCGTGCGCACTGACAACAGCGCGTGGTTGTCGACGAAGTCGACCCCGTCAGTCAGGACGTTGCCGCCCTCCATGCAGATGTCCGGCTTGATCGGCCACTGCCGGGCAGCGAAGGTCAGCGATGTCCGACTATGTGGGGAGATGTCACCCTCGGCGGCGAGCGACGCCCACTTCGCAAAGCTCGGATCGGAAGGGGTTGCGGTCAGCTCGGTGTAGGCACCGACGGTGAGCGCGTTCCACGCGTGTGCCGGATCTTCGATGCCCGAGGTGTCACACAGCTCGCGATAGTCGACCCCTGGTTGTCGGTCTCGCACGTTCCCGGCTGAGATCAGGAACAGACGCGACGCCAAGGGGTCGGGCCTGCCGATCAAGGCGATACCGCCGTCCGACCCTCCAATGTCCGTCCCGGCGCTGAGAGCGTCGATGGATGCAGACCATAGCGACGGTTCACCAGCTCGAGCCTCAGGCGGTGCGGTGATCGGCATGCAGAACGCCCGCCGTCGTTGGGGTGAGGCGGCCTCCACGGCTGCCGCTCCCTGGGCGGTGACCAGTCCGTACGCGCGTGGGTCGTTAACCCCCGGTGCATCGGGCAGTACTTTCACCGATTCCAGCCGGTGGGCCAAGGCGACCGCTGCGGTGCGCGTCAGCAAATCGTCGAGCGGTCCGTAGAGGGCCAGCCCGGCCATGAGGGTGCCGTGCCCGCGATGGTCGACGCCATTGAGGTCCACGACAGAGTGCATGTCCGTGGGGCTCAAAGAATGTGACAGAAGTACGTGTGAGCGATGGACACCGCTGTCGAGATGGCACACCGCTGGCGCATCGTCAGCTGCTGCGGTGGTGCGCTCGACGATGTCTGTAGTTAGCTCGTCTTGTTCGTCCCTGGCTAGATCCTCGACCGTGTCAACGAACTCAGGTCGGCGGATCTCAGCAACCGGGATCGAAGTGAACGGCAGGGCGTGGAGATCGTCCCAGCGGGCCTCCAACCAGACCACTGTCCGATCAGTCAGATCCATGCGCCGCTCGGACATCCGCAAGCTATTCGCTGCTGCGAAAACACGCAGCAGCTCGACCCCGATCTCCGTCCTCGTAAGCCACAACTCCCACCAGGCTGCTCCGGCGGTCGGTGGCTCGCCGTCTGACTGCCACAGGTCGCGTAGAACAGCACGGCGGATCGAGGCGATGTTCGCGACCAGTTCCCGATTGCGCGGCTCGCCGGTCTGCGTGTCCCGATCGAGGAAGTCCTCAAACAGTTTCAAGAACGCGGTGCGGTACTCGTCACTGACCCAGACGACGGCCCGCTCGGGCTGATCATCACTGGGTGGCTTGACTGTCAGGAGCAGCCACTGCGGGCGCTTGGCCGTCTTGCGATGCCGCGACAGGCGCTCGAGCCGATCAAGATCCAGCGGGAAGGCCCGCTCAGCAGCTTGGAGCACCACGATGACGCCCAGCGCCTTGAGTTCCACGAGGGTCAGTTCGTCGTCTCCGAACGCCGAGCGCTCGTCTTCCGCCTCGCTGAAGGCACTGGTCAGATCGCCTCGCAGCTTGCCGCCGTGTGCTCGACGTTCAACGTCGCGGATGCGTGGATCCCCGCGGCCGCGACGGTGGAAGTCGCGGTCTTTAGCGCGATCGGTGACGGTGAGATGCGCCAGCGGCCCCGCCGGCTCACTCACCGCCAGCCACTCGCCGGGCCGAGAGTGCGTCGATGAGGTCGGAGGCTGTGACGCGGTCACCGGCCCGTAGGAGGGCCTCCTTGGCCGCCGTCTCCGCCGCCTTGACGAGTTCGGCGTGACTCAGCCCGACGGTGTGGCTGCTCACGGATGCCCAGCGGATGCCTCGCCCGAGCAGGCCAAGGCGCGTCTTCATGACCTGTGCGGCCTGCGCCTCGTCAGGCAACTCGTACGTGATCGCAAGGTCGAAGCGGCGGAATAGCGCACGATCGAGGATGGACCGATGGTTCGTGGCTGCGACGACAATGCTCTCCGCACTCGTCTGCTCTAGGAAGATCAGGAACGAGTTCAAGATCCGTCGTGCCTCGCCCACGTCGTTGCCGCTGCGATGGCCGCCCAGCGCGTCGAATTCGTCGAAGAGATAGACGGCACGCTGGGTCGCCGCCGCGTCAAAGACCGTCCGGAGCTTGCCGGCGGTCTCGCCCATGTACTTGCTCAGCAAACTGTCTAGCCGGACAGTCAGCAGCGGCAGCGACAGCTCGTGCGCGATCACTGCGGCGGTCATCGTCTTGCCCGTTCCGGGGGGACCTTCCAACAGCAGACGGTGAGCAGGTGAGTAGCCGTGGTCGACCAAAGCTTGGCGCTGCCGCTGCTCATGCAGTACTCGGCTCACCGCCTTCTTCAGCGGTGCTGGGCCGATCAGATCTCGTAGTGCTACCTCCGGGAACGCAGCCGTCACGAGGTCTGCGAGATCACCGCGGGGCCGCGCGATCGCCGTCACCGTGTGCGCGAGCGGCTGGTTGCGAGCAGCCTCGATGGCCTGCTTCAACTCGCCGGCCAGAGCTCCGTGACCCTGGCGGGCCTCCTTCGCGGCTACCTGTAGGGCGACCGCATAGAAGGCTGCGTCATCGCCGGCCGCGTGGCTACGCACGAGTGCCTTGATGTGTTCACCGGACGCTGCCACGGCCCCTCTCCTCAACTGGACCTTGTGCTCAGGGTATCCGCGTGGGCAGACATCTCTCGGGTGCAGATCGCCTCTCGTGACTGCCGCACCCTATCGGCTTGGGGGCGGAGGGCAGTGCGATCCGCGTCGACGTGCCCGACCGACCCCGGGGGCTCACGCCCGCCCCCGTCCCTCTCGGCCCAAGCCGTCGCGCTCCCATCCCCGCGCGACCCGCTCCAGCTGGATCTCCAGCAGATCGAGGTGGTTGTCGGCAGTGGCGACATGCAGACGCGCCTCAATCAGCAAGTCACGGACCTCGTCGCGGCCGGAGAGCTGACCTCGGCCGGCCGCCGACGCGAGGAGCCGTTCCCCCATCGCCACCTCTGTCCCGGCTTGGTGGACGAGGTCCGAGACGTGGTCGCTGGTCCGCCCGTGCAGGTACAGCACGTCGGACCTCGAACTTGCCGGAGACAGCTCCTGGCGCAGCCTTCGGATGTCAGCCTGCGCGTTGCTGGCGGCATGCTGGGCTCGAGCAACAGAGGCGCGAGCTCTTTGATCGTCGCCGTACATGGCCTCGTCCACCGCCCGGTACAGCTCGCGGCGGACGTATGCCAGAGCGGGACGGATGTCGTCGAACACGGTGGCGAGGTGCTCGGACGCCACCAGCGCATCTTGGAGACCGACCTCCGGCATCCCAGGGCGGACCGGTGAGGCCAGCTCGTGGGGCGGAAGGAGACCTCGCTCGGCGACGGACCGTTTGATCGATCTCAGCCGCGACAGCGCGTCGGCGTCCTTGCCTCGCCCAGCGGCGGCATGCGAGCGCAGGAGGTCGTCGACGTCGGCGACGAACAGCACCTTGCCGTAAGCGGCCACGTCTCGGGCGCACAGCGCCAGCTCGTCGTACCCGTGGGGGAAGCCGTGCGGCGCGAGGATCACGTCGAGGCGCCCGTACGCCGTGTGGGTCAGGAGGGCACGGTCATCGGTGAGCCGGCGCCGGTCCATGGGCAGCTGCAGGGGGTAGCCGAAGCCAGGCACCCACTCGCGCGCCTGCAGCTCGGTCAGCGCAGCGGCAACGCGGGCCAGGTTGGGCGCAGACCGCTGGGGCGTGATGTCAACGCCCAGCGTCGGTGACGACGATCCCTGGAGCTGGGCCGCGACGCCACCGATGACGACGTACTGAACACCGTGCTGGGCCAATGTCGCGAAGACCGGCGCCGGGTCAAGGGGCGGGGTGGGCTCGCTCGGTGCTGTCATGGCAGCCCGTCCGGGGGTGTGCCGGACAGCTTCAGCAGCTCACCCTGGAAGACCCGGCTGCGCTGGTCGATCTGCTCGCGCTCAGCTTCGGTCATTTCGAGCGGCACCGGGATCGGCGTTCCGTCGATGGCCTGGTGGATCGTGTACTCACGGCCGGACGTGACGTCGAGGTAGCGATCGGTGCCGGGCACCTCCGCCAGCTGGTCGAGCCTCGCCGGGCCGGTGGGCACGACGGAGAGCAGAGAGCGGTCGTGGTCGCACATGTCGGGCTCCTGGGGTGACCGGGCGCCGGTTGGCGCGCTTGGCAGGCCACGACCAGTAGGTGCGCTCTCGGCTGCGGCCACAACAGAGGAGCCGCCAGCCTGTGGATAAGCAGCTGCCACCCCGCCCGTGTCCACAGGTCGGGACGGGACCGCATCCGGCGCGACGAGGCGCCGCAGCGCCGGGTCGTCGAACCACGCGGTGGTGTGCAGCCGCAGCGCCGGCTCCCGGCCGTAGAGCACGACGGCGCTCCCGGCGGGCAGCTGCCGCAGGTACTCGACCGGGGCGACCTTCGTCTGCGCCGACGAGGTGCTGATGCTGCGGTGTCCGTCGCCGCCGATGCTGACCGAGGTCCGTTCGCGCTCGAACTCGCCGATCATCCGGGAGGTCTGGTCGAGGGTGGCGAGGTCGGCCGAGCCAGGGAGGAAGACGCGGGCGGTGTGGTTGTTGACGACCGTGGCCGCGTTCTGACCGTAGATCGCCTGGATCTGCGCGAGGTCCTGCCAGACCGAGCAGATCTGGATGCCCTGACCGGCACCGGTCGAGGCGTAGGTCGCCAGCTCACGCAAGGGCGCGATGTTGGCCGCCTCGTCCAGCATGAGCAGCAGCGCCGGGTCGAGCGGTTCGCCGTTCTCGGCGTAGACGTCCTGGGCTGCCCGGAGCACCGCCTGCACCAGCGCCTCGAACAGCGGCCGCAACCGGGTCTGCGCGTGGGCCGGGGCGACGAGGTAGAGCGTCTCGCCCTCGGTGACGAGCCGGCGTACGTCGATCACCCGACCGGCGAGGTGGTCCGCCCCGATGACGTCGGTGGCTCCGCGGGCGGACGGGCTGGCGAACGCCTTGAGGATCGACTCGGCGGTCGCGTAGACCGAGTCACGTTGCCGCTCCTCGCGGGCGCACGTGGCCGCCCACGCGTCGAGGGCATCGACGTCGGCCAGGTAGCCGAGGAGCTCGGTCACCTGCCTCGTCTCACGCCGGTCCACCCACGACGACACCTGTCGTACGCCGCCACCGGCATGCGCAGCAGCGAACAGCAACGGGCCGAGGAGCTTCGCGCCCAGGCTCTCCCAGAACCGGGCGTTGTCGCCGGCCCGCGCATCCCCGGCGGCCTCGACGAGCCAGGACGCGACCTGCTCGGCGGCCGGGTAGTCGGTGCAGGCCAGGAGCGGGCTCCACTTGGCTGTCGGGTAGCCGGTCTGTCCGGTCGGGTCGAAGACGTGCACCCGACTGCGGCGGAGTCGTTCGTCGTACGTCAGTCGAAGCACGTCGCTCTTCACCGACGTCACGACCAGCGGCCCGTCCCAGCGGAGCACACCGGGTACGACGAGGCGGCTGGTCTTGCCGGCCTGCGTCGGTGCGACGACCAGGACCGACCGACGTGGCTCGGCCGCGATGAGTGGGCCCCGCCGGCCGAGCCGGCCCAGGACGATCCGCCCGCGTTCAGGAGCCTGGACCACCAGGTGCGGAACCTGCCGCCGAGTAGCCCAGGCCGACGAACGGTCGCGTTCGGCGCATGCATCGGGATCGCGCCGGAACCGGCCGAGGAGGATCGCGCCTCCGGCCAGGCCGGCCGCAACCACGAAGACCACCATGGTCGCGAGCAGGCAGTAGTACAGCGCCGGTCCCGCCAGCTGAGCGCGTACCGACGGCGGCCAGCCGGACTTCGGGTCGGCCAGATGCGCCGGCAGTGCCAGCGCGATGCCAGCCGCCTCTGCAACGCTCACCTCCGGCCACCGTCCGTGGGCCAGCCGACCGGCCAGCTGCCCCGCCCCCCAGACGAGCAGTCCGGCCAGCAGCACCGCCCCGAGCAGGCACCCTGCCGCAGCGGTCAGCAGGTCCTCGGTCGTCCCGGACCGGGCGGGTCGTGGTTGCGGGCGCATGCGGCCCTCCTCAGGCTCTCCGACCGGCGTCTGCGTCGCCGACAGCGCGCAGCGGACGGTCGACGATCGACTGATCGCGGACCGGCGGGACCAGCGCGTGGTGCCGCTCCACGGCGGCGCGGACGCAGGCCAGCTCGTGAACCGCTCCAGACATCAGCTCATCGAGATCGCCGTGGCCGGCGCCGGCGAGCTGGACGAGCCGGACGCCCGCCTCCACCAATCGGCGGCGGGCGGCTGTCTCGGCGACGATGGCCGCGTAGTACCCGGCGTTGGCGACCGTCGGTGTCGCTGCCAACAGGTCGTGGAGCACGACGGCCGCCTTGCGCTCCCCGAACTCGAGCCGGCGCCGGCGACGCAGCTCGGCGTGGACGGTGAGCGGGTCGACCGGTTCACCGCGTTCGTGCAGGTGCTGCATCACCCCCAGCAGCTCGCCGTGCGCCGGGCGGTAGAACTGCTCGGCCCGCAGCTGCGGCAGGAGCCCGCACGCAACCTCGGCGCTGAGCAGGATCGCACCGAGCACGGCCTGCTCTGCCGGGATGTCCTGTGGCGGCTCGTGCGCCTCCGGCCCGTAACTCATCGGTCCGCCAGCATCCGGGCATCGGTGTCGGTCATCGCCAGCTCGGCCGGGCTGCGGCGGTGCTCCACGACGAACGAGCGGACCCCGACCTTCCACAGGGCAGTGCCCTGCGGCAGGTGCGGCAGCAGCTCGGCCTCGGTGCTGGTGAGCGCGAGCAGCTCGCTGGCCTGGCTGACCTCGCTGACCGGCTGGGTGTAGACCACCCGGGTGCCGGCGTCGGCGAGCAGCCCGCGGGCGAGCAACGCCTGCTCCGAACCGGCCGGTCCGGCGGCCGTCAGGTCGGACAGCCGGTGCAGGACGGCGAGGTTCGCGACGCCTTGCGCCCGCGCGAGCTTGTAGGACTGCTGCAGCCAGCGCGCCGTACCCAGCGAGGACAGCAACGCCCAGGCCTCGTCGACGACGACGTACCTCCTGGCCGCATCGGCGGCGTGCACGGCAGCCTGCAGCCAGGCCGTCGCGCAGGTCATGACCAGGGGCAGCGCGTCGCGGTTGTGCTGGTAGACCTCGGACAGGTCCAGGACCATCAGCGGTCCGCGCAAGTCGCGCGGGTGCACCGTGGTGGGCGCGTCGAACATGCCGGCGAGGTCGCCCGTGCACATCCGGCGCATGACGAGCGCGACATCACGGGAGGCCTCGGTCAACGCCGCCGCCTCCATCCGCAGGGCGGCCGAGGCCTCGCTCGACGGGGCGAGCAGCGCCTCGACGAGGTCGGGCAGGACCGGCGCGCGGCCGCCCCCGCCGGTGATGGCCCGAAGGGCGAGGTCCAGCGCCGCGTGCTCGACGGGAGCCAACGGCCGGTCCAGCGCGGTACTGGCCAGGGCCAGCAGCAGTCGCAGGCGCCGGCCGTCGACCTCGGCAGGAGGTACGTCGGCGTCCGCGGGTCCCGTGTCGAGCGGGTTGAGCCGGGTCGACTGGCCGGGTCCGAGCCGCAGGGGCGTGGTGTCGCAGGCGGCGGCGAGGTCGCCATACTCCCCTTTGGGGTCGGCGACCCAGGCCGCGCGGCCGAAGGTCTGCTGGCGCCACAGGAACGTCTTGACGAAGCTGGACTTGCCGGAGCCGACCTGGCCGACGACGAGCAGGTTCGGGTTGGTCAGCTGCCCGGCCGCGTAGAGCTCGAACGGGTCGAAGCAGAAGGACCCGCCGAACAGGTCGCGACCGATGTAGGTGCCGCGGCTGCCGAGCCCGGACTCGGCCATGAACGGGTAGGCGGCCTGCAGGGTCGCGGTCGTGGCGCGGTGGACCGGCAGCCGTGCCTGCCGGGACAGGTTCATGTCGGCTCGCTCGCGAGGAGAGCGAGGATGGCGGCCCGAGTCTCCAGCTCGGCCGGTGTCGGTGGTGGGGGCGGCGGTACGGGGCGGCAGCGCTCGGCTTCCAGGTCCTCCAGCAACCGCTGCAGCGCCGGGGTGCGCGTCGACCTGCTCATCTCAGGCCACGCGCGAGCGGCAGGGTGAAGCTGAACGCCTCGTCCTGCTGGCCATACAGCCGCCGGATCTCCAGGAACGCCCGGTGCGCCGCGTGCTCGACCTGCCCGCAGCCGTCTTCGAGCTCCTGCAGGCTGCGGCCGCTCACCGTGATGTAGCCGCTGAACCGGTACGCCGCGTGGCCGGCAACCAGCTCCGCCTCGCGCTCTTCGACGTCGGCCGCCTCGGTGCGGGTCCGCTCGGTGGTCACCTGCCCGACGCGCGCGCGCAGCGCGGCGTTGGCCAGCTCGGCGGTGCGGGCGGCGCGGGTCTCGCGGGCGGCCCGCCGCGGGTCGATGGGTTCGGCGACGACCGAGACGGTCCGGCGGCAGGAGGTGGTCAGGAGCAGCGGGGCCAGGAAGTCCGCGCCCACCGGCAGCCTCGGCCACTCCGAGATCCAGTACGTCGCGTGCCATGCGTCGTCGGTGCGGTAGTGCGCCCAGGCGTTCTCCGTCGCCATCGGCCCTGCCGCGGCGACGTCCACGCCGCCGCCGTCACCCTCACCGTCGCTGCGCCTGGCCAGGGTGCGGCTGGCGCCCGGTTCGTAGCTGGTGCGCACGACCGCGGCCAGCGCCCGGGGCGGTAGCCAGCCGGCGAGTTCGAGGCCGGCGCGAAGGAGCTGCTCCTGAACGGCGGCCAGCTCACGCATCAACGCCGTCGTACTGCTGTCGGCGCCGGGGGTCCGCCGCGAGGACCGGCGCGTGCGTCGCTCGTCGAGCTGGACCACCAGGTGGGTCTCGTGCGCCTGCGTCACCGGCGTGGCGGCGGCGATCAGGGAGCGGTACGACGCGGCGGCGGTCGGGTTGGCCTTGCCTCCCGCCTCGGCCCAGAACCGTTCCAGGGCGTCCCCCGGGTCGGGCAGCGTGCGCTCGAGCCAGGCCAGCCGGCGAACGGGGGAGCCGTCACGCGCGACGCCGGCGAGCAGCGCTCCCCAGCAGGCGACCCGGCGGTCCTTGTCGGCGGCATCGGCGAGGGCGAAGGTCGAACCGCGCACCGCCGCGACGGCGGTCAGCGTGCCGGCGGGCGGGTCGTGGATGACGCCGACCACCCGGTCGCCGTCAACCCTGGCCTCGGTCATCACCAGGCGGGCGAGCGGCCCGGGCAGGCCGAGCGGGACCGGCTCGCCGGAGCGGGCCGATCGCTGCGGGAGCCAGTGGGTCCGGCCACCGTCGACCAGCCGGGACAGGAGGTACGCGACCAGTGCGGGCAGCCACTGCTCCGCCGTCCGCCCGGCGACGGGCACCAGTGCGGCGCTCGCCGTCGACGCGAGGATGAGCACGCCGGCGAGCGCTCCGACAGGCCCCACGGAGAGGCCGCCGACGACGGCTACCGCGCCGGTGAGCAGCAACGCCAGCTGGCCGGCGCGCAGACCGAGCAGGACCCCCCGGGTCTCGCGCGGCCCGAAGCGGTAGGCGCCGGCGTTGCCGGCGGTCTCGGTGGCGGTGGTCATTATCAGGCTCCTTTGCTGACCGACGGGGGGGCGGTGTGGGCGGTCGGCGCGGCCGCTGTGAGAGTTCCGGTTGCGGCGCCGGCCGCCTTGCGGCCGACGGCAGCACCACCGGCTGCGACGGCGCCGGCCGCGGCCCATGGCGTAGCGGCCGCGACGGTCACGCCGCGCTGCGCCGACAGGGCGCGGTGGCGTTGCACGGCGTACATCGCGCTCTGCCCGCCGTGCGTGAGCGGGCGGGTGCCCCGCTGCCGGGCGCCCTCCAAGGCCCCGGCCGCGACCGCCACCTCGAAGACGCCGACGATCCGGAGCAGCAGGAACGGCGCGAAGGCCGCGACCAGCAGCAGCGCGGCACCCGACAGCACCCCGGCGTAGCCCCCGCCGCCGGCGGCCAGTGCGCCCGCGGCCAGCGACAGGATCGCCACGATCACGAACTTGGCGAAGATCAGCGCGGCGAGCAGCTCGGCCAGCCGGCGGGCCCACCGCCGGCTCGATTCCCAGGCCAGACCCGCCAGGGCGATGGGGAAGAACAACAAGGTGGCGTAGATGGCGACGCCGCGCAGCAGCAGCTCCACCCAGATCAGGACGGCGGCGAACGCCGCGACGAGCCCGGCGATCAGCGCGGCGAACGCCGGAACGCCCACCGCACCGGAGACCACGGTCAGGCCAGCCAGTCCGCGGGTCGCCCCGGTCATGGCCTGTTTCAGGTCGCCGGTCAGCGTGCCCGCGATCAGCGCGGACAGCTCGTCGCTGGCGACCAGCAGGAGTTGGGTGACGGTGGTGGCGGCCGCCGTTCCCAAACCGGCGACGCCGACCGCGACAACCGCTCGACCGATCCGCCGGGGATCCTGGTGAAAAATGCTGCCGGCCACCGACAGCAGCAGGAACAGCACGGCGAACACCGCTGCGAGTCCGGTCATCGCGGCGTAGTGCTGGGTGAACCATGTCGAGGTCACCGTGACGCCGGTCGAGCTGGTCACCGCCTGCGTGATCGCGGTCAGGAACCACACCGCCCCGTCGACGACGAAGCTGGTGAGCGCGTCCATCGCGCTGTTGCCGGCGGCTCCGGCGACCGCACCGACCGGGTTGCCGATGAAGCCGCCGACGCCCTCGACGGCGGCACCGATCTGCTCGCGCGCATAGCAGGCGGGCTGCACGACGAGCGGCAAGCCCTGGCACGCGCTGGTGGCGGGTGGCGCCGCCGGTGCTGCACCGGCGGGTGCGCCCGGCACGATCAGCAGCACCAGGACAAGGACGACGAGCGACAGGGCGCTACGAGGAGCCATCGAAAACCCCGGTCATGCCCGCTGTCGCGGCGAGCGCCTCGGCCAACGGTGTGACCGGCTGGTGCAGCGCCGGCACCGGACCCGGCACGCTCTCGTACGCCGCCAGCTTCCAGTCCCCGGACCACTGCAGGGTGACCGTCTCGGTCGACCAGGACTGATCCAGACTGCCCAGCCGTTCGGTGCCGAGGACCGCGGTCACCCAGACGACCACCGTCGCGGTGTCACCGTCGTAGGACGTCACCCGCGACGTCACCGGGACAGCAGCCGCGATCACCGGCGAACCCGATCGCAGCGCTGCCTGCACACCGGTCGCCCGCTCGACGTTCGGGCGCGTCGCCCAGCGCGCTGCGATCGGGGGCGGCGGCTGGCCGTTGCGGCTGACGGCCGCCAGGGCCAGATCACGCCGGGACGGATCCAGGCCGAGCGCGCCACCGAGCACAGCGACGTAACGGGTGGCCGCGGCCTGGGCGCCGACGGAGGTCTGCGGGTAACCAACCGGCACCTGCGCTTCGAGCCGGCTGGGACCGGCCAGCGGCGCGGCCTGGGGAAGTGGCTTCGGCGTACTGCCGCTGCTGCAGCCGGTCGCCGCAAGCAGCAGAGCAGCCGCAATGACGGCGATTCGGACCCTCATCGGACCGTCGCCCCGGCGGCGTAGAAGAAGTTGATGATCGCGGCCGCTGCGCCGATGACCAGTGCGCCGACGATCCCTCCGATCGCGGCCCGACGTCCACCGAGGGACGCGTTGTAGTTGCCGGCCTGCGACCCGAGGAACCAGGTCGCGCCGCCGACGACGACCGCCGCGACGCAGCCGATCAGCCCGAGGAAGACGAGGCCGTTGACCATCTTCTGCAGGGCGGCGCCGCCGGGCAGGCCGGCCGGGTCGGGGACGGCAGAGACCGCCACCACGAGGGTGGCGAACGGATCCGGTGCAGCCATGCGGGTCCTCCCAAGGATTAGCGCCACCCCCGATGCGGGAGGCGGCGGCCGGCGGTGAGCCGGTACGGGCAGGCTGCTTCGCGCCGTTGCCGGCGCCGTTGCCAGCAGGCGTTGCCCCACCAGCAACCGGGGCGGGATGGCTGGCGGCAACTCGATCGGCAACGCGAGCAAGCACCGTCAGGGAGCTGACAGGAGCTGCTCTCGAGAGGTGAAGCGCATGTGCGTGAGCACAGGACCCAGACGGTGAAGAAGGCGCTGTGCGTGGCCGCAGTGGGGATCGCGGTGCTCACGCCCTTGATGGCCGTGGTGGCCGGCGGCTCCCCGGCCCTGGCTACCGCCAGTGCGGACGCTGTCGCCGACATCCCTGCGGACCTGCTCGTCCTTTACCAGCGAAGCGCGGACCGCTGCCCCGCTCTGCCGTGGGCGGTCCTGGCCGCGATCGGAAAGATCGAGAGCGATCACGGGCGGTCCACCGCCCCCGGCGTCAGGTCGGGCAGCAACTCCGCGGGAGCCGCCGGACCCATGCAGTTCGGGATCGGCGGCAAGGCCGGCGACACCTGGTCGGCCTACGGCGTGGACGGTGACGCGAACGGCACCATCGACGTGTACGACGCCGCCGACGCCGTCCCCGCCGCAGCCGACTACCTCTGTGCGAACGGTGCCGGAAAGCCGGGCCGACTCTCAGAGGCCGTCTTCGCCTACAACCACGCCGACTGGTATGTCGCCGACGTGCTGGCGCAGGCGGGCGCCTACAGCGAGTCGGCGCCGCCGCCCGCCAGCTCGGGGGCCGCACAGGCCGCGATCACCTTCGCGGAGGGCAAGCTGGGGCTGCCGTACCAGTGGGGCGGGACCGGGCCGCTCTACGACTGCTCGGGACTGACCCAGGCGGCCTACGCAGCGGCCGGCGTCCGGCTGAGCCGGACCAGCCGCGAGCAGTACTGGGACGGACCGCACGTCCCGCTGGCGCAGCTGCAGCCCGGCGACCTGGTCTTCTACGCCAGCGACGTCACCGATCCGGCGACCATCGGCCACCTCGGGCTGTACGTCGGCGGCGGGCGGATGATCGAAGCGGCCCGGACGGGGACCTTCATCCGCTACGCCTCCATCGACCGACCCGGCTACATCGGAGCCGTCCGCCCGACTGGGACCACAGGATGAGCGAGCACGCGCCCTCGGCGCGTGACCTCGCGGCGGCGAGCCTGCGGGATCTCACGACGCGCTACCTGGATCTGCTCGACACCGGGATCCGCGACCGGCTGGAGGGACAGGCTGTGGCTGCTGACCAGGCGCTGGAGCGACTCGCGGTGAGCGAGGCCATCAGCCGGTATGTGCGCAACGGCCGCCAGGTCGACATTCTGGCGGCGCTGAACTCCGGCGCGAGCTGGCGGGACGTTGCTGACGTACTGGACGCTCCGAAGGACCAGCTGCGCGAGGAGTTCCGGCGGTGGGTCGACGGCCAGCGCAAGCATCTACGATGCCCTGCAGCTGGAGAAGCCCGGGTCGGCGCCGCTCGGCTTGAGCCGGGCGCATGGCCAGGCAGTGCGGTCGCTGGCTGCGTCTGCCGGCCACGACGAGCGCGGGCACGGAGATGGCCGCGAGTAGCGCTGTTAGACGTCGTTGGCGCTGATCTTCCTCCGCACGAGCGGATCCTTGACCGGGCACTCGCGGTAGTTGATCCGCGAGTGTGACTCCGCCGGTCACGGGAGTATCTGGCCGAGGCGGGTTGGCATCGCTGTGTAGGACGAGCAGCCGACCAAGGGTGCGGTGCAGGTGGGCGTTTCAATGGCGCAGGAGCAGCTGCGACAGGACGCCTTCGGTGGCGAGCACCCAGCCGCGCATCACGGCCATGACCGGCTGGCCCTGTCAAGCCAAGTTGGCCCCACCGTGTCAGTGGTACTCGGCTCCACTTGATCCAGGAGCGGGGTCTTATCGTCTGGCCGTGGAGATCACGACGTTGCCTGAGGGGCTCTGCGCGGATGCAGTGGCTCTGTGGACAGAAGCCGCCCTGACACGACCTTGGAACGACCCAGTCGCAGACCTTCGCCGCGCGCTGTCTGGTCCGTCGTCCACTGTGCTGGCGGCCTGCGACGGAGACGGGCGACTGCTTGGGACGGCGATGGTCGGCCATGACGGCCACCGGGGCTGGGTGTACTACCTCGCGGTCCAGAGCACCGAGCAGCGCAAGGGCTTGGGACGCCAGCTGATGCGAGCTTGCGAGGAGTGGGTGCGGGAGCGGGGGGTGCCAAAGGTTCAGCTCATGGTGCGCCAGGCGAACCAAGGCGTGATCTCGTTCTACGAGTCGATCGGCTATCAGGACGGTGAGGTAGTGGTACTCGGTCGATTCTTGGACTGACTAAACCACCCCACAAGAGGCTCTGACGTCATCGACAACGACGAGGGAGGCGGGGCTGCGTCCTCTGAGGTGGTGTAACTCTCCCTCGTGATCGTCGGCCGGATCGTGTCGGTCCGGGACGTTGGGGGGCCACCGCGTGAGTCTCTGTGAGAACCGACCAAGGAACTCACGGAAGAAGG
>JAABUT010000256.1_pt1 | contig 98141 bp, 87 predicted proteins | sample 5559281 | NCBI WGS metagenome assembly JAABUT01 (sample SAMN10711880, study PRJNA513359) | rock metagenome | isolation source: Antarctica rocks | place: Antarctica: Victoria Land, Ricker Hills nord | collected 2016-01-04 | reverse complement strand
GCGCTCGGGGCGGTCAGCCACCGGCCGGCGATTCGTCAGGAAGCCTCGCCCCGCACCATCCATCACCGCTACTGAAGGGATGGTGCACCAATGAGCGCCCATCAGTCCATGCCAGACGATCTCGCCAAAGACGTCCGGGCGACGGCAGCGGCGGCCGCCGACCTTGGCAGCGGGTACCACGACGAACTGGCCGCCTCACTCGTCGACAAGGTCGAGGCGGAGCTGAGTCGCCGACGCGAACCCGCAGTCCCCTCCTACCGCCCGCCGACGCCAGCACGCTCCGCCGCGGACGGTCCAGCCGTCGCGGTCGCGATCATCTCGCTGGTGATGGCGATCCCACTCACCGCGATCGCCGCGGCCGTCGCCCACAGCGGCCTCCCCGGGGTGCTGCTCATCTGGTTCGGCATCATCGGCGTCAACATCGCGTTCGCCTGGGGACGCCGCCGCGACTGATGCGGCGGCCACGTGCGGACAGCGCGCACGTCTAGCCACCTGAGCGCCCCGCGCCCACGCCGTGTCTCCTAGCGTTGCCGGCATGTCAGCAACTACCACGATCGCAATCACCTCGTACACGCTCGGCGCCGTCAGCGTCGACCTTGTCGTCTCCCCGAACGCTCCCGTCGGCGTCGTTGCGCTGCGCCCCGCCGGAGTTCCCGCCGTGCACGACCGGCCCGGCTCCGCTATCAATCTGGTCGAGCTCCGCCTGCTCGGCGACGGACGCGCCGTTAGCGCCTCCGTACGACACGAGCGTTACGCCACCAGCCAGCGACTGCGCCCGGTTGCGGTCGAACAACCCGAGCCGGGCCGACTGGTCGTCGAGCAGGCCGACGAGCGGACGGGCCTCGTGGTCACCACCGAACTGCGGCTGCCGGTAGCCGATCTCGCAGCACTCGCCTGGACGACCACCGTCACGAACGGCGGCTCCGGTGCGACGACGCTGAGCTATCTGTCCTCGGCCGTCGTCGTCGGCGCCGGCGCGGTCGTCGACGGCCCCGTCCTGAGCGACACCACCGCGACGTTCGCCGTCGCTCGCAACGCCTGGTGCGCCGAGGCGCGCTGGCTCGTCCGACCGCTGCCGGAGTGTGGCCTCGTCGACTCCACCGTCTGGCCTGCGAGCAGCACGACCCACGGTCCGCGTGACGGCGCGAAGTCGCGTGTCCTCGTCGCGGCCTACGGAACCTGGTCGACGTCGGACTTCTTGCCGATGGGTTCGATCTCGGCCGGTGGCTCGACCTGGCTGTGGCAGATCGAGCACAACGGTCCGTGGGCCTACGAGCTCTCCGACTGGGAGCACGACGTCAGCTCGCGACTGAGCGGTCCGAACGACACCGAGCACGACTGGCGGCACGTCCTCGCACCGGGTGAGAGTTTCAGCGCGGTTCCGGCCACGACCGTCGTAACGCAGGGGTCACTCGGTGACGCCCTGCGGGTTCTGACCACGGCTCGTCGGGCCGGTCGGCGCCAGCACCAGGACAACGTCACGCTGCCAGTCATCTTCAACGACTACATGAACTGTCTGATGGGTGACCCGACGACCGAGAAACTGCTGCCGGTGATCGCGTCCGCCGCGGCTGCGGGCGCGGAGTACTTCGTCATCGATGCCGGGTGGTATTCCGACGACGGTGGCTGGTGGGAGACCGTCGGCGAGTGGTTGCCGTCGACGCAACGCTTCCCTGACGGCGGCTTGAAGGTCGTCATCGACACTATCCACGCCGCCGGCATGGTGCCTGGGCTGTGGCTCGAGCCCGAGGTCGTCGGGGTGAGGTCACCGCTGGCGCAGACACTTCCCGACGACGCGTTCTTCAACGTCGACGGCATCCGCATCGCAGAGTCCGGCCGGTATCAGCTCGACTTCCGCCACCCGGCCGTCGTCGCCCACCTGAACGAGGCGGTCGACCGGCTCGTCGGCGACTTCGGCATCGGCTACTTCAAGCTCGACTACAACATCAATCCCGGCCATGGGACGACCGTCGACGCCGCCAGCCGCGGTGACGGACTGCTCGGTCACAACCGCGCATTCCTCGTCTGGGTTGACGATGTGATGGATCGGCACCCCGGCCTGGTGCTGGAGAACTGCTCGTCGGGTGGCTGCCGGATGGAATACGGCCAGCTCTCGCACTTCCCCATCCAGTCGACGTCGGACCAGATGGATCCGTCGCGGTATGCGTCGATCTCCGCAGGGGTCGCCTCCGCGGTCGCGCCGGAGCAGAGCGCGACCTGGGCGTATCCCCTGCCGGACAACGACGACGAGACGAATGCGCTCTGCATGGTGAACGCGCTGCTCGGCCGGATCCACCTGTCCGGCCGGTTGGATCTGATGGACGATCGTCAACGGGGCATCGTCGAACCGGCGATCGGGGTCTACAAGAGCTACCGCGAACGGCTCGCGACCGCACTACCGTCGTGGCCGCTCGGCCTTCCCGGCTGGGACGACGCGTGGGTCGCCCTCGGTATGGATCAGGGTGCTGACAACTGGATCGCGGTATGGCGGCGCGGCGGCGAGGACTCCGTCCGGCTTCCGGGCGTGGCCCCGGCCGGCACCGACGTCGAGGTGGTGTTCCCGGCTCCGGGCAGCGGCCTGGAGACCAGGCTGACACGGGACGGCGACGACCTGCTCGTCGAACTGCCGAGCGACATCGGCGCCCGACTGATCCACATCGGACCCACCCGGGGATGAGTCGTTCGCGGCTCCGTCGACCCCGGGCCGCGGGGTCGACGGAGCGTCGCGCAAGAGGGAGAGTCGGTCAGAAGCCCGGGAACAGGGCGCGCAGGGTGGTCAGCTCCGGCGTCGGGTGCCGAAGTGCCGGGGTGTGCGCCTCGTCGAGACGTCCGTAGACAAGCCGGATCAGCGCCTCCGCCGGCAGATCGACCACCGGGCCGGGCAGTGCGTGACCGGCAGCGTGGTCGGCATCGAGCACCACCCCGTCGGTGTCGCTGCGAAGAAGGAAGTGCCGCTCCGGGTGCGACGTGGAGATCCGGGCCTTGACAGGTGTGCCGGCCGGCTTCCCGACACCACCGGCGAGCCCGGGGAGGGTGTCGACGAGCAGGTCGGTCGCATCCTGGGCGAGCGTGGCCGCCGGGTCGAGCGCCACCAGGATGTCCCAGGTGTGCACGGCGTGCTCACCCAGCCGGAGCCGGACGACGTTGGTGAGATCGTCGGCCCCGTTGAACATCGTGAGCTTCCACGCATCGCGTTGAGCATCGCCCAAGGCGTCCAGGGTGTCGAGGAACGTCGTGTTCGCCCGCAGGTATCCGTCGCGCTGATCGGCGGCGGTGCTGGAGTCCCAGCGCGCCCAGATCTCCTGGAAGACGTTCTGTGCAGGGGCATCGGCTCCGTCCCGGCCGGCTTCGAGGAAGAGGGTGAAGATCTCCGCACCGGATCCCAGGTGCGAGAGCACCTGGGCGATCGACCAGTCGCTCGCGTACGAGCCGGCGTCGAGCTGGGCGACGTCCAGGTCGGTCACCGCGGACGCGAGCCGGTCGTGTGAGGCGTGCACAGCGGTGGACCAGATGCTGAATTCGTCGGTGGTCACGGACGTCGATGAGCTCACGCGGGAACCTCCTGAGGATGCCATGCGGGGCGGTCGCCCCGACCTGTCGACGCTAACAGAGCGCACACGACGGACCCGGGAGCCGTGGCCGAGCGCAGGTCGGCGCCTAAGCTGCGACCCGTGACGATGCCCGGCGGACCCGAGAGACCTGCGGAGTGGACCACCGACGAAGCCACGGGCTACGCGCGAAGGCTCGTCGAGGGTGACCGTGTCCGGCTCAGGCCGCTGCGGGCGTCGGACCTCCCGCTGCTCGAGTCCTGGTGGTACGACCCGGCCATCAACGTCCTCAACACCTCCCACGTCCGCGCCGGCCTGCCGGAGGCGACCAGCGAGATGTTCCGCGGCTGGAGCACGAACGCGAGTTCGGCTGCTGTCGGCTTCTGCGTCGAGCGCAAGGACGACCACCTGCTCGCCGGGCACGTCGGCATCTGGGGCTCGACGCCCAAGGACCGTGCCGGAACGCTCGGGGTGGTGTTCGGGCCCGACTTCGTCGGACAGGGTCTCGGGTCCGAGGCCGTCGCTCTGACGGTGCGCTACGGGTTCCTCGAGCTGGGCCTGCACCGGGTGGGGCTCCAGGTATGGGCGTTCAACGACCGGGCGATCGCCGCGTACCGCAAGGTCGGTTTCGTCGAGGAGGGGCGGATCCGTGAAACGGTGTTCCACGACGGCCGGTTCCACGACGAGCTGACGATGGGCCTGCTCGCCTCCGAGTGGCACGCCACCCACGGCTGACACTCCCACTGCCGGCCCCCGATGGCCGCGTCAGTGCAGCAGCGGGTCGAGCGCGACCGCGACGAACAGCAGCGTCAGGTACAGGTTGGAGAAGTGGAAGAGCCGCATCGGCCCGAGTTCGCTCCCTGTCGAGCCGCCGCGCGCCTTCGCGTGGAGCTGGTGCGCCGCGACGACGAACGCGATTCCGAGACCGAGGGCGGCAAGGGGGTAGAGCCAGCCGGTGTGGGCGATCGGCCACAGCAGCATCGAACACGCAACGGTCGCCCAGGTATAAAGCACGATCCGCCAGGTGACGCCGCGCTCGGACATCACCACGGGAAGCATCGGCACGTCAGCGGCGGCGTAGTCGTCGCGGTAGCGCATCGCCAGCGCCCAGAAGTGTGGGGGCGTCCAGAGGAACACGACCATGAACAACACGACCGGCGCCCAGGCGAGCCGGCCCGTCACCGCGGTCCAGCCGATCAGTGTGGGAAAGCAGCCGGCCGCGCCGCCCCAGACGATGTTCTGCGAGGTCCGGCGCTTGAGCACCATCGAGTAGACGATGACGTAGAACGCGTTCGCCGTCAGCGCGAGAACCGCGGACAGCCAGTTGACGGTCAGACCGAGGACGAGCGTCGCCCCAACACCGAGGGCGAGCCCGAAGACCAGCGCGCGGGTCCTGGTCACCGAGTGCTGAGGCAACGGACGCCTGCGGGTGCGGCGCATCAGCTCGTCGATGTCGGCGTCCACCACGCAGTTCAGGGCATTCGCACTACCCGCGGCAAGGGTTCCGCCGATCAGCGTGGCGACGACGATCCAGAGCCCGGGAACGCCACCGGCGGCCAGGAACATGACCGGGATGGTGGTGACCAGCAGCAGCTCGACGATGCGGGGTTTCGTCAGCGCGAGATAGGCGCCAGCGACCCCGCGTATGCGGGTTCGGGGACCGTGCAGGCCACCCTGTCCAGGGGCCGCGCCCGCATCGGTTCGAACAGCCGTCACCGGCACCTCATCTCCAGCATTCTCTCGAGCCTGCGCCACCCCGCATGGCGGACCGGAGTCTACGTCCGCAGCGACTCCAGGCTCAGCACGGGCATGGATCCGGTGCTGAACGGGCATACCCGTGAGGGCGGACCGCAAGCGCGGATCGACGAGCCGGCGACACCTAGATGAACCTGTGGTGTCGGCTCGGGATGTTCCTCGCGACACCCGCACGCCGGACGGGAATCGGTGAGTAGGCTCCCGCCTTGTAATACGTGGGCGTCCACTGGATCGGCGCGCGAACCTGCCCGCAGACCCGGACCTCACCTACCGCGATCCAGGGAGCAGCGTTGACAGACACAGCAGCGAACCTCAGCGACACCACTGCCGGCGCTGACACCGGCGGAGTGTTCTCCGACCTCGACCGGCGAGCGGTCGACACCGTACGGGTCCTCGCCGCCGACGCCGTCCAGAAGGTCGGCAACGGCCATCCCGGTACCGCGATGTCGCTGGCCCCGCTGGCCTATCTGCTGTTCCAGAAGGTGATGGTGTCGGACCCGGCCGATCAGCACTGGGCCGGCCGCGACCGGTTCGTGTTGTCCTGCGGTCACACCAGCCTGACCCTTTACATCCAGCTCTACCTCGGCGGCTGGGGTCTCGAGCTCGACGACCTGAAGTCGCTGCGCACCTGGGGTTCGAAGACGCCGGGCCACCCCGAGTACAAACACACCGACGGGGTCGAGACGACGACCGGTCCGCTCGGTCAGGGGGTCGGGAACGCGGTCGGCATGGCGATGGCGGCCCGTCGTGAACGCGGCCTGTTCGACCCGAACGCCGCGGCCGGCGAGAGCCCGTTCGACCACCAGATCTACGCGATCGCCTCCGACGGCGACATCGAGGAGGGCATCACCTCCGAGGCCAGCGCGATCGCCGCTGTCCAGGAACTCGGCAACCTGACACTGTTCTATGACCAGAACCAGATCTCGATCGAGGACGACACCACGATCGCGCTCGGCGAGGACGTCGCCGCCCGATACGAGGCGTACGGCTGGCACGTCCAGCGGCTCGACTGGACCAACGGCGGAACCACCTATCGCGAGGACGTCGACGCGCTGAATGCCGCGATCGAGGCGGCCCGCGCCGAGACCGCCAGGCCGAGCTTCATCGCCCTCAAGACGATCATCGGCTGGCCGGCCCCGACGCTGCAGAACTCCGGCAAGGCGCACGGCTCGGCGCTGGGCGCGGACGAGGTCGCCGGGACGAAGAAAGTCCTCGGGTTCGACCCGGAGAAGACGTTCGAGGTGGCCCCCGACGTCATCGAGCACACCCGCAAGCTGCTCGACCGCGGGAAGGAAGCGCACGCCGCCTGGCAGGCGAAGTTCGACGCCTGGGCCACGGCCAATCCCGACGGCAAGAAACTGTTCGACCGACTGCAGGCCCACGAACTCCCGGACGGCTGGGAGGACGCGATCCCGTCGTTCGAGGCGGACGCCAAGGGCGTCGCGACCCGGGCGGCGTCCGGGGACGTGCTCAGCGCCATCGCGCCGGAGCTTCCGGAGCTGTGGGGCGGTTCAGCCGACCTGGCGAGCTCCAACAACACCACGCCGAAGGGGCAGACCTCCTTCCTGCCGCCGAACCGCACGACGAAGTCGTGGAACGGCGACTGGTACGGCCGGGTCCTGCATTTCGGCATCCGCGAACACGCGATGGGCTCGATCCTCAACGGCATCGCGCTGCACGGCGGGACCCGTCCCTACGGCGGCACGTTCATGATCTTCAGCGATTACATGCGTCCGGCGGTCCGGCTCGCGGCCCTGATGGGGCTACCTGTCACTTACGTCTGGACGCACGACTCGATCGGAGTCGGCGAGGACGGTCCGACCCACCAGCCGATCGAGCAGTTGGCAGCCCTGCGCGCGATTCCCGGTCTGGATGTCGTTCGGCCCGCGGACGCGAACGAAACGGCGGTCGCGTGGCGCACGATCCTGCGCAACAACGACCGCCCGGCCGGGCTTGCCTTGTCCCGGCAGGCGCTTCCGACCTATCCCCGTGACACCGACGGGTACGGCTCCGCCGAGGGCACCGCCAACGGCGGCTACGTGTTGATCGACTCGCTCAACGACCAGGGATCACCCGACGTCGTCCTGATCGGCACCGGCTCGGAGGTGCAGCTCGCCGTCGCCGCACGTGAGCAGCTGGCGTCCGAGGGCATCTCGGCGCGGGTGGTGTCGATGCCGTGCCGGGAGTGGTTCGACGAGCAGGATCAGGCCTACCGCGACTCCGTCGTCCCGCCGGCCGTCCGCGCACGGGTGTCGGTCGAGGCCGGCGTCGCCCAGGGCTGGCGCGAGGTGGTCGGCGATGCCGGTCGCAGCGTCGCCATCGAGCACTTCGGCGCGAGCGCTGACGCCGTGACCCTGTTCCGTGAGTTCGGATTCACCGCCGAGGCGGTCGTCGACGCGGCCAAGGCGTCCATCGCCAACGCCGCCGACCGCGACGCGGGCGTTCCCGTCCAGGCCCGGGCAGCCGGTCAGAGCGGTCCCGGCGACCGCTGAACATCAGCACCGATCACCATTCGACAGAGAGAAGGCAGACCATGACCGATCGCCTCAAAGACCTCGCCGACGCGGGTGTCGCCATTTGGCTCGACGACATCTCCCGTACCCGGCTGACCAGCGGCAACCTCGCCGACCTGGTCGCCAACAAACACGTCGTCGGGGTCACGTCGAACCCGACCATCTTCGCCAAGGCGATCTCGGACGCCGATTCCTACAACGAGCAGCTACGCACGCTCGCCGACGGGGGCGCCGACGTCGAGGCCGCCGTCCGCGCGATGACGAGCGACGACATCCGCGACGCCTGCGACGTCCTGCTCCCGGCGTATGAGAGCAGTGGTCGCCAGGACGGCCGGGTCAGCATCGAGGTCGACCCGCGGCTCGCCCACGTGACCGACAAGTCCATCGAGGAGGCCCACGGGCTCTGGGAGCTCGTCGACCGGGAGAACCTGTTCATCAAGATTCCCGCGACCCTCGAGGGCCTGCCCGCCATCACCGCGGCGCTGGCCGCCGGGATCAGCGTGAACGTGACGCTGATCTTCTCGCTGGACCGCTACCGGGCCGTGATGGACGCGTGGCTGGACGGCCTCGAACAGGCCAAGGCCAACGGGCACGACCTCACCAGGCTCGCCTCGGTTGCCTCCTTCTTCGTGTCCCGGGTCGACGCCGAGTACGCCAAGCGCATCGGCAAGCTGTCCGGCGACGACGCAGCGAAGGGTGAGCAGCTCAACAACAAGGCCGCCCTCGCGAACGCACGGCTGGCTTTCGCCGCGTTCGAGGAAGTCATCGCCGGTCCTCGCTGGCAGGCCCTCGCCGCCGACGGCGCGCTGGTCCAGCGCCCGCTGTGGGCTTCCACGGGGACCAAGGACCCGTCGCTGCCGGACACGCTCTACGTCACCGAACTGGTCACCAAGGGCGTCGTGAACACGATGCCGGAGCCGACGATGCAAGCGTTCGCCGACCACGGCGAGCTCACCGGCGACACCGTGCGCGGCACCGCGGCCGACGCCCAAGCGGTTCTCGACCAGCTCACTGCGCTCGGCATCTCCTACGACGACGTCGTCGACACGCTCGAGGCCGAGGCGGTGGAGAAGTTCGAGGCGTCCTGGAACGAACTGCTCGAGACCGTCGCGAAGGAAATGGCCAAGGAGGGGTCGTCGAGCTGATGAGCGCACCGATCGTCACCTTCAGTTCCGAGCTCGATCCCAGCTCCGATGCCGCCACCAAGGAGATCCTCGGCCAGCTGCTGGCCGACAAGGTCGCCAGTCGCCTCGCATCCCAGGACGCCACCCTGTGGGGCCCGGACGCCGAGTCCGAGGCGTCCATCCGGTTGTCCTGGGTCAGCCTGCCCGAGTCGTCGCGCCCGCTGCTGGCCGAGATCGAGTCGTTGCGGGCACAGTTGCTCGCAGAGGACGTCGACCACGTCGTTCTGGCCGGCATGGGTGGATCGTCGCTCGCGCCAGAGGTCATCACCGCCTCCGCGGGCGTCTCGCTGACCGTGCTGGACTCGACCGACCCGGGCATGGTCCGGGCCGCGTTGGCCGACCGGCTCGAGCGCACCGTGCTCGTGGTGTCGAGCAAATCGGGCAACACCGTCGAGACCGACAGCCAGCGTCGTGCCTACCTCGGTGCGTTCGCTGCCGCCGGCATCGACGGCGCCAGCCGGATCGTGGTCGTCACCGACCCAGGCTCCCCGCTCTCCGAGTTGGCCACCGACGAGGGCTACCGCAAGCTGTTCCTCGCAGATCCGAACGTCGGCGGCCGCTACTCCGCACTCACCGCATTCGGTCTGGTGCCCTCCGGCCTGGCCGGTGCGGACATCGCCGGGCTCCTCGACGACGCGGCCGCGATCATGCCCGCGCTCGCCGCCGACTCCGACGACAACCCGGCGCTCACCCTGGCCGCCGTCCTCGGGGCGGCGCACGCCGCGGGCCGCGAGAAGGTCGTCCTCGGCGCCGGCGCGATCACCGGGGTCACCGGCTTCCCGGCCTGGAGCGAACAGCTCATCGCCGAATCGACCGGCAAGCTCGGCAAGGGCCTGCTGCCGGTCGACGTCGAGGTCGCCGCCGAAGCGACCCCGGGCTGGGACTCCCCTGCGGCGACCATCACCCGCGCCTCCATCGGCACGATCGACACCGACGAGGTCCGGCTCACCACGAACGCACCGCTCGGTGCGCTCATGCAGCTGTGGGAGACCGCGGTGGCCATCGCGGGCCGCGTCATCGGCATCAACCCGTTCGACCAGCCGAACGTCGAGGAGGCGAAGAAAGCGGCGCGCGCCCTGTTGGACGCCCCGGCCGACGACTCCGTCTCGACCGAGACGCCGCTGCTGACCGACGGTCCGGTCCAGGTCTTCGGTGACGCCGCCGCGCTGAGCGGTGTGACCGACCTGGCCGGCGCGCTGGCCGCGATCGCGGCAGCCGTCCCGACAGACGGCTACCTGGCCGTGATGGCCTACCTCGACCGGACCGGCGCCGACAGTGGCGCAGCGGCGCTGCGCAACGCGCTCGCCACGGATGCGCCGTTCCAGGTCACCTTCGGCTGGGGGCCGCGGTTTCTGCACTCGACCGGCCAATATCACAAAGGCGGACACCCCAACGGCGCGTTCCTCCAGATCACCGGCGATCATCCGGTCGACCTCGAGGTACCCGACCGGCCGTACACGTTCGGCACACTCATCGACGCGCAGGCGGCGGGTGACCGGAAGGTGCTTGCGGACAAGGGGTATCCGGTGTTCCACCTGCACCTGACCGATCGGCCGGCCGGCATCGCCGCCCTGATCGCCGCGGCGGGAACCGGTTCTTCGTGACGGCCGAGCCGACGCGTCCGCTGGTGACGCCGCTGAGCGCCGCCAAGTCCGACGTGCCACCGACCTGGTGGCACGACAACCCGCTCCGGGACGAGCAGGACCGACGGCTCCCGCGGATCGCGGGTCCGTGCGGTCTGGTGATCTTCGGCATCACCGGTGACCTGGCGCGCAAGAAGCTGATGCCCGCGGTCTACGACCTCGCCAATCGTGGTCTGCTCCCGCCCGGTTTCGCGCTCGTCGGGTTCGCCCGGCGGGACTGGGCGGCGCAGGACTTCGAGAAGGTCGTGCACGACTCGGTGCGCGAACATGCGCGGACCGAGTTCCGCGAGGAGGTCTGGCGTCAGCTGGCCGAGGGATTCCGGTTCGTGCCGGGCGAACTCGGCGACGTCGAGTCGATGAAGCGCCTGAAGGAGGCCATCGACGAGATCGACGTCGAACGCGGCACCGAGGGCAACCACGCGTTCTACCTGTCGGTCCCACCGGCGTTGTTCCCCATCACCATCCAGCAGCTCAAGGCGGTCGGGCTCTCGGACTCGACGAACGGCGGCTGGCGACGGGTCGTCGTGGAGAAGCCGTTCGGCCACGACCTGGCCAGCGCCCAGGAGCTGAACCGGATCACCTCGGAGGTGTTCGCGCCCGCGTCGGTGTTCCGGATCGATCACTACCTGGGCAAGGAGACCGTCCAGAACCTGCTGGCACTCCGCTTCGCGAACACGATGTTCGAGCCGGTGTGGAACGCCAACTACGTCGACTCGGTGCAGATCACCATGGCCGAGGACATCGGCATCGCCGGCCGGGCGGGTTACTACGACGGCATCGGCGCGGCTCGTGACGTCATCCAGAACCACCTTCTCCAGCTGCTCGCCCTGACGGCGATGGAGGAGCCGACGTCGTTCGACGCCCGCAGCCTACGGTTCGAGAAGCAGAAGGTGCTTGCCGCGGTCACCATCCCGGCCGATCTGTCCCGGCACACCGTGCAGGGCCAGTACGCACGCGGTTGGCAGGGCGGTGTGAAGGTCCCCGGATACCTCGACGAAGACGGGATCCCGCACACCACGAAGACCGAGACCTATGCGGCGGTCCGGCTCGGCGTGGACACCCGCCGCTGGGCCGGCGTGCCGTTCTACCTGCGAACCGGTAAGCGGCTCCCCCGCCGTGTCACCGAGGTCGCGGTCGTGTTCAAGAAGGCGCCGCACCTGCCGTTCAACGCCACCGAGACCGAGGAACTGGGTCACAACACGCTCGTCCTGCGTATCCAGCCGGACGAGGGCGTGACCATCCGGTTCGGCTCCAAGGTGCCGGCGACGCAGATGGAGATCCGCGACGTGACGATGGACTTCGCCTACGGCGGTGCATTCGCAGAGTCGTCACCGGAGGCCTACGAGCGGCTCATCCTCGACGTCCTGCTAGGTGAACCACCACTGTTCCCGCAGCACGAGGAAGTCGAGCTGGCGTGGCGGATCCTCGATCCGATCGTCGACCACTGGGCCGCGCACGGGTCACCCCAGCCGTATGAATCCGGCACCTGGGGGCCCGCAGCCGCTGACGAGATGCTGGAACGCGACGGCCGGACCTGGAGGCGTCCATGAAGATCGACCTGGCTGACACCACCACGGGTGGTATCGCTTCGGCACTGCTCAAGGCACGCGCTCACGCCGGTTCGCCCGCCATGGGGATGGTCTTCACCGTCGTCATCGTGGTGGACGAGGCCGATCAGCACGACGCGATGATCGCCGCCTCGGGAGCCGCCGCGGAGCACCCGGCCCGGGTTCTCGGCGTGATCCTGCGGGGCGGGCGTGGTCCGTCCCGGCTCGACGCCCAGATCAGAGTCGGCGGCGAAGCGGCGTCGGGCGAGAGTGTCCTGATGCGGTTCCACGGCGAGCTGGCCCGGCACGCCGAATCCGTGGTGATGCCGCTGCTGCTGCCTGAATCACCTGTCGTCGCGTGGTGGCCCGGCCGGCCGCCGACCAGCCTGTACGCCGATCCGATCGGGTCCCTCGCCCAGCGTCGAGTGGCCGACTCGGCCGCCGTTCCCCGTCCGCTGTCGGTGCTGCGGCACCTGTGCGCGAACTACGTGCCCGGTGACACCGACCTCGCCTGGACCCGGCTGACGCCGTGGCGTGCGCTGCTCGCCGCTGCTCTGGACCAGCACCCGGCGAGGGTCGCGTCGACGGTCGTCGAGGCGTCCCGCGGCAACGCGAGCGCCACCTTGCTGGCGACGTGGATGAGTCAGCGCCTACGCGCGCCGGCGAAGATCGTCGAGAGCAAAGGGCCCGGCATCACCGCAGTCCGGATGTACGTGCCCAAGGGTGAGATCGCCATCACCCGCCCCGACGGCCGGCTCGCGCAGTACTCCGTTCCCGGCCAGCCGGTCCGGCACGTGGCGCTGAAGCGTCGGTCGACCGCCGAGTTGCTGGCCGAGGAGCTCCGCCGGCTCGACCCGGACGACATCTACGCGAACACCATCAAGGAATACCTGGCGGGTTTCGACGCACGGGCGACGTCGAAGGCGGCGGCGCGACGCACCACCCCGGTCAGGCACACCGAGGTGACGGGTGCGCTGCCGGCGAAGAAAGCCGCGGCCGCCAAGAAGACCGCCGGCACCACCAAGAAGACGACCGCGAAAAAGGCCACCGCCAAGAAGACCACAGCGAAGAGGACGGCACCGTGAGCAGCGCGGAGATCATCGTCCACGTCGACGCCGCAGCCCTCGCGGAGGCCATCGCCGCCCGGCTGGTCACGCGGCTCGTCGACGTCCAGTCGCAGGGATCCACCGCATCGGTCGTTCTCACCGGCGGCGGCGTCGGGACGAACGTGCTCCGCCAGATCGCCGCGTCGCCGGCCCGTAACTCCGTCGACTGGCGACGGGTCGACGTGTGGTGGGGCGACGACCGATACGTACCGGCCGACGACGACGAGCGCAACGAGAAGGGTGCGCGCGAGGCGTTGCTCGACGCCCTTCCGCTCGACCCGGCCCGAGTGCATGCCATGGGTGCCTCGAACGCGGGATTCACCAGCCCGGAGGAAGCCGCCGCGGCCTATGCCGCCGAGGTCGGCGATCGTCCGTCGTTCGACGTGGTCCTCCTCGGCATGGGGCCGGACGGTCACGTCGCGTCGCTGTTCCCGGAGCACCCCGCCCTGCACGAGGCCGACACTTCGGCGGTTGCCGTGCACGGCTCACCGAAGCCGCCGCCGATCCGCATCTCGCTGACGTTCCCGGCGCTGAACCGCGCGCACGAGGTGTGGTTCCTGGTGGCCGGCGAGGAGAAGGCCGGCTCGGTCCGGCTAGCGCTCGAAGGTGCCGGCCGTACCCAGATTCCCGCGGCCGGCGTCACCGGCACCAACCGCACGTTGTGGTTGATCGACCAGTCCGCCGCCTCGCAGCTGCCGGCCGGACTGGCCCGGCGCGCTTCCTGACCTACCGCCGACTCGATTGTCGGTGGACGGCTCTACCGTCCTGCGCATGGCTGACGATCTGAAGTACGCGTTCGTGGTCCCGTTCGGCGACGCCGCAAATATCGCGGATCTCGCGGTGCTCGGCGAGCGGCACGGCTGGGATGCGCTGTTCATCGCCGAAGGCGTCTGGGGTGTCGATGCGTGGGTGACGCTGACGGCCGCCGCGCTGGCCACACACCGGCTCCGGGTCGGCACGTTGCTGACGCCGATCCCGCGGGTCAAACCGTGGGACCTCGCCAGCCGGGTCGGCACGCTCGACCGGCTCAGCGGTGGTCGGGTCATCCTCGGCGCCGGTCTCGGCGCGTTGCACGACGGCTGGACGGCGTTCGAGCGGGACGAGGGCCGGGCCACCCGGGTGAAGAAGCTCGAGGAAGGGCTGGCGATCTACGACGGGTTGATGCACGGGCAGCCGTTCAGCTACGCCGGCGAGATCTATCAGGTGTCGCCGACGACGTTCGGTGTGCCCGACCCGCCGGTGCAGAAGCCGCGTCCACCGGTCTGGCTGGTTGGTGCGTACGTACCGGGCCGCGAGAAGCAGCCGTCACTCGCCCGCGCCGCGAGATGGGACGGATTGCTGCCACAGCGGGTGGATCTCGACGAGCCGCCGGCCGAGACACCCGGACGTGTCAAGCCGCACGCACCCGACGACCTCGCCGAGATCGTCACCCGGGTCCGCGCGTTCCGTGAAGCAGCCGATCTCCCCTGGGACGGTTACGACGTCGTGCTCGAAGCCGATTCCAGCGGTGAGTTCGTGCAGCTGGCCACCCTCGACAAGCAGGCGTGGGTCCAGGTCGGGGTGACCCGGTGGGTCGAGAGCTGGTGGAGCCTGGAGAACACCGCCGACGGGCGGGCCGAGCTCCGACGCCGCATCGAGGCGGGCCCACCGGCTTGACGTGAACCGGGCCTTGACCTGAAGCCGTGATGAGGTTGCACCGTTGCGACATGACCCTGAGCCCAGCCGAGATCGCCTACATCCGAACGCAACCGCTCGGGCGGCTCGCCACCGTCGATCCGAAGGGCGCGCCGCAGAACAGCCCGGTCGGATTCACCTACGACGACGTCACCGGCACCATCGACATCGGCGGCATGCGGATGGGCGAGAGCCGCAAGTTCCGCAATGTCGCCGCCACCGGGAAGGTGTCCTTCGTCGTCGACGACATCGCCTCGTTCAGTCCCTGGCGGGTCCGGATGGTGGAGATCCGTGGGACTGCCGAGGCACTGAGCGGCATCCCGCAGTCCGACGAGCACCTGAGTGCCGAGATCATCCGCATCCACCCGACCCGCGTCATCAGCTTCGGACTCGACCCGGTCGAGCCTCGACCCGGGGCCTGATCCCCCGCAGAAAAGCCAGGTGGGGGCAGCAGATACCCGTGCCATCATCGGCCGGTGACGAACGAGGGACGCGAGAAACGGGAGTCGCTCGTCGCCGTCATCAGCGGCACCGACGTGCTCGTCGTAGGAGGGCCGGCCGGACCCCGGCTCCCGCACCTGGACGACGAGTTCCCCGCTCCCGCTCAGGTGATCGCGGCGGCAGGCGTCGATTCAGACCTCGCGGTCATCGTCGCGCCGACACGTCACGTCCCCGGCGCGCCCGCGCACCTCGTCCACCTGGTGGCCGTGGAGGGTCGACCCGACGGCACCGACTGGATCGCACTCGACCGGCTCGACGCACCCGCCGGCGTCCGTGACGCTATCCGGCTCGGCACCGACGAGTGGGCCGGCCGGCGTCCCCGCCCGGCGAACCGGCCGGCGTGGTACGCACCCGGGTGGCGCGGCGACGCCGACAGCTGGATCGACGACCGGCTCACGGAGCTCGGACGCCACCGCGCCGGCCCGTCCGAGCCGGTGAAGCTCTGGAGTCTGTCCGCCGTCCTGCGAATCCCGACCACGACGCTCGGCGGTCATCTCCCCGCGGAGACGGTGTTCTTCAAGGCCGCCTGCGACTGGTTCCGTGACGAGCCGGCGATCACCCAGGCCATCGCCGCCATCAGGTCGGACCACCTTCCCCGGGTGCTTGCCGCTGATCACCAGCGTGCCTGGATGCTGATGGATCCGCTCCCGGGCGAAGGAGTCGAGACGCCGCTAGCCGACGTGGTCCCGGCCGCCGTCATCCTGGCGCAGTTGCAGATCGAGCTTCTCGGCCACCTCCCTGCTCTGCGGGCAGCCGGCCTGCCGGACCGGACTCTCCAGCCGACCCGCACCGGCCTCACCGCGGTAGCACGGGACAGCATCGAACTCGAGCAGCTGACCGCAGACGAACGGACGAGTGCGAGCGCGATGCTGCCCTGGTTGCTCGACCGGCTCGACGCGTTCGAGGCCATCGGCCTGCCGTACTCGGTCACGCACGGCGACTTGCACGCCGGGAACCTGGCCGTCGCAGGAGACGATCTGATCCTTTACGACTGGACCGATGCGGCGATCGGCTTCCCGTTCCTCGACGCCGCCCATCTGGCGGCGAGCGCAGGGTCTGACGCTGAGGTCAGGCGGCGAGTCCTCGCGGCCTACGCCGACGTCTGGAGCGAGGCATACGACCGGACGCAGGTCGAACTCATGCTCGAGCAGGCGCCACTGGTGGACCGCGTCTACCAGATGATCTCCTACGAAGGGATCTACCGGTCCCGCGAACGCGACTCGCTCTGGGAGATGCGTGGCATCGTCGCTCGCTCGCTACGACAGCTCATCGAGCAGTGGCACGCGGCCGTCGACTAGCCCGGGATCACAGGTAGATCTCGCCTCGGCCGACGCGTGCTCGTAGTCCTTCGAGGGCCTCGTCGAGGATCTGGGCCGCCTCGGCATCGCTACGACGTTCTTTCACGTAGGCGAGGTGGGTCTTGTAGGGCTCGTTCTTCGGTCTGGCCGGCGGATTCGCCGCGTCCTGGCTCGCGGGCAGCCCGCAGCGTGAGCAGTCCCAGACGTCGGGGACCACGGCGTCCACGGCGAAACTCGGCGTTGTCGCGTGACCGTTCGCGCAGTAGAACGAGATCAGCCGACGTGGTGCGGTGTCGCCACGCTCGGCCTCGCCCATCGGTCCCGCGCCGACGCGACTTCCGCGAATCGCATTTCCACCAGCCACCGGGGGTCCTTCCGAACGAATGTGAATGTTGGTCGAGCGGTCAGAGCAGGTCGTACGTGTCGAAAGCAGAGTGGGAGGTCGCGCAGCAGGTGGTGATACGACTGTCGTTGACGTCGCACCGGTCAGGTGTCGACGACGGGCACCGAACTCGGCGTCAGTCGATCTTCGTCAGGATGAGAAGCGAGGCGATCAGGGCGATCCAGATGATGGCGAGGGCGACGGTGATGCGGTCGAGATTTCGCTCGGCCACCGACGATCCGCCGAGGCCGGTGCTGATGCCGCCGCCGAAGAGGTCGGACAGACCGCCACCACGGCCACGGTGGAGCAGGACGAGCAGCACCATCGCCACGCTGATCGTGGCGAGGGCGATCTGGAACGCGAAGATCATCGGGTAACCAACCTGTTACTTCGGGTCTATCACAACGTGTGCCGTGGGACGACATGTCCGCGAGCAGCGTAGACCAAGCATCCCGCTCGCCCGGACGTGCCGTGCCTGGCCTTGAGCGCTCAAGCCGGTAGCACCGGCATGGAGGTGAACCGTGCGATCGCTGAGAACTCGTCCGGATCTAGGCTCGCCCCACCGACCAGGGCACCGTCGACATCAGCCTTGGCCATGATCGCGCCGACGTTCGACGCCTTCACCGAACCCCCGTAGAGCACCCGGACGCCGTCGGCGAGGTCGGCGTCGTAGTGCTCGGCAAGCCAGCCGCGGATGGCCGCGCACACTTCCTGCGCGTCCTCCGGGGTGGCGACCTCGCCCGTCCCGATCGCCCAGACGGGTTCGTAGGCGATGACGACCGAGGCCGCGGAGTCGCGGTGCAGGCCGGCGAGCGACCCGGCCAGTTGCGCGAGCGTGTGCTCGACCTGCCGACCGGCCTGCCGCACATCGAGGCCCTCACCGACGCACACGATGGGGACCAGCCCGTTGCGGTAGGCGGCGGCGACTTTGCTCGCGACCACTTCGTCGGACTCGGCGAAGTACTGCCGGCGTTCGGAGTGCCCGACGCACACGTAGCTGCACCCGAGTTTGGCCAGCATCGCGCCGGAGACCTCGCCGGTGTACGCACCGCCGTCGAATGCGGACAGGTCCTGCGCGCCGTAGCGCAACGAGAGGTCGTCACCGTCGATCAGCGTCTGGACCGAGCGCAGGTCGGTGAACGGCGGCAGCACGACGACCTCGGTGGCGGTGTAGTCGTGTTTGCGGTCGTCGAGCTTCCACGCGAGCTTCTGGACGAACAGGACGGCCTCGCGGTGGTCGAGGTTCATCTTCCAGTTGCCCGCCATCAGCGGCGTGCGTGTGCTCATCGGCTCTCCTCGGGAACAGCTGTCCAGACGCTCGGGACAGCCTGGGTGTGGGCGGGGACGCAGGGATGGGCCGCGGTCAGTCCAGCACGGACAGGCCGGGGAGCTCCTTGCCCTCGAGGTACTCGAGGCTGGCGCCGCCACCGGTGGAGATGTGGCCGAACTGGTCGTCGGAGTAACCCAGGTTCCGCACCGCGGCCGCGGAATCTCCGCCACCGACGACGGAAAGCCCGTCGACCTCGGTCAGCGCGGTGGCGACGGCTCGCGTCCCGCCGGCGAACTGCGGGAATTCAGCGACCCCCATCGGGCCGTTCCAGAACACCGTGTGCGCGGCCGCGATGATCGCCGCGAACGTGGCACCGGATTCGGGGCCGATGTCGAGGCCGAGTTCCTCCGACCCGATCCCGTCGACGGCGACGGTGCGGGCCGGTGCGTCCGCGGCGAACTCGGGCGCGACGACGATGTCGGTCGGCAACACGATGCGGTCGCCGTCGGCCTCAAGGTAACCCTTGACGACGTCGATCTGGTCGGCCTCGAGCAAGCTCTTACCAACCTGATGGCCCTGTGCGGCAAGGAAGGTGAAGACCATGCCGCCGCCCACGAGGACCTTGTCGGCCACCTTGAGCAGGTTGTCGATGACGGCGAGCTTGTCGCTGACCTTGGCGCCGCCGAGGACCACGACGTAGTCACGGGCCGGGTTCTCGGTGAGGCGCTTCAGAACCTCGACCTCGGTGACGACGAGTCCGCCGGCCGCGTGCGGCAGCAGCTTCGCGACGTCGTAGACGCTGGCGTGCTTGCGGTGCACTGCCCCGAATCCGTCGGAGACGTAGCCGTCGGCGAATGCGGCGAGCTCGGCAGCGAGCTCGCCACGGGCGGCCTCGACCTTCGAGTCCTCACGGGCGTCGAACCGCACGTTCTCCAGAAGCGCCACCTGACCATCGGCGAGCCCGGCGACGACAGCCTTCGCACTGTCCCCGGTGACGTCGGTCGCCAGCGCCACCGGTGCCCCGAGCAGCTCGCCGAGGCGGGCCGCGACGGGGTGCAGCGAGTACTTCGGGTTCGGCTGTCCTTTCGGCCGACCCAGGTGCGCGGTCACGATGACCCGCGCACCCGCCCGGGCCAGCTTCTCGATGGTCGGCACGCTCGCGCGGATCCGGCCGTCGTCGGTGATCGTCGTCCCGTCGAGGGGGACATTGAGGTCGCTGCGCACGAGGATGCGCTTGCCGGCGAGACCGCCGAGGTCGGCCGCGAGGTCGTCGATCGTCCGCATCGGTTAGAGCGTCGCGCCGACGAGGGTGATCAGGTCGACGAGGCGGTTGGAGTAGCCCCACTCGTTGTCGTACCAGCCGATGACCTTGACCTGGTTGCCGATCACCTTGGTCAGCGGGGCGTCGAAGATGCACGACGCCGGGTCGGTGACGATGTCGGACGACACGATCGGGTCGGTGCTGTAGCGGAGGTACTTGCCGTCGGCGACGGCCTTGACCGCCGCGTTGACCTCCTCGGCGGAGGTCTCACGGCCGAGCGTGACGGTGAGGTCGGTGGCCGACCCGGTCGGGATCGGGACGCGGATCGCGAAGCCGTCGAGCTTGCCCTTGAGTTGCGGCAGCACGAGGCTGATCGCCTTGGCGGCCCCGGTCGAGGTGGGGACCAGGTTGATCGCCGCGGCGCGGGCCCGGCGGAGATCGGCGTGCGGCCCGTCCTGCAGGTTCTGGTCCTGGGTGTAGGCGTGAATCGTCGTCATCAGGCCTTTTTCGATCGTGAACGCGTCGTCGAGGGCCTTGGCCATCGGCGCGAGGCAGTTCGTGGTGCAGGACGCGTTCGAGATGATCGTGTGCGCCGCCGGGTCGTAGTCGCCGTCGTTGACGCCCATGACGACGGTGAAGTCCTCGTTCTTCGCGGGCGCGGAGATGATGACCTTCTTGGCTCCGCCGGCCACGTGGGCCTTCGCCTTGGTCGCGTCGGTGAAGAAGCCGGTCGACTCGAGGACGACGTCGGCGCCGACGTCACCCCACGGGAGCAGCGACGGGTCGCGCTCGGCGAAGGACTTGATCAGCTTGTCGCCGACCTGGATGCCACCGTCGACGACGTCCACCGGCATGCCGAGGCGGCCGAGGATCGAGTCGTACTTGAGCAGGTGGGCCTGGGTTGCGTCGTCGCCGAGGTCGTTGAACGCGACCACCTCGATGTCGGCGCCCGATGCCTGAACGGCACGGAAGAAGTTGCGGCCAATGCGGCCGAAGCCGTTGATACCGACGCGAACAGTCACGTGTGATCCTCCTCGACACCGCGACGGCGCGAGAGCGCACGCGGGACGGACCCACGCGCGGTCATACCGGTCAGCGGCGTGATCGTGTTGATGCGGTGAATGCGATGGCGGGTGGCGGGTGGCGGGATGTTGCGGTGGTGAGCGGGGTGTTGCGGTGGTCAGTCGGCCGCGCTGGGAGTTCGATTCGATGCCACCGGGGAACACGTCGTCGTGCAGCCCCGGGAGGCCACCTTAAGACATCTAGGCGACGGATCGGCATCCGGCCACGACGGTGGCATCGACGTTCACCCCGAGTGTCCGGGTGTCAGGCGTCGAGCATGTCGGCGGACAGGCTCGCTTCCGTCGAGGGGATGCCGAGCTCGCTCGCCCGTTTGTCCGCCATCGCCAGGAGCCGCCGGATGCGTCCGGCGATCGCGTCCTTCGTCAGCGGCGGATCGTGCAGCGCGCCGAGCTCTTCGAGGCTCGCCTGCTTGTGCTCGGCGCGTAGCGCACCGGCGTGACGAAGGTGTTCGGGCACGTCCTCACCGAGGATCTCGAGCGCCCGTTCGACCCGTGCACCGGCGGCGACGGCGGCCCGCGCGGACCGGCGGAGGTTCGCGTCGTCGAAGTTGGCGAGCCGGTTCGCGGTGGCGCGCACCTCGCGGCGCATCCGGCGCTCCTCCCAGGCCATCAGGCTCTCGAATGCGCCCAGACGGGTGAGCAGGGCTCCGATGGCGTCGCCGTCACGGATGACCACACGGTCGACGCCGCGCACCTCGCGAGCCTTGGCGACGATGCCGAGCCGGCGGGCGGCACCGGCGAGGGCGAGCGCTGCCTCCGGCCCCGGGCAGGTGACCTCGAGGGAGGACGACCGGCCGGGCTCGGTGAGCGAACCGTGCGCGAGGAACGCGCCGCGCCAGGTGGCGACGGAGTCGCACGCGGACCCGTTGACGATGGCCGGGGGAAGGCCACGCACGGGGCGGCCGCGGCCGTCGAGCAGCCCGGTCTGGCGAGCGAGCGCCTCGCCGTCGGTGACGACGCGGACAAGGTAGCGGTTCGACTTGCGCAGGCCGCTCGGCGCGACGACGATCAGCTCGCTCGCGTGTCCGAACACCTCGCCGATCTCACGGCGCAGACGGCGTGCGGCGGCGCCGGTGTCGAGTTCGGCCTCCACCACGATGCGTCCGGCCACGATGTGCAACCCGCCGGCGAAGCGGAGCGTCGCCGAGACCTCGGCCTTGCGGCAACAGGGTTTCGTGATGTTGCTGCTCGCCAGCTCAGCCTTCACCCGTGCCGTCATCGCCATGCGGGCATCCTCCCACGCCTGTCACGGACCCTCGCAGAAAACGACGAATGCGACCGAAACACGGGACAGGCATGGACGTTCGTCGATCTCCGCCCGCTTCGTCCCCACTCCGTCAACGGCGATGAGCTCGGTCGACAGCGGCGTTCACCGACGGCCGGCCGACGTCACTCATGTCGAGATCACCGATGCCGAGGCGGCGGGCTGGTGAATCGTCGGCCAGGACGTACACGGCCTTCGACGGATCGGCCCGCGGACCGGCACCGACGAACCGCGGGTCCGCGATCGCCGAGTCGACGTCGAGGCCGTTGGCGAGCCAGCCGTCGTCGATGGTGTCGATCGGCGACCCGCCGTTCCAGAACAGGTTGCGCCCGTGCCGGATCCCGGAGTGCGCGGGGTCGGCGCGGATGAAGTGATAGGGCGTGGACGTGAGGAAGATGTTGCCCTCGACGAGATCGCCGGTGCCGGCTTAGGAGACGTGGAAGTGCGCGCCGCCGTTCACATAGACGTTGCCGACGACGCTGCGGCCGAAGCCTTCCCGGAACTTGGTCCCGGCGTCGAGGAACAGGTTGTGCCGGATGACGTAGTGGCTCGACCCGTCATCGAGATCCACCGCCCAGGCCGAGTCGTGCCGGATCCGGTTGCCCTCGATGACCGTCGTCGCCAGCTGATCGAGTGCCGACCAGGATCGGCGCTGTGCGTCGGTAGCGTCGCCGATCGGCCAGAACCGATCGCGTCCCCAGGTGTTGATCGGTCCGTGGTCGCCGGTCTCGCGGACCATGTCCCAGATGTCGTTGGCGAGGATCCGGTGGCCGCCCCAGGTGCCGTCTCCGATGTTGATCGCGGCACGTGGGCCGTCGTGAATCGTGTTGTGGGCAACGGTGACGCGTGCGGCCCGGGAGATCTGCACGCCGGCTGACTGCTTCTCGTAGCGGCCCATCCGCGTCATCAGGTTGTTCGAGACGGTAATGTCGCGCGGGTAGTCCTCCGACTGCGGTCCAGGCGTGGTGTCGCTCATCGTCGTCTGCACGGAACCCCAGGTGGAGGCTTGCCGGGCGGCACTCTCGAGGCCGAGCACGACCACGTCGGAGGCGCCGGACCCGGCGAACTCGTTGTCGTCGATCACATCGTCACGGCCGTATCCGTCGACGAACACGGCGTTCCCGCCGAGGTCGGTGAAGGTCGATCCCTCGACCCGGATCCGTTCGGTGTTGCGCAGCCGGACGGCGGCCTTGCGCACGATCGACCAGTCCGACAGCGAGACCGGCTCGAAGATGCCGGTGAACAGGGTGCGGCTGGTGCGGCTGAACGCGAGGCCGGACAGCTCGATGTCGTGTGCGGGCCGGTCGCTGCTCTCGCCGTCGATCCGGATGAGTTCGTCGAGCTCCGCGGTCTCGAACACCGCGGTGTCGACGTCGACTCCGGCCGCCGGCCAGTAGGAGAGCCGACCGGTACCACGGTCATAGAACTACTCGCCGGCCGAGTCGAGCTCCTCGAGGACGTTCTCGACCATCCGGTAGCGGGCATGCGGCTCGCTGCCGCGCTGGTTGTCGCCCACCCACCCGAGGTCGAGCTCACCGTTCGGCAGGATCCCGCGGACGGTATAGCTGTCACCGCCCCACTCGTCGAGGTGGATCGCGCGCACCAGCGCCGTGGTCGGATCCGACCAGGTGCGGACGCGGGCTGGTCGAACGCGCGACCGGCACCGATGTCGGCAGTCACGACCTCGCCGTCGCCGGCTTGCCAGTCGGGTCGGAGCCGACGGCCACCGGCGAGCACCGGCCCGGCGCCCGCCGCGGCCGTCCACCGAACGGGCGTGCCCGGGTGGCCGGAGTCGCGCTCGTCGAGGACGAGCGTCTCACCGAGCTCGAACACGCCGTCGCCGAGAAGGATGTCGACCGCCGGTGACAAGCCAGGGTTGGCCGCCGAGTCCTGGCCCTTGGCGAGGACCGCGCGGACAAGATTGCGGGCGGCGTGCAGTGTCCGCAGGGGGTGCGCGGTGCTTCCGTCGGCGAAATCGTCGCCGTCCGGTGCCACGTGCACCGTCAGCGTGGACACCCGGTCACCTGCTGCGTCAGCCGAGGAGCTGGGCATAGACTTTCGCGAGCTTGTCCACGTCGTGTCGCGGTTCGCCTGAGTCGTCGGCGACATCGGCGACGACCACCTCGGCGCCGCACGACGCTGCCACTGCCTGCAGGCTCGGCAGGTCGGTGCCGTAGCTGGAGTCGGTGATGACGACATCGAGGGTGAGCCACGGGGCGTGCTCGCACAGCACGGCGAGGTGCTGCTCGGGCGAGAACCCGTCGGTCTCGCCGCGTTGGGCGGCGACGTTGAGGGTGAGGATCCGACGGGCACGGGTCGCCGCGAGGGCAGCGGCTAGCTCCGGAACCATCAGGTGGGGCATCACCGAGGTGAACCACGACCCGGGCCCGAGCACGATCGCGTCGGCGACCGCGAGCGCCTCGATGGCCTCGGGCACCGCCGGCGGGTTCGCCGGTTCGAGGCGGACCGCACGGACCTGCCCGGACGTCCCGGCCACCTGGACCTGCCCACGCAGCGTGGTGATCGCCGCCGGGTCGCTCGCGTCGAGCCCGGCCACGTCGCCGACGATGGTGAGCGGCACCGCGGCCATCGGCAGTACGCGCCCACGCGCACCGAGCAGCCGGGCGACCCAGTCGAGGCCTTCGACGGAGTGGGTCATGTCCCAGAGCGCGACGATGAGCAGGTTGCCGACGGAGTGCCCGGCCAGTTCGCCGCTTCCACCGAAGCGGTGCTGGAGGACCCGGGCCCACGTGCGACCCCAGTCGTCGTCGCCGCACAGCGCGGCGAGCGCCTGCCGGAGGTCGCCCGGCGGGAGGACGTCGAACTCGTCGCGCAGCCGGCCGGAGGATCCACCGTTGTCGGCGACCGTGACGATGCCGGTGAGGTGTTCGGTGACCTGGCGCAGCGCCGACAGCGACGCCGCCAGCCCGTGTCCACCGCCAAGAGCGACGACGCGGGCCGAACTCCCCCACCCTGGTTGGCGCAGCCCGTGCCCGGGCGTCCGTAGCTCACTCATGACCGAGATCCCGGTGCACGACGAGGCTGGGAGTCTCACGGGCGCGGAGCCGGAGCGCGAGCGCCTCGGACATCGCGACCGAGCGGTGCTTACCGCCGGTACAGCCGAGCGCGATCGTGGCGAACCGTTTCCCCTCGGCCAGGTAACCGGTGGCGACGATGTCGAGCAGCCGCTCGAGCTCGTCGAGGAACGGCTGGGCAGCGGGCTGTCCGAGGACGTAGCTGCTCACGTCGGGATCGAGGCCGGAGTGCGGCCGCAGCGCGGGCACCCAGAACGGGTTCGGGAGAAACCGGCAGTCGAACACGAGGTCGGCGTCGACGGGGATGCCGTACTTGAACCCGAACGACACGATCGTGGTCCGCAGCGCCTGATCGTCGTCGCCGGCGAAGGCGGAAACCAGCTTACGAGTGAGTTCGTGCACGTTGAGTGCCGACGTGTCGATGACCATGTCGGCCGAGCCGCGCAGGTCGGCCATCATCACCCGCTCCCGCTCGATGCCGTCGAGCACGCGACCGCCGCCCTGCAACGGATGCGGGCGCCGCACACTTTCGTAGCGACGGACCAGTACATCGTCGGCCGCCTCGAGGAAGAGGATGTTCGGTTTGACGCCCTGCTGGTCGAGCGTCGTCAACGATCCGACCAGGTCGGCGAAGAACGAACCGGAGCGGACGTCGACGACCACGCCGATGCTGCGCGGCCCGCTGGGCGACGCGGTGACGAGGTCGAGGACCGCACCGAGAAGTGCCGGCGGGAGGTTGTCGACGACGAACCAGCCGAGGTCCTCGAGCACGTGCGCCGCGGTACTGCGACCGGCACCCGACATTCCCGAGACGACAAGGACGCGTGGTCCGTCGGAGCTGCCCGGCTGCCCGAAGCCGGCGTCAGAGGTCGGCATGGATGTGGTGGTCTCCTCGCGGTCGGTGACAGGCCGTCAGGCAATCATTCCAGTATCTCGCCGGTAGCGGTGTTGATCGCTGGTGTGCCGGGCGAGGCTGCTGCCAGCGCATCGACGACGGATGCCGCAGTGGCGGGCCCGATACCGCCCACCTCGGCGACCTCGTCGGCGGTCGCTGCGCGCAACCGCTTCATCGACCCGAACTCGCGCAGCAGTGCCTTTCGCCGTGTGGGGCCGAGACCCGGGATCTCGTCGAGAACGCTGCTCATCATCGACTTGCTGCGCTTGTTCCGGTGATAGGTGATCGCGAAGCGATGCGCCTCGTCGCGGACCCGTTGGAGGAGGTAGAGACCCTCGCTGGTGCGGGCCATGATGACCGGGTCGTCCTCGCCCGGCAGCCACACCTCCTCGAGCCGTTTGGCCAGCCCCACCACCGGAATCGCCTGCAGGCCCATCTCGTCCATCGCCTCGCGGGCGGCCTGGACCTGGGGTGCCCCGCCGTCGACGACGACGAGACCGGGTGCATAGGCGAAACGCCGTCGGCGACCGGTCTCGGGGTCGATCAGGGCCGCAACGCCCGCGGTGCCGTCGACGTCGCCGCCGGCGCTGGTCGTCTTGGCGGCGGCCAGGGCAGTGGCCAGCTCGGCCTGTTCGTGCTGGTAACGGGCGAACCGTCGCTTCAACGTCTCCGCGAGTGCCGCCGTGTCGTGCGAGCCCTCGATGCCGCGGATCGAGAAGCGCCGGTAGTCGGACTTGCGTGGCAGCCCGTCCTCGAACACCACCATCGATGCGACGACATCGGTGTCCTGCAGGTTCGAGATGTCGTAGCACTCGATCCGCAGAGGCACCTCGTCCATCCCGAGCGCGTCGGCGATCTGCTCGAGTGCCACTCCCCGGGTCGACAGGTCCGAAGCCCGCTTCGTCTTGTGCATCACCAGCGCCTGCTCGGCGTTGCGGGTGACGGTCTGCGCGAGCGCGGCCTTGTCGCCGCGCTGGGCGACCCGGAGCGAGACGTGGCTGCCACGCAGGATCGAGAGCCATTCGGTCAGGACGTCGACGTCGTCGGGCAGCGCCGGGACGAGGATCTCCTTCGGGACGATGTCACGCACCGTCGCCTCACCGCGGTCCTTACCGGTGCCGTCCACCTCGGTCGTCTGGTTGCCGTACAGCTGGAGGAGGGCGGCTTCGACGTGGCCACCGGTGTCGGCGTCGTCGACCTTGTCGGCGACCCAGCCACGCTGACCGCGGATACGGCCGCCGCGTACATGGAAGATCTGCACGGCGAGTTCGAGTTCGTCTTCGGCGAAGCCGATCACGTCCGCGTCGGTGCCGTCGGACAGGACGACCGCGTTCTTCTCGAGCGCGCGGCGCATCGCCCCGAGATCGTCACGCAATCTGGCGGCCTTCTCGAAGTCGAGAACGTCGGCAGCCGCGAGCATGTCCTTCTCGATGCGGCGGGTGAACTTGTCGGTGTTGCCGCCCACGAAGTCGCAGAAGTCCTCGACGATCTCCCGGTGCTCCTCCTGACTCACCCGGCCGACGCAGGGTGCTGAGCACTTGCCGATGTAGCCGAGCAGACAGGGCCGATCGATCTGGTGGGAGCGGTTGAACACGCCTTTCGAGCATGTGCGCGCAGGGAACACCCGCAGCAGGAGATCGAGCGTCTCCCGAATCGCCCAGGCGTGGGCGTACGGGCCGAAGTAGCGCACGCCCTTGCGCTTCGGACCGCGCATGACGAGCAGCCGTGGGTAGTCCTCGTTGAGGGTGACGGCGAGCCAGGGATAGGTCTTGTCATCGCGGTAGCGAACGTTGTAGCGCGGGTCGAACTCCTTGATCCAGGAGTACTCGAGGGCAAGGGCTTCGACCTCGGTGTTGACGGTGGTCCACTGCACGCGGCTCGCGGAGGTGACCATCGCCTGGGTGCGCGGGTGCAGCGCGCTCAGGTCGGCGAAGTAGGAATTGACCCGTGAGCGCAGCGATTTGGCCTTGCCGACGTAGATGACGCGGCCGGTGTCGTCGATGAAGCGGTACACACCTGGGTTCGTCGGGATCGACCCCGGTGCGGGACGGTACGTCGACGGATCGGCCACTCGCAGAACCCTACGGGCGGGGGCCGACAGTTCGTGATGGTGCTCGCGGCGGGCGGCTCATACGGCCACCACCGAGGTGCTCCGACGCTTCACCGGGGTCGCTGGAAGTGGGCTGGGCGCGGGTCCGCTGATGACGCTGCCGTCGACGATCGAGAAGTGCGACGTGTGGCAGGGACAGACGATCTCGCCTGATTCGATCGAGGTGACGAGGCAGCCGGCGTGCGTGCAGACGGCGGAAAACGCCGTGAACGTGCCCGCGACGGGCTGGGTGACGACGGTCTTCGTGGCGTCGAGGATGATCCCGCCGCCGACCGGGACGGTGGACGTCGGCGTCAGCACGGTTCCGGGCGCGATGACGCTGCGGGTGCCGAAGCCGCCCGCCCGGCGGGCACCGCTGCGACCGCAACCTGCGACTGCCGCGCCGGCGGCACCTGCAGCGGCGGATCCGAGGAGCAACGAGCGTCGGCCGATGCGGTGCGCGTGCCCGTCGTTCGCGGGTCGTTCGTCGTCGGCGCTCATCGCGGGAAGTCTGCCGATGAGGTGCAACGTCCCGTCGCCGACGGCTCCCGCTGGATAGCGTCGCGTGGTGGGATCACGCGGGAGGCCGGAGACGGGGTGGAACTCGCGGGTGTGGATCGGCGGGTCGCCGTGTGCGGGGAAGTCGACCGTCGCGGCGCGGCTGGCGGCGACGCGCGGCGCGCCGCTCTACACCTGCGACGACCACTGGGACGAGCACACCGCGCTTGCGACCGCGCGAGGGATACCGGTGCTGGCGAAGCTGCGCGCACTGCCCGTCGAGCGTCGGCTGCGGCAGCCGCCGGAGGTTCAGGTGGCGGACGTCGTGGAGGCGTATCGGGAGGAGTTCGTGTTCATCTTGAAGGAGCTCTCGGACGGCCCTGTCGTCGTCGAGGGTGCCGCGCTGCTGCCTGAGTTGCTGGGTGCGATCGGTGTCGCCGCAGACCGGGCGGTTTGGCTCGTGCCGACGGAGGGGTTCCAACGGGTCCACTACTCGAACCGGGACTGGGCGCAGGATCTCCTTGCCGGGTTCACCGATGCCGAGGCCCTGTTCGAGGTATGGATGCAGCGCGACGCGGCGTTCGCCCGTCTGGTCGCCCGCCAGGCGGGCGATTTCGGCTACCACGTTGTCACGGTCGATTCACAGCGGTCAGCCGAGGACGTGTTCGCCGAGGTCGTCGCGACACTCCGATGACATACAGTGCCGTCACCTAGGATGTCGACGTGGGGCGTTGGGAACCGAACGCGCGCGGACGGTTGGAGCGTGCTGCCCTGGAGCTGTTCGTCGAGCAGGGGTTTGCCGACACCACCGTCCCGCAGATCACCGCTCGGGCCGGGCTGACGACACGGACGTTCTTCCGTCACTTCGCGGACAAACGCGAGGTCCTGTTCGGGTACGAGACGGAGCTGCCGGATCGAGTGGCACGGCTGATGGCCGACTCGCCGGCCTCACACGGACCGATGGACGTCATCGGCAACGGTCTCCAGACGGTGGCCACCACCCAATTCACCGGCCAGCTCGAGTACCTCCGAACGCGGCGCGCTGTCATCGTCGCGGACGAGGGTCTGCGCGAACGGGAGCTGCGCAAGCAGGCGATCCTGTCGGAGGCGATCAGCCTCGGGTTCGTCAACCGGGGCCCGGATGAGCTCACATCGACTCTTGCCGCCCACACGGCGGTCACGGCGTTCAGCGTGGCGGTGGAGCGCTGGTTGGACCAGGACACCGAGCAGACGCTGTCCGAGCACCTACGCGAGACGCTCAACGCACTTCGCGCTGTGACGTCTGTCTGAGCTGACCATCGACAACCACACCGACAACGCCCGCTGGACCACCTCCCACACCGACAGCACCACCGCACCACCCTGGCGATGGAAGGGACGAGACAACCCACCACCCATCTGACCAAGGGCATCGGTGGACGTGCCAAATTAGGCAACGCCGACGCCTGATGGCGGCTACCTGATCAAGGCGCTGACGTAGACATCGACGCTCGCCACCGCGTCACCCTTGCTGGCCGTGACGATTGTCTTGCCCTCGTGAACTCCGGTCACGACCCCGTCTGCAGACACCACGGCCACCGTGTCGTCCTGCGAGGTCCAGACCAGGGCGTCCGCCGGGACCAGCGTCGCGTTGCCGTTCGACGCGTCGACGACGTGTGCGTCTGCGTTCTGCCCTTCCTCGACGCTCAGCGTCCTCGATCATCTGCAGCTTCGGTGGCCCCGCCGCCGGCGCGGTAGAGGGCGGCACGGTGGAGGGCGGCACCGTCGATGGCGGCGCGGTGGTCGGCGGCACGGTCGTCGGCCTGTGGCTTCTGGTCGGAGTCACGGGCGCCTGTGTCGACGGGATGACAATCGTCGGCAGCGGAGTGCCCACATCGGAAGCTCCGCCGGTCGTCGCCCCCGAGGCCGCCCCGACGCCGACTGCCGCCGCGGCTACGAGCACCACGGCGACTGCAGCTGCCGCGTAGGTCCGAAGGACCCGTATCCGATAGCGGCGGCTCCCGTCGGCAACTGCCACCGAAAGGTCGGCAGCGCGCTCGGCCGCAGCGGCGCGTGCTGCGGCCACCGCCTGTTGGCGCGCGGCGGGTGTCATCGCTCCTCCTGCAGGCGCCCGGAGCGGGCCATCACGTTCTCCGCCGCCGCCATGTCCGCGCGGAGATCGTCGACCGGCCGATCGGTCATCGTCGCGATCTGAGCGACCGGGAGCCCGGCGAACTCGTGCATGACGACCGCCACCCGCTGCCGGTGCGGAAGGCCGGCGAGTGGGCTGGCCCCTGCCTCGTCGCCGACGGGAGGTCCGTCGACCCAACGCAGGTGAGCGGACACGAGCTCGACCAGCTCGCACAAGACGTACGTGCGTAGCCCGGGCGTGACGGATCCACGCCAGTCGACGACGGTTCGCGCCCAGGCGGCCTCGACCAGCCGGGCCGCGACCTCGGGTGGGCCGACCAGCAGATGCGCGCACAGTTCGACGTCACCGCGTTGCGCCTCGAACGTCCGCCGCAACTCGAGTTCGTGCTCCCGCACGCCCGCACGAACGCGGACGCCGACCGGGAAGCCGAACTCGACCTCGCGCACGAACGGAAAGACGACCGCACCGATCCCGACGGTCACGCCGATGGCCAGCAGGCCGATGCCGACCGCGCTGAACGTGTGCCCGCGGTGGAACCCGACGAACGGAACGGCTGCGATGCAGAGGAGCGCGACCACAGCCATGGCGACTCGTCCGGAGCGCAATGCATGATTCCAGCTACGCGCAGGGACCTCGCACATCGCCATGCCTCTTCCGCCGGACGTCGCACACGCCCAGATCGGCCGACTCTGGAGCGCCGGCCAGGCGGGAACAACACTCTCCCGGCAAGAGGCGTAGCTCGCCCGCTAGATACTTCTGCGCTACATCACCGCGCCGAGTTGCCAGGGCACGAACTCCTCCTGGCCGTAGCCGAGCTCTTCGGAGAACGGCTTCTCGCCGGACGCGACCGACAGGATCTTGGCGAACACCTCGGCACCGACCTCGTCGACCGACTTGGTGCCGTCGACGATCGTGCCGCAGTTGACGTCCATGTCGTCGGACATACGCCGGAAGATCTCGGTATTCGTAGCGAGTTTGATGCTCGGGGTCGGCGAGCAACCGAACGCCGACCCACGGCCGGTCGTGAAGCACAGGACCGTCGAACCGCCGGCGACGAGGCCGGTCGCGTTGACGGGGTCGTAGCCGGGGGTGTCCATGAAGATCAAGCCCTTGGCGGCGAGCGCCTCGGCGTACTCGACGACGTCGACGAGGTTCGTGCTGCCGCCCTTCGCAGCGGCGCCGAGCGACTTCTCCAGGATGGTCGTCAGGCCACCGGCCTTGTTGCCGGGCGACGGGTTGTTGTCCATCGAGCCGTTGTTCTTGGTGGTGTAGTCCTCCCACCACGTGATCCGCGCCGCGAGCTTGTCCCCGACCTCCTGGCTGACCGCCCGGCGGATGAGCAGGTGTTCCGCGCCGTAGATCTCCGGGGTCTCGCCGAACGCCGCGGTGCCGCCGTTCGCGATCAAGATGTCCGCGGCCACGCCGAGCGCCGGGTTGGCGGTGATGCCGGAGTACCCGTCCGAGCCCCCGCATTCCATCCCGAGAACGAGTTCACTCGCCGGCACAGTCTCCCGCTTGATGTCGGCGACCGTCGGCAGCATCTCCCGCAGCGCGCCCGATCCGAGCTCGACCGCCTTGCGCGTGCCGCCGGCCTCCTGGATCGTCATCGCCTGCACCAGCTTGTGCGACGGGATGGCCCAGTTGCTGACCAGCGACGACACCTCGTTTACCTCGCACCCGAGCCCGAGCACGAGGAAGCCCGCGAAGTTCGGGTGCGCGGCGTAGCCGGTCATCGTCCGCCGAAGGATCTCGAACCCTTCGCTGCCCGGACCGGCCATGCCGCAGCCGGTGCCGTGCGTGAGGGCGACGATGCCGTCGACCGTCGGGAAGTTCTCGGCGATGTAGGGACGCAGGCTCGCGGCGATCAGCTTCGCCGCGGTGGCCGAGCAGTTGACCGTGGTGAGGATGCCGATCCAGTTGCGGGTGGCCACCTTCCCGTCGGGACGCTTGATCCCCTGGAACGTCGCGCGCTGCGCCTCGGGAACGTAGATGGTCGGACGGGAGTCGACACCGGCCTGTGCTGTCCGCTCGAAGGTCCGGTAGTCGCAGTTGTGGGTGTGCACGTGGGCACCCGGTGCGATCGGCACATGGGCGAACCCGATGACCTGGCCGTACTTCAGGACCGGCTCGTTCGTCGCGATCGCACGGGTGGCGATCTTGTGTCCGCGCGGCACCGCCGTCGTCAGCTCGAGCGTGCCACCGTTGAAGCGGTAGGTGCCCGGCTCCAGATCGCTGGTCGTGAGGACGACGTTGTCGTCTGGGCGCAGCCGGATGGTCACGGCGGCAAGATCGGCGATGGAAGCGGTGGTGGTCACGACCGTCGAGTTTACCCACCCCGATGCCGCGGCGCCGCCCGCCCGCCGCCCGGGCACCGACCGGTTGCCGCCAACCGGCGGTCGTCGGCCCGGGCACCGGATCGACCGGTCCCGATAGATTGACGTCGTGTCTTCTCCGTCCCCGTCGTCCGCTCCCTCTGCCGCCGCCCCTGGGCCGCGCGTGCTGTCGGTAAACCTCGCCCGAGTCCAGCCCAATCCCTACAAGGGCTTGAAGATCACCGGTATCGAGAAGATCGGGACAACCGACCCGGTCGAGGTGCGCGCCCCCGGGCCGAAGCGCGGCGGCCTCGGCAGCGGTGTCGTCGGCGATCAGATCGGTGATCGCAAACACCACGGCGGCGACGACCAGGCCGTTTATGCCTACGCACGCGAAGACCTCGACGTCTGGCAGGACCGGCTCGGCCGCGACCTCGCGTCGGGAAGCTTCGGCGAGAACCTGACGACCGTGGGGCTCGACGTCAACGGTGCCCGCATCGGCGAACGCTGGCGCATCGGCGACACCCTCGAACTCCAGGTCACCGACCCGCGCATCCCGTGTGCGACGTTCCGCGGCTGGATTGCCGAACGCGGCTGGCTCAAGACGTTCACGTCCGCCGCGATCCCGGGCGCCTACCTCCGCGTCGTGACACCCGGCGCCGTCCGAACCGGCGACACCGTCACCGTCACCCACCGGCCCGACCACGACGTCACCGTCGCCCTCGTCTTCCGCGCCATCACCCGCGAGCCCTACCTGCTCCCGCAGTTGCTCACCGCGGCCGACCTGCCGGACGGGACCCGCGAGATGGCCGAGAAGGGCAAGACCTTCACACTCGGCTGATCCCGGCCACCGGGTCGCGTGTATCAGCCCGGTGACATGGGTGCTCCTTGCGAGCATGACAAGTCCCGAGCACCGCCCGCTCGGTCCGTCCACACCGACCGCCAAGGGCCCCGCACCGTTCTCCATCAGCGCGCCGACCGCTATGACCCTGGCCGCTGACCGCAGCGGCACGACCACCTTCTCCGTCACGAACCTCACCGGCCGCCCGGTCCGCGCACGGCTACTCCCCAAGGGCCTCGGTTCCACCGATCAGGCCTGGTTGAGCGTCGTCGGCGAGACCGAGCGCCCGCTCGGGGTGGCCGGCACGCTCTCCGTCGACGTCAAGGTGACGGTTCCGCCCACCACCCCGGCCGGCACCTACACGGCTCGGTTGGACGTAGCGGCCGAGGACGCCATCGAGACCGTCACCGGTCAGACCGTGAGCTTCACTGTTCCCGAGCCCGAGAAGAAGAAGGGCGCACCGGTCTGGCTGTTCATCCTCATCGCCGTGGTCGTCCTCGCGCTGATCGCAGGCGGGCTCTACTTCTTCGTCCTCCGCGGCCCGAGCACACCGTCGAACACGACGGCGCCGACCGTGAGCGGCACGTCCGCGGTCGGTCAGACCCTGACCGCGACCAAGGGCAAGTGGAACAACGCGGTCGTCCAGACCTTCCAATGGCAGCGCTGCCTGGGTGCCGACAGTTGCGCGGATATCGCCGGTGCCACCGGAGCGACGTACGTCCCGGTCGCCGCCGACGTCGACAAGTCGCTCAGGGTGGACGAGATCGCGTTCGGTGTCGACCCCGGTAGTGATGCCGCTGCGGCCGCGAAGTCGAAGGCGGATGAGCCGTCCGCGCAGATCGGCCCGGTTCTGCAGAAGAACGTGCCGGTTCCCAATGTCGTCACCCAGCCGCTCTCGGTCGCCTCGAAGGCCCTTGTCGACGCCGGTCTCGTACCCGCGCCCATCGACGGCTTCTTCATCGGCCCGATCCAGAACCCGTGTGATCCACCGGTCCTGAGCCAGAACCCGACCGGCGGAAACCTCAAAGCCGGCCAGGCGGTCGCGTTGTCGCACGCTCCGATCCCGGACAGCTGCAACAAGTTCGTCATCCTCCTGCCTTGGCTCAACATCAACGGCCTGTCCTCGGCAGCGCCTGTCCCCGGCTCGTGACCGACCCCGCGCCAGCACCGTCCATCGACATTCACCCGCCAGGCAAGGAGAGTTCCGTGACCACAGTTGAACGGCTCGGTGGTGCCTTCTCCACGGCGGTCGTGTCCGTCGTCCTCGTGATCGGGGTCGGGCTCGTCCTTGCTCTCGCCCTTCCGGCCATCACCTTCGTGCTCGTGGCGGTCATCGCGGCGGTCGTGTTCGCCTATTCGCTGCTGGCCGGTGCGGTCGGCGCATACGACCTGACGAAACCCCTCGGGTGGCTGTGCCTTGTCATCGACTGCACGTGGAGCCTGGCCAACACGATCTTCGGCGCCATCATCGGCGGCCTCGTCTACCTGATCTTCGGCAACCCGTCGACGACCGCGAGCAAGGGCCAGAACTGGGTCAGCTACTCACCGCGCAGCAGTACCGGGTTCGGCAACAGCGTCCTGCAGACCCTCGGCCCGGTCAACCTCGGCGGCGCCGGTCAGCACGAACGCATGCATCTCCTGCAGGCACGCATCTTCGGCCCGCTCTACCTCCCGTTGTTCGCGGTCTCCTACATCGTCACCGCACTCGTCCAGATCCTGTTCACCCTGATCCTCGGGCTCGCACTCAAGGCCGCGCACGTCCGCACATCAGCCTGTCTGCGTCCCCCGTCCGCATCGGCCGTCAGCGGCTTCTTCGGGTGGATCTACTACGCGACGCCATTCGAGGTGTGGGCATATGCCAGCGGCAACCCGTGACCCGGCAGCAGCCTCGGGTCCGACTCCCAGCAGGTCGGGTGATCTCGGTTTCGCCGATCTCGTTGCCGGCGTCGCGGATTGGGCCACCGGCATCACCGGCCGTCCGACCGTCATCGGCGCGGCGGCCCGCTCAGGCGAAGCAGCTGACGACTCGATCGTCCTGCATCCGTTCACGATTGCGCCCTCGATGCACACCCCAGCGCCGGATGCCGTCGAGGCAACCGCCCGTCTGCTGGTGTTCGCGGCGTCCGACGACGTCGCCGCCGCGCACGCAATCACGACGCTCGCCCTGACCGCACTCGCCGAAGCCGAACGCGACATCGACCTCACTCCGACGACCGACCAGACCTGGATCGCGCTCGGCGTGAGTCCCAGACCGTCGTTCAGCATCGCCGGCCCGGTTCGGATGCATGTGCACCGCGCCACCGCGACGCGTGTACGGCAGCCGCTCAACCTGCGGGCGACGAAGCTGCGGGTGCTCTCCGGCGACCTCCGCTCGAGCGACGGCACCGCGCTGTCGCCCGGCCGGGTGCGGCTCGAACCGCATGGCCCGGCCACCCTGGTCGGTCCGGACGGGCGCTGGAGCCTGCCCGTGCCCGCTCTCGAACGCTCGACCCTCGACATCACCACCAAGGGCGCCCACCTCCAGCACTTCGTCGGGCCCGACGAAGTGCACATCCACGTCGTCGTCGACCTCCCCACAGCAACCACGTCACCTGCGTCCACCACATCGAAACCCGCTGACCCGTCGTCTGGGAAGGACTGACCATGCCGACCTACCGAACCCCCGGTGTCTATGTCGAGGAGGTCGCCGGTGGCACCCGGCCGATCGAGGCGCAGGGCACCAGCGTCCCCGCCTTCGTCGGCACCGGTGGACGCAGCGACGCGCCGATCGGCGTCCCGACCGCCATCGAGGACTGGAGCAGGTTCGCCCGCGTCTTCCTCGGCGACGGCCCGATGACGCCACTCGCACACGCCGTCAACGGCTTCTTCCAGAACGCCGGCAGCCGGTGCTACGTCCTTGACGTCGGCCCCGACGGCACCCTCTCGGGATCCGCCCGCCGGCCCGGACTGTCAGCCCTGGAGGAGATCGACGACATCGCCATGGTCGCCGCACCCGGCTTCACCGACGCCGCCTCCTACGAAGCCGTGCTGCTCCACTGCGAGAAGCTGCGCGACCGTGTCGCCATCCTCGACGCTCCGCTCGAGGTGGCGGACGTCATGCAGTTGACCGTCGTCGGCACCGCGTCCGTCACACCCCCGTCGGCGGCGGCGTCCAGCCACGCCGGCGACTCCAGCGACCCGGCCGGCGCGGGCGGCCCGGCCGGGTCTTCATCCTCACCCCTAGCTGGGGATGCGCCGTCGGCCCGGTCGCAGGGACTGGCACCGCGGTCGTCGTCCTACGGGTCGTTCTACTTCCCTTGGCTGACGGTCACCGACCTCAACACCGGTCAGCTCGTCGCCGCACCGCCGTCCGGTCACATCGCCGGCATCTGGGCGCGGACCGACAGCACCCGCGGGGTGTTCAAGGCGCCCGCCAACGAGGTCGTACGCGGGGCCGTCGGCCTTCAGTACCGGGTCACCCCGAGCGAACAGGCCGAGCTCAACTCCGCCGGAGTGAACGCCATCCGCTTCTTCACCAGCCAGGGAATCCGGGTGTGGGGTGCTCGAACGCTCGCGCGTGAGGCCGAGCCGGAATGGAAATACCTCAACCTGCGCAGGCTTTTCTGCATGGTCGAGGACTCGATCTCGCGCGGCACCAGCTGGATCGTGTTCGAACCGAACGACGAACCACTCTGGGCGATGATCCGCCGCGACATTTCCGCATTCCTCACCCTGCTGTGGCGCGACGGCGCCCTGGTGGGACGGACCGCGGCCGAAGCGTTCTTCGTGAAGTGCGACCGCGAAACCAACCCGCCCGAGGTCGTCGACGCCGGGCAGGTCATCACACTCATCGGACTCGCGGCGTGAAGCCGGCCGAGTTCATCGTCTTTAAGGTCAGCCAGTTCGCCGGCGACTCGACGCAATCGGAGGGCAGTAACAGTGTCTGAGGCACCGACCACCACGACCACACCGGCGTCCGCGATCAGCGGTGACCCGTACCGCGTCTGCAACTTCAAGGTCGTCAAGGGAGGCGAGACGATCGCCCACTTCGTCGAGTGCGGACCGCTGTCCGCCGACGTCGGGACGGTCGAGTATCGCGAAGGCGGGCAGGCACAGGTCGTCCACAAGATCCCCACCTACACCAGCTACAGCGACGTGACCCTTCGCTACGGGCTCACGTCGTCGACGGCCATGTGGGACTGGTTCGTCGCCGTCACCCGCGGCCAGGTCGACCGTGCGAACGTGTCGATCGTGCTGCTCGGAGCCGACGGTGCGACCCCGGTCATCCAGTGGGACCTGATCGGCGCGTTCCCGCGCCGATGGACCAGCGCGTCGTTGCGGGCGAATGCTCGTGAGGTGGCCATCGAGGAGGTCGTGCTCGCGTACGAGTCGCTCGGACGGGAGGTCTGACCGGTGCCCGGCCTCGGCGCGCGCCTGCGTGCCCGATGGCGGGCGCTGATCGACGCCACCTGGCTACAGCGACGGCAGACGGACGACTCCGGCGACATCACCGATGGTTCTCAGCACCCTGACACCGAAGTCGTCGACCTGCGGCCACGGGTGCGGATGCCCGGTCCCGACGCCGGATCGGAAGGTCCGCCGGCGGAGTGGCTCGCGTACGTGATGGCCCAGGACCCGGTCTGGATCGACGGTGGCCTGGGACTGTCTGGACGAGCTTTCGACAAGTCTGTGCGAGACCCGTCCGACGTCAGCGACCTCAGCAGCGACGTGAGCACGCAGACCTCGGACGCCGGATCGGCCGACCCGCCGGCGGTGACGGCTTCGCGGCCGGTCGCCGATCGACAGCCCGGCCCCCGAGCGCGTGCGCGATTCGTCCGGCCGTCGCCACGAGCCGAGGTCATCGCTCCCGACCCGGCACCGGCACCGGCACCGGCCGCCGCACCGGTCCGAGCTAGCCGGCGGCTCCTCCCCCGGTACGAACCCGCGCCGTCCGCCGAGCCGGTCGTCGACAGCGCACCATCTGCAATCGCGGCACGTGCCGACGTCGGAACTGCGGCGTCGAACGATCCTGCACCGCGAACGGCTGCGATCCGTCACGACGACCTGCCGGTGTGGTCGGTCTGGCCGGTTGCTGTCAGCGCGGCTGTCCCGACACCGCCGCCGACGTCGACACCCGGGTTGCACGCCGTCCCGGATCCTCGAGCCAACTCACTGACAGCCTCCGAGTCTGCCGTCCTCGTTCACGCCGCCCGCGCAACCGTGACTGCACCCGCACCGCGCACCCTGGCAGCGCATCCGTACCCGCACCCGACCGCTGCGCACATCGCCGACCGGTCGGCGCCCGCGATCGCCCAGCCGTACGTCCGACCGGCAATCGACCCGTGGGCATCGGTGAGTTCACCCGCGCCCGTCGTCGAGCTCCGACGTGACCCGGACGACCGGCCGGTGGCTGCCGATCCGCCCGTCGCCCTTCGGTGGCGTGCAATCGACCTCGACCGGCTCGCCCTCGAGCAACGGGCTCTGTGATGGAACGCGCCACCTTCATCGTCGAGTCGACCGGCGAGCGGATCCCGTGCCTGCTCAACCCCGAGCAGGTCGTCGTCAGCCGCACATCCGGCCTCCGACGTCCCCAGGCCGGCTCGGGCCCGGTCACCGGTTTCGGCCGCTCCGACGAACCCCTCCTGCACACCGGCGGTGGCCGCACCGAGATGGAACTCCGGCTCCTCTTCGACACAGCACTGGTCACCGATCCCACCCCGGTGACCGATGTCCGCGACCTCACCAGCCGGCTCTGGAACCTCACCGAGAATCAGTCCTCCGCCGCGGGCACACTTGCCGGACGCGGCTCCGGCGGTACCAGCACGGCCGGCGCGAGTGCGGGCATCGCCGGTTCCGGCGCAGGTGCAGCCCCGGGCATCCTCGGCTCCGGCGGCCTGGCCGGCTCGAGCGGCGGAGGGTCCGCCCCCACCGCGGGCAACGTCCCGCTCGTCCGGTTCCTGTGGGGCATGGAGTGGAACGTCCTGGGTGTCATCGACGCGGTCGCCGAGCAGCTCGAACGCTTCGACGCCGGCGGCGCCCCCAGCCGGTCCTGGCTGTTCCTCCGTCTCGTCCGCGTCCCGGATCCCCGACCGACGGCAGCCGAACCGCCCATCGGCGGAGTGCCGCTCGGAGACGATCTGGCCGCGGCCGCGGAAGCAGCGGCAACCGATCCTCAGGGCGTGCACCAGGTCCTCGGCGACGGGCAGGCCGCCGAAACGGGCGACCCCGGTGCCGGCGGGGAGCGGCTGGATGCGCTGGCCGCGCAGGCCTACGGCGGCCGCGCCTGGCTGTGGCGCTGGCTGGCCGCCGCCAACGGCCTCGCCGACGGTCCGTGGGCACCGGCCGGCAGCCAACTCGTCATCCCGCCGGCACCCGGGGAGGCGTCGCCATGACCAGTGCGCTCCCCGCCGCCCTCGCCAACCACCGTGTGGTCCCGAAGGTCCGCCTCCGGCTGGCCGGTATCGACGTCGACGACGACGTCCTGCGGTGCCTGGGTCCGGTACGCATCAGCCGCGCGCTGTCGCTCCCGACCGCATGCGAGCTGGAGCTGATCGCCCCGCCCTCAGCGACGACCTTCTCCCTCGGGGCCGAACTCGAGGTGAGGGTCGCCGGCCACGAGACCGCACTGTTCAGTGGAACCGTCGTCGTCCTCGAGGACCGTTTCGGCGCCGATGGCGTCCACCGTCTCCGCGTCCGCGCACACGACGCCGCCCACGAGCTGCGTGCGACCGGCGGTATCCGCACCCATGTCGACACCGACGTGACCGGCATCGCCGGCGACCTGTTCGGCCGCACCGGCCTGCGGGTCCACGTCGAGAACGACGGTCCGCGCTGGCCGCGGCTCCTGCAGCGCGGCGAGTCCGACCTGGCGTTCTTCAGCGCGGTCTGCCGTCAGGCCGTAATGTGGTGGCAGGTCGTCGACGACCGCCTCGAGCTCCTCCGCCTCGCGGCCGGCGACGATGCCGGCGTCCGCGACCTGACCTGGGGGCTCGACCTGCTCGAGGCCTCCGTCACGCGAAGCGCTGTCACGCCTACCGACACGGTCAGCGCCACCGGCTGGGATCTCCTCAACGCCGCGAAGGTCGACGGTCGAGCGGACCGCGACGGCGACGGAAGCCCGGGCCGGGCGAGCATGCTCACCGGCCGTGCTTTCGCGGGCGCCGACGGTGCCGACGCGCTCGCCGGCTACACAGTCGCGCTCGAATCGGCCGCCGCCGGCATTCTCAGCGCCGTGGTGATCGGCGACCCCGACCTCCGTCCGGGAGTCGCCGTCCGGATCGTCACGTCCGGAGTCGCCGGTGCGGTGGCACGGACCGACGGCCACCTGCTCACTGCGGTCGATCACCTGATCGACGACGCGAGCGGCTTCGTCAGCGTGCTCAGCTCGGCGCCACCGCCGGAACCACCGAGCACGGACGTGAGTGGCGAGTCGCTGTCGGTCACCCTCGGGACCGTCGTCGGGGTTGACGACCCAACGCATTCCGGCCGGGTGCGGGTAACGCTGCCCGCCTACGACGACGTCGAGACAGACTGGCTGGCCGTCCTCGCACTCGGCGCCGGCCCCGACAAAGGACTGGACTGCCAGCCCGACGTCGGCGACCTCGTCCTCCTCACCCACGCGCCCGGCAACCCGACCGCCGCGATCGTCCTCGGCGGCTTGCATGGCGATCGGGCCCCGTCCGATGGGGCCGGCGTCGGCGAAAGCGGTGTCCGGCGCTACGGCATCCGGACGCCGGACGGTCAGATGTTCGTCCTCGACCGCGACACCGACGGTGTCCGCTTGATCAACAAGGCCGGCAGCACGGTCCGCATCGATGAGGCCGGCATCGTCGTCCACTCCGCCGGCGACCTCACCCTCGAAGCACCCGGGCACGCCATGCGCCTGCGCGCCGCGACGATCGACCTCGAACAGGCCTGAGCGATGGCGCAGGGGACCGCAGGCAGCTGGTGGTGGCTCACCGAGGACGTCGACAACCGATGCGCACACCGGCTCGGCCATGCCGGCGCGCCGTCGAGCCAGGCTCTGGTGCGGGTGAACGGGCGTCGGGTCCTCGTCGACCCGGATCCACAGGGCCGTCCGATCAGCAACTGCCCGAACATCGGCGTCGGTATCAAACCGTGCACCACCACCCTCCCGGTACTGCACGGGAAGTCCGGCTTCGTCCGGATCAATCGATCCAAGGTGGTGCGCGCCGATCTGTCCGGCCTGACCGACGGCACCCCGCCGGGAGCCGTGACCTACAGCGTGTTGACCCCGGGTCAGAACCTCGTCGGAGAGAAGGACGCATGACCGCCAACGCGCCGATGACCGTGACGGGACGTAGAGCCGGGATGCGGCCACTGCGCGCGTTCCGGTTCAGCCATCCCGACCTCGACACCGCACGCCGTCCGGGCTTCGCCGTCACCCCGACCGGCCGACTCGACCTCGCGACCGGCAACGAGGCGCTGCGTCAGCAGCTCCTGCTGCTGATCTCGACGGTTCCCGGTGAGCGCGTGCTGCGGCCCGACTACGGCTGCGAGCTGCTGCTGCTCACCTTCTCCCCCAACGACGGCACCACCGCCGGGCTCGCCGTCCACTACGTCCGCCGGGCGATCGAGAGGTACGCACCCGACGTCCGCATCCTTCGCCTCGACGCCGGTCCGTCGCCCGACGACCCCGGTCGCCTCGACGTCAGCCTCTCCTACGCGCCGATGCTCGGCGGCAACCCGGACACGCTGACGATGTCGGTCGCCCTCGACGGCGGCCCGTGACCTCCCTCCCGAAATCCGCTGACCGACCCGGCTCACCGCCCGACTGACACTGCCGAATCCGAGGAGCACCGCAATGCCGCTGCCCGTCCCCGACCTCGACGATCGTGATTTCGCGACGTTGCTGGCGCAGGCGAAGGCACTGATCCCCGCGCGCTGTCCGGACTGGACCGACCTCAGCCCCAGCGACCCTGGCATCACCCTGCTCGAACTGTTCGCCTACCTCACCGAGACGATGCTCTACCGGCTCAACCGCCTTCCGGAGAAGGCGTTCATGCAGTTCCTCAACCTCGTCGGAGTGCGGCTCCAGCCGCCGTCGTGCGCGGCCGCCGAACTGACGTTCTCGCTGCCGGTCGCCGCCACAACTGCCGTCCGGATCCCGCTCGGCACGCGGGTGAGCACCGGCGGCGGCAGCGATGCACCGACTTTCGTCACCATCGCCGACGTCTCCATCGACGCGGGCTCCACCAGTGCCACCGCGGTCGCGGTAGCGGGCGAACTCGTCGAGGCCGAGCACATCGGCACCGGCACCGGACTGCCCTCCCAGCAGGTCCGGGTCGGACGGCCACCGGTCGCACTCGACGCCATCGATCACCGTGGGCTCGTCATCGGCGTCGAAGCCGAGCCGGCCGAACTCGAGGACCGCGCGCCCACCACCCAGGTCGACGGCCGCTACTACCGGCTGTGGACACAGGTCGACCACTTCGGCGTACTCGACGCCCGCACCGGTGTGGCGCATCGGCACGTCTATGTCGCCGACCGCGCCGAGGGCACGGTCCTGTTCGCGCCGGCTGTCCGTCGTCGGGATCCGACCGGTTCGAACGGCGAGCTCGGTACGGCTCCCGAGCTCCTCGGCGAGGTCCCGGCCGCCGGCCGCCGCGTGCTGGCCTGGTACCGGCACGGCGGGGGCGCCGACGGGAACGTCACCGCGAACACCCTTGTGGTGTTCAAGGATCCGGTCGCCGGCGCCCCCGGGCTCAAGGTGACGAACGAGCAGGCGGCCAGCGGCGGCCGCGCGGCCGAGAGTCTCGACAACGCGCTCGTCCGCGGCCCCGGCTCGCTCAGCGCGCTCGATCGTGTCGTCACCGCGCGGGACTACGAACTCCTCGCGTGCTCGGCCAGCGGCGGCGTCGCGCGCGCCAAGGCGATGGCGACCGGCTCGCTCTGGGCCGGTGCGACGCCGGGCGAGGTGTCGCTGCTGCTCGTCCCGACACTCGGTACCGACGATCCGACTCAGGCGAACGCCGCCCAGATCATGTCACACCAGTCCCCCGAGACCGTGCAGACGGTCGTCGACGCGCTGGCCGAGCGGGAAACCCTCGGCACCCGCACCCGCGTCGGCTGGGCCGGGGTGAAGACGTTCCACGTCGAGGCGACCGTCGTCGTCCACCTCGCCGAGGACCGTGACGCGATCCGTCGGCGTCTCCTGACCCGCTTGGCCGAGGCGACCTCACCCGTCCCTGGCGCAGCCGGCGGCGGCTGGCCGTTCGGCCAGGCGCTGCGCGGTTCCGCGGTCTACGACGTGCTCCTGTCCGAGCGTGGCGTCCGTTACGCCGAGCAGGTCCGGCTGGTGGCCGAGGAGGTGCCGGCGCAGATCCAGGTTCTTCTGCGGGACCCGAACCAGCAGTCGATGTGGTTCGCCGGGTCCGGCTCGCGGATGTTCCGCAGCAGCGACGACGCGAAGGGCTGGGAGCTCCTGGCGGACTTCGACGGCGAGAGGATCGAGCGGGTGGTGGCGTGCGGCCCGGCGCCGGGACTGCTGCTCGCGTCGAGCCGGATCGGCGACACCGACAGCAGTCGGCTACGCCGGTCGACCGACTTCGGTGAGTCCTGGCAGCTGCTGGCCGAGCTCGATTTCCACGTCGAGGACGTCACCCTCACACCGAACCGTACGCCGATTGCCTTCCTGGCTTCGGATCGCGGTCTCCTGAGCATCACCCTCGACGACGGTGCGGTCCCGCTCCCCGTCCTCGTCGACGCCACCGCACCGGCTAAACCGTTCTACGCGGTCGAGGCGTTCCGCGACGACGGCGGACAGCTGCGCGTGGCCGCGGCCGCCCAGGAACTCGGCGGTGTGTACATCTCCTTCCAGGACGGCCGGGCCGGCACGTTCCAAGACACCGGCCTGAGCGGGACCGACGTCCGCGTGCTCCGGGTCCAGCCGATCGGGCCGCGTCGGTTCCTGCTGGCCGGCTGCTATGCGACCGGTGACGATCCTGGCTATGGCGTGGTGCGGCTCGAGCTGCGTGGCCCGCAACCCGATCCGCAGGGCTGGGTTCTGGCCGGTGGCGACTGGAGCGCCGGCAGCTGTCTCGCGCTCGGGGCGATCGGCGACACCATCATCGCCGCCACCTCCCGCGCGGGTGTCGCCGTGTGCGACCCGAGCACCGACAGCGGTCGCTGGCGCACACCACCGGTCGACTGCGGCCTCCCGTTGCGTGATCCGGGCCGGTTCGAGCCGGTGACCGCCATCGCCGTTGCCAACGATCCACTCGTGCTGGCGGGTGGACCGGCCGGCGTCCGGAGCAGCAATGACGTATCCAACTGGAGCCCTGCGTCCGAACGTGTCTTCACCGAGAGCATTACGCTGCCGCCGACGTGGCTGTTCGCTGCCGGCGACCATCAGCTCCAGGTGGTGACCGAAGGTGCGCGCTGACCGTGTCGCGCTGCTGTTGCCCGAGGTGATCCGCCGGGGTGCCGGCCCGGGAACGCCCCTTGGCGCGCTGCTGGACGTGATGGAGGCGATGCACGAACCCGCCGAGGCCGCCCTGCTGGGGCTGCCGGCGATGCTGGATCCGCAGGCGGCACGGGACGACTTCGTACCGTTCCTGGCGAGCTGGGTGGGCCTTGACGACGTGATCCCCGACGGTGCCGAGTTCGAGGCCGGGACGGGACGGCTTCGCCAGCTGGTGGCGACCGCCGCCGCGCGCGCCCGGCGGCGCGGAACCCTCGACGGGCTGCGGGAAACGCTGGCAATCGCCACCGGCCGGCGCGACATCACCGTCGACGACACGACCACCGGGCCGGACGGCGGCATGCTGCCGTTCCACGTCGACGTCGTCGTACCCGATGACGCGGTTGGCCTGCTGGACCTGGTGACTCGCCTGGTGGAGCACGAGAAACCGGCCTTCGTGACCGCATCGGTCATCTTGGCTCCGGGCACGGACACCGTCCCAGCGGCCGCGCCGACCGGGCCGGCCGAATCCGCTATCACGCCTCCGACCGGACCGCCTCGCACATCGGTCGCACCGCCGGCGGGTGCTCCGGTCGCACCGGCGGGTGCCCCGATCACCGCCGGAACGCCGGCCGCAGCACCGCCCGTGCCGACCGGAGAGTCGTCATGAGTCCCGTGAAGGTGGTCGTCATCGCGGTGGTGGCTGCCGTCGTCGTGGTCGGCGGCACGCTGTTCGTGCACAGCCGGCACCATCCGGGCGACGCGTCGAGCAGGTCGAACGTGGCCGAGACGCTCTCGGGCCTGGCCGGCAAGCGCGCAGCCCGGGCGTCGGACTTCACCGGGGCTCCGTGCGCGACGTCGCAACCGACCACCTTCGCCGTGCTCGCGGGCGCGAGCTGCTCGGTCGCGCTCCCGTCGTCGGTCGGCACGGTGACGGTGTGCTCGTCCTCCGCCGGCGCGCAGGTCCGGATGGTCGGAACCGACTATCCGGCCACGGTCGCGAAGGGACTTGACCTCACCTGCCCCGGTGGTCACGAGTTGCGCGTCTACGACAAGCGCACCGTGGTCTCGTTCGTCTGCGTCACGACCGCATCATGCGTATTCACCCTGGTGGTCAACGCGAGCTGAAGGACCGTGTTCAGAGTGCGCAATTCAACCGTCCGACGGCCGGCGGCGGTTGAATCGCGCACCTTCGTGGGAGACCTCGAGAGTCCCTAGGTGCGCTGGCGATCGGGTGCGGCCACCTGGGCGACGAGCTGGACCGCACGGATCGCCGACACGATCCCGCCGATCAGCATCACCAGCGCCCAGATGATTCCGACGATCGCCGTGATCAGCCCCGCCAGCGCGTCGGTGATGCTCGAGAGGATGCCCGGCACGATCCCCTGCAGGAGCATGGTCCCGAACGCCAGCAGGAGGCACGTCCCGAACAGCAGCACCAGGCTTCGGTTCTGAAGAAATCGCTGCTGGGCCAGGACGAGCAGCACGCCGACGATGAGCAACGCGATGATCACCGAGGTGAGGATGGCGGCCGCGCGACCGACCGGGAAGAACCCGTAGATCGCGAGATAGGCCATCGTGCCGAACGGGACCGCGAGGAACAGCGACACCCGAAGGATCAGCGCGACGAACGCGAGGATCGCCATCACGATCCCGAGAATGATCCCGACGATCCCGGTGATGATGCTGACCACGCCCTGCACGGTTCCGGTGACGCGGTCGCCGATCAGCATGGGCAGCGAGATCTGGATCATCACCACCAGCAACAGCCCGGCCGGCAACGCGAGGTACTTGATGCCGAGGCCCGGTGGGTCAGTCCGACCCGACATCGAGTTCAGCTGGTCCTGCGCGTCGCCGCGGTCGATGCCGTGATCGGCTAGCGCCTTGCTGATGGTCGGGTCGTTGAGCGCACCGGCCACGCGATCGCCGAACGGAGCCGTCTTGGCCAGGAGACCCGAGCCGAGACACAGCAGGACGACGATCGCCGTGACCGCCAGGGCGAGGAACAGCAGCGGCTTGCGCAAGCGGTCCACGGCAGCTCCCGGCGCGCCGGGAGCGGACCGGCGAGTGCAGCCAAGAGCCGCCGGACGCGCCCGGTGATACGTCCGTCAGGACGCGCGGGCCCGCCGCAACGCCGCCTTCGAGATGCCAACCGGCTTGGTCGACGCCGCACCGGCGGAGATCGTGTCGACGGCTGCGGCCTTGGTGGTCGCGGTCTTCTTGGCCACCGTCACCTTCTTGGCTGCCGCGACCTTCTTCGCCGGGGGCGCCTTCTTCGTGGCGGCGGCCTTCTTCGCCGAGGGCGCCTTCTTCGTGGCGGCCTTCTTGGCAGCGACCTTCTTCGTGGCCGCCGTCTTGGCCGTCTCGGCCGCAAGCCGGCGCGCAGCCGCAGCACGCAGCGGCGGGGGCAGCGGGATCATGTCGATCGACCCGGTCAGGTCCTGGCCCACCCGATCGCCCAGCAACGGCGCGAGGAACGAGCCGGTGAAGCTGTCCGGGTTCGCCGCCACCGCCTCGGGTGTTCCCTCCGCCAGCACCAGCCCACCGCCCGAACCGCCCTCGGGACCGAGGTCGATGAGCCAGTCGGCGGTCTTGATCACGTCGAGGTTGTGCTCGATCACGACGACCGTGTTGCCCGTGTCGACGATCCGTCCGAGTACGCCGAGGAGCTTGTTGATGTCCTCGAAGTGCAGGCCCGTGGTCGGTTCGTCGAGAACGTAGAGGGTCCGGCCGGTCGAGCGACGCTGCAGTTCCGACGCCAGCTTCACCCGCTGCGCCTCACCACCCGAGAGCGTCGGTGCCGGCTGGCCGAGACGGACGTAGCCGAGGCCGACATCGACCAAGGTCTGCAGGTGCCTGGAGATCGCCGGGATGGCCGCGAAGAACTCGAGACCCTCCTCGATCGGCATGTTCAGCACTTCGGCGATCGTCCTGCCCTTGAAATGCACCTCGAGCGTCTCCCGGTTGTAGCGGGCGCCGTGGCACACCTCGCACGGGACGTAGACGTCGGGCAGGAAGTTCATCTCGATCTTGATCGTCCCGTCGCCCGAGCAGTTCTCGCAGCGGCCGCCCTTGACGTTGAAGGAGAAACGGCCGGGCAGATAGCCCCGGACCTTCGCCTCCGCGGTCTCGGCGAACAGCCGGCGGACGTGATCGAACACCCCCGTGTAGGTGGCCGCGTTGGAGCGGGGCGTGCGGCCGATCGGCGACTGGTCGACGTGGATGACCTTGTCGACCTCGTCGAGACCGCTGATGCGGCGGTGCCGACCGGGCACCGTCCGGGCGTTGTAGATGTGTTTCGCCAAACCCGCATAGAGAATGTCGTTCACCAGTGTCGACTTGCCGGAGCCGGACACGCCGGTGACGGCGATGAACGTCCCGAGCGGGAACGACACGGTGACGTCCTGGAGATTGTGCTCGCGCGCACCGTGAACAGTGACCTCACGGCCGGGAGTGCGGGGACGCCGGAACAGCGGCATGTCGATCTGCCGGCGACCCGAGAGGTAGGCGCCGGTCAGCGACTCCTCGTTCGCCAGCAGGCCGGCCAGCGGGCCCGAGTGGACGACGTGACCGCCGTGCTCACCAGCGCCCGGGCCGATGTCGACCACCCAGTCGGCGGCCTTCATGGTGTCCTCGTCGTGCTCGACCACGATCAGCGTGTTGCCGAGATCGCGCAGCCGGACGAGGGTCTCGATGAGCCGATGGTTGTCGCGCTGGTGCAGCCCGATGCTCGGCTCGTCCAGGACGTAGAGCACCCCGACCAGGCCGGACCCGATCTGGGTGGCCAGCCGGATCCGCTGCGCCTCGCCGCCGGAGAGGCTTCCGGACGCACGCGACAGGCTGAGGTAGTCCAGTCCGACGTCGAGCAGGAACTGCAGCCGCTCGTTGATCTCCTTGAGCACCCGCTCGGCGATCTGCGCCTGCCGGGCGTTCAGCGTCAGGTTGCCCAGCCAGTGCGCGGCCTCGCGGATCGACATGGCCGCGATCGCCGCGATGTTCAGGCCACTCAGCGTGACCCCGAGCGTCATCGGCTTGAGCCGTGCACCTCCGCAGGTCGGGCACGGAACCTCGCGCATGAAGCCCTCGTACCGTTCGCGCGAGGTGTCCGTCTCGGCCTCCGCGTGCCGACGGTGCACGTACGGCAGAACCCCCTCGAAGTCGGTGTAATACGAGCGCTGACGTCCGTACCGGTTCTTCCACTGCACGTGCACCTGCGTGTCGTGGCCGTGCAGCAACGCGTGCTGCGCGCGCTCGGGCAGCGCTTCCCAGGCGACGTCGGTGCGGAACTTCAGTGCCGTTGCGAGTCCGCCGATGAGTCGCTCGAAGTACTGCGAGACGTGCGCACCGGACCACGGCGCGAGTGCTCCCTCGTCGAGGGATGCACCGGGGTCGGGCACGACCAGTTCCGGGTCGACCTCGAGCCGGGTGCCGAGGCCGGTGCAGTCCGGGCAGGCCCCGAAGGGTGAGTTGAAGGAGAACGACCGTGGCTCCATGTCGTCCGCCGGGATCGCGTGGTCGTTCGGGCAGGCCAGCTTCTCGGAGAACCTGCGCTCGCGACCGGGGTCCTTCGCAGGGAGGTCGACGAAGTCGAGGGTGACGAGCCCGCCAGCCAGATTGAGTGCCGTCTCGACCGAGTCGGTGAGGCGCCGCTTCGACGACGGCTGTGCCGCCAGCCGGTCGATCACGACGTCGATCGTGTGCTTCCGCTGCTTGTCCAACGTCGGGACCTCGGCCAGCGCGTAGGTCTCGCCGTCGACGCGGGCCCGGGCGAACCCCTGCCCGACGAGCTGGCGAAACAGGTCGACGAACTCCCCCTTGCGCGCCCGGACGATCGGCGCGAGCACCTGGAACCGGGTGCCGGCCTCGAGTTCGAGCACGCGGTCGACGATCTGCTGCGGGGTCTGACGGGAGATCGCTTCACCGCAGATCGGGCAGTGCGGGATGCCGGCACGCGCGTAGAGCAGGCGGAGGTAGTCATAGACCTCGGTGATCGTGCCCACCGTCGAGCGCGGGTTGCGCGACGTCGACTTCTGGTCGATCGACACCGCCGGCGACAGGCCCTCGATGAAGTCGACGTCGGGCTTGTCCATCTGGCCGAGGAACTGCCGCGCGTAGGCGGACAGTGACTCGACGTAGCGCCGCTGGCCCTCGGCGAAGATCGTGTCGAAGGCCAGGCTCGATTTGCCCGACCCGGACAGCCCGGTGAACACGATGATCGCGTCCCGGGGGAGGTCGATGGATACGTCCTTGAGGTTGTGCTCGCGCGCGCCACGCACGATCAGGCGGTCAGCCACCGGTCATCCGTCCCGTCATCGGTTCTGTGCATCATCCAGGTCTGCTTGTCGTCCGTGCGGGTCGCCGCCAGCGGGCATCCGGCGATCCGCGCACGAGTGTGCACGTGACCGCCGACAAATCGATTCGGGCGATCCGGCCAGCCGCCGAAACGGGCCCCACTCAGCCTGGCAGGGCTGACCGACTGCGGCCAGCATCGTCTCATCCCCGCTCCCTCCGAGACATGCCCGCCTGCTGGTCATAGCGTTGCAGTGAGCGCCCACGGCCGGAATCAGCACCCCGGCCGTCGAGCAGCGCCGTACGCATCCGTCCCCACAACTCCTGGGAGATCACTCCGCATGATCCGTGTTGCCATGCTCAGCTTCTGGCACGTCCACGCCGGCGACTACGTCAAGCAGTCCAAGGAACATCCCGACGTCGAGATCGTCGCTGCCTGGGACGAGGATCCCGAGCGCGGTCGCGCCCGTGCCGCGGAGGCCGGCATCGACTACTCCGAGGACCTCGACGCGCTCCTCGCGCGAGACGACGTCGACGCCGTCATCTGCGACACTCCGACGAGCCTGCACCCCGAGGTGCTCGTCAAGGCCGCGAAGGCCGGGAAGCACATCTTCACCGAGAAGGTCCTGGCCACCACGACCAAGGACGCGAACGCGATCAAGGCAGCGGTCGATGCGGCCGGCGTCGTCCTGACTCTCTCGCTACCGCGCGTCTACGAGGCCTATACGCCGACCATCCGGGGCATCATCGAATCCGGCGTCCTCGGCGAGATCACCCAGACCCGGGCCCGGGTCTCGCACGGCGGCTCCATCGACGACTGGCTGCCCGCGCACTTCTACGACCCGGAGACCACCGGCGGTGGCGCGATGATCGACTTCGGCTGCCACCCGATGTACCTCAACCGCATCTTCCAGAGCGCCATGCCCGAGTCGGTCACGTCCACGTTCGGCTTCGTCACCGGGCGGGCCGTCGAGGACAACGCGTGCGTCGTCCTCAAGTACGCCAGCGGCGCCTTCGGCATCGTCGAGGCAGGCTTCGTGAACCGCATGTCGCCGGCCTCCATCGAAGTGCACGGCACCGACGGCTCGCTGCTGTTCGGCACTCCCGAGTCCAAGCTGCTCAAGCGTGTGAAGGGCGATGACGGGTTCGTCGAGGTTCCCCTCGTCGACCGCGAGCCGATGGCGTTCGTCCAGTGGATCGACCACATCAAGGCCGGGACGACGTTCGACTCCAACGTCGCCCTCGGGCTCGACCTCACCCGCCTGATGGAAGCCGCCACCATCTCCGCGCGTAGCGGCGAAGCGGTCGCGATCAGCTCGCTCGCCGAGTGACCGTGGTTCCCACCTCAGTACGACCCGACCGCTCGAGAAGGAGCATCCCCGTATGACAGTTCGCATCGGCCTCATCGGCGCCGGCGGTATCACCAACCCCCACGTGCAGGGCTATGTCGCCCGCCCAGACGTCGCCAGGATCGTCGCCGTCGCCGACGTCGACGCGGACGCCGCGAACCGGCGCGCCGAACAGGCCGGCGGCGCCAAGGTCTACAGCGACTTCAACGACCTCATCGCCGACCCGGACGTGGACGCGGTGGACATCTGCCTGCCGCACTTCCTGCACGCCCCGGCGATCCTGGCCGCGGCCAAGGCCGGCAAGCACGTGATCTGCGAGAAGCCGCTCTGCCTGACTGTCGACGAGGCGGACGCGATCACGGCGGCGATCGACGCGAGCGGCATCACTTTGATGTGCGCGCACAACCAGCTGTACTTCCCGGCCGTGGCCAAGGCCCGTGAGCTGATCGTGGACGGCACTCTCGGCCGCGTCTACGAGATCCGCACCACGGACAGCTTCTTCAACAACTTCGACCCGGCCAACGCGGGCTGGCGTGCCGACAAGGCGAAGATCGGCGGCGGCGAGCTCATCGACACCGGCTACCACCCGACCTACCTGATGCTGTTCCTGGCCGGCCAGGTGCCGACGCAGGTCGCGGCGATGCTGTCGAAGCACCGGCTCGAGTTCATGGACGGCGAGGACTCCGCGCAGGTGCTGGTCCGGTTCGCCGATGGCAAGGTCGGCCACATCGTCACTTCCTGGGCCTACCAGGCCGCGGGCTGCACCGAGCGGTTCAGCGTGGTCGGCGACGAGGGCCAGCTGTGGAGTGACGGCACCACCCTGTGGGTCCGCAGGCGTGGCGGCGACACCGAGGAGCATGCGTTCGACGCGGTCGAGACGATCCCCGCGGAGGTCGGCGACTTCGCGGCCCGCATCGAGGCGGGCATTGCGCCGATCCACAACCACCTCGACGGCATCAACGTCCTCAAGGTGATCCTCGGTGCGTACAAGTCGGCGCAGGACTCCACGATCGTGACTCTCGCCGACCTCTAGGCCGGCGGCTTCCGAACCGTCGGACGGATCATCCGGTCGGACGTATCGACCGTCGGCTGATCGGTCAGCTCAGGCCCGCGCGAGATACTTCGCGCGGGCCTTCGCTGCCTCGGCTGCCCGATCGCGCGGCGGCGCGGCGGTGACCAGGCTGTCGAGCAGGCGCTGGGTGGCCGCGGTGATGTCGGCCACCGCCTGATCGAACGCCGCCTGGTTGGCCTGCGACGGTTTGCGCGTCCCCGACAGCTTCCGCACGTACTGCAGGGCGGCGGACTCGACCTCGTCGGCGGTCGCGGGCGGGGCGAGGTTGTACAACGGCTTGATGCTTCGGCACATGCGACCAGCCTAAAACGCACCCACTCCCGACAACACCCCGCCACCGGCGAGGTAAGGCCGCGAGGCCCTCTCTCACTGGATGTAGCAGTCCCTTACATGCGGACGGGCGCCTCGAGTCCGAGGAGCCCCAGGCCGGTGCGGAGGACCTTCGCGGTCAGGCCGGCCAGCCGCAGCCGCGACCCGCGGGTCGCGTCGTCGGTGCCTTTGAGCACCGGACAGTTCTCGTAGAAGCCGGTGAAATCCGACGCCAGGCCGTACAGATAGCCGGCGACCCGCTGCAGCTCGAGGTCGATCCCGGTGCGATGGACGACGTTCTCGAACTCCCCCAGCCGGATCGCCAGGCGGTGCTCGGCCGGTTCGGTCAGCACGATCGGCGCGTGCAGCGACGCGGCCGACACGTCCTCGCCGGCCCGACGGAACAGCGACTGGATCCTGGCGTGCGCGTACTGCAGGTACGGCCCCGTGTTGCCGTCCATCGCGAGCATCTGGTCGAAGTCGAGTACGTAGTCACGGTTCCGGTCGTTGCTGAGGTCGGCGTACTTGACGGCGCCGATCCCGACGGCCCGCGCGACCGCGGACTTCTCGTCCTCGTCGAGGTCACGGCTGCGTTCAGACACCACCGCCTCGGCCCGCTTCACGGCCTCGTCGAGCAGCTCGACGAGTCGCACGCTCTCACCGGCCCGGCTGCGGATCCGCTTGTGATCAGCACCCAGCACGAGCCCGAAGCCGAGGTGCACGGCCTGGTTCTCGCTCTCGGTCCAGCCGGCGTCGATCGAGCTCCGGTAGACCATCGAGAGATGCATGTGCTGGCCGTTGTCGACCACGTAGAGGGCCCGGTCGGCGTGGAGGTCGAGGAACCGGTGCCGGATGGCGGCGAGGTCGGTGACGGCGTACCCATAGCCACCGTCGCTCTTGCGCACGATGAGCGGCAACGGGAGGCCCTCGCGTCCGGTGAATCCGGCCGGGAAGACGCACATCGCCCCGTCGCTCTCGACGAGAAGCCCCCTCGCAGCCAGTTCGTCGGCGACCTCGGGCAGCATCGCGTTGTAGGACGACTCGCCGGCCAGGTCGTCGTGGGTCAGCAGGACGCCGAGTCGCTCGTAGACGTCGTCGTAGTGCCGTTCGGACTCCGCGACCAGCAGCGACCAGAGCGCGAGGCTGGACGAGTCGCCGGACTGCAGCGCGACGACCCGTTGGCGGGCCCGGTCGGCGAACGCGGCATCGGCGTCGAAGGCCACTTTCGCCTGCCGGTACAGGTCGTTGAGGTCTCCGACCCGGTAGTCGCTGCTGTGCGCGTCGATGCCCTGGTCGGCCAGGAACTCGAGCAGCATGCCGAACTGGGTTCCCCAGTCGCCGATGTGGTTCTGCCGGACGACGTCGTGGCCGAGGAACGTGAGCAACCGGACGACGGCGTCGCCGATGATCGTCGACCGCAGGTGGCCGACGTGCATCTCCTTGGCCACGTTGGGGCCCGAGTAGTCGACGACGACGGTCTGGGCCGGCTCGGTGCTCACCCCGACGCGGTCGTCGTCCATGGTCGTGAGGATCCCGGCGAGGGCGGCGTCATCGAGTGTGAGGTTGATGAAACCGGGGCCGGCGATCTCGGCCGAGCTGACCAGACCGGCGAGGTCGGCGGCCGCGAGCACCTGTTCGGCTATCGCGCGTGGGGCCTTCTTCAGGCTCCGGGCGAGGCCCAGGGCGGCGTCGGCCTGGTAGTCCGCATGGTCCGAGCGTCGGACGACCGGGTCGATCTCGGCGCCGGGGCCGAGGACGGCCCCGGCCACGCTGGCGAACGCGGGCCGGAGCCGCGCGGAGATCAGTTCGGGGAGGTCGGCCATGGCCGCAGTTTCGCACGCACGTCACCGGCGTCGCTCGTGATTCCGCTGTGCGACCATGCCCCATGAGCGATTCCACCGTCGATGCCGGTCATGTCCAGGTCGGCGGCCCGCCCCTTACCCGGTCCACGTCGACCGCAACCATCACCAAGGTCGCCGTCGGCCCGATGGACAACAACGCCTACATCCTCAGGTGCACGCGGACTGGCCGCGCGATGCTGATCGACGCGGCCGCGGATGCCGCCACCCTGCGTCCGCTGGTCGACGGTATTCGGGTGATCCTGACGACACACAGCCACGGCGATCACATCGGCGCGCTGGCCGAGTTGGCGAGCGTCACCAACGCGACCACCCTGGCCGGCGCCGACGACGCGGATGCCATCACCGCAGCCACCGGGGTCGTCATCCACAACAAGGTCCGCGACGCCGAGATCATCGCCGTCGGCACCCTCGACGTCACCATCGTGACGCTGGTGGGGCACACACCCGGCTCCATCGCGGCGATCTTCCGTGACCCCGACGGAAGCACCCACTTGTTCACGGGCGACTCGCTGTTCCCGGGTGGGGTCGGTAACACGCGGAAAGACCCCGCGGCGTTCGCGTCGTTGATGGGTGACGTGACGATCAAGCTGTTCGCCAAGCTGCCCGACGACACGCACGTGTATCCGGGCCACGGCGACGACACGACGATCGGTACCGAGCGGCCGAACCTGCCGGAGTGGCATCGCCGGGGCTGGTAATCCGCTGGTCGGTACACCTGTTCGCCCTTCAGTTGCACGAGACCCTGCGCGTCCCATCGGGCCTCGTGACAGAGTGCCCGTATGTCGAACGAAACCTCGCAGGCCGCCATCCCGGCTGAGCTCGACGAGATCCGGCACAGCATCGACAACATCGACATCGCCCTCGTGCACGTCCTGGCGGAGCGGTTCAAGCTCACGAAGCGCGTCGGCTTCCTCAAGGCCGAGCACAACCTGCCGCCGGCGGATCCCGAACGGGAGACCGAGCAGATCGCACGGCTTCGTGCGCACGCTCGCTCGGCCGATCTCGACCCGGCCTTCGCGGAGAAGTTCCTGACCTTCGTCATCGCCGAGGTGATCCGTCACCACGAGGTCATCCGAGCGACTGTCGACGACGCAGACCGGAGCTAGAGATCGTCGAGCGGGGCTAGATCGTCCCGCTCAGAGTGTCGCACCGGTTCGGGTCGCCGCTTCGGTAGCCGGTGAGGAACCAGGTCTGGCGTTGCTTGCTCGACCCGTGCGTCCACGACTCCGGGTTGACCCGGCCAGATGACGCCTTCTGGATCCGGTCGTCGCCCACCGCCGATGCGGCGGACAGGGCGGACGCGACGTCGGCGTTGCTGAGCGGTTTCACCAGCGAGTTCCCGCCGGCGTCCTGCGTCGTGGCCGCGTGCTGCGCCCATACCCCGGCAAAGCAGTCGGCCATCAGTTCGATGCGCACCGAGCCGCTCTGGGCGCCGGTGGCCGAGGACTGCGCCCGACCTAAGACGCCGAGGATGTCCTGCACATGGTGGCCGTACTCGTGTGCGACGACATACTCCTGGGCGAGCGCCCCCGAGTCGGCACCGAACCGGGTGGTGAGCTCGTCGAAGAAGCTGGCGTCGATGTACACCCGCTTGTCGGTCGGGCAGTAGAACGGCCCGACCGCGTTCGACGCGGTGCCGCACGCGGACTGCGTCGAACCGCTGTAGATCACCGTTTTCGCCTGTGTGTACTGACGGTTGAGCGACGCCGGCATCGCGTCGGCCCAGTAGTCCTGGACGCTGTTGACGGTGCCGACGATGCGGCAGTCGGCTTCCCGGTTCGCGTCCGCACCGGTCTTGCACTGCGTGAGGTCGGGGCCGCTCGCGCCCTGGCCGGACTGGATCACGTCGGCGGGGTCGAACGCGGAACTGCCGTCGCCGAGGATGTTCCCGCCGAACAACAGGGCCAGCACGATCGCCACGAGCGTGCCGCCGACGCCGCCGCCGACTGCCACCGACCGGCCCCGGCCACCACCACTGGTGACCTGGGACGTGTCCAGCTGCGCGTTGTCGTTGAAGCTCACGTCGACTCGACCCCGGCGACCAGGTCGTTCGCGCTCGACAGCACCGGCCAGCCGTCGACCTGATCGAGCGCCACGTCCGCTGGCACCCCACTGATCCGGAACGTGACGGACTCCCCCGGCAGCAGCGTGACCAGACCACGGTCGACCGACGCCGTCGCAGCCAGCCGGTCAGCCTGCAGGCTGAGGTCGCGGACCAGCGAGCGCGCGGTCGCGGTGACCTCGACGACGCCGTCGGCGCCTCTGGCCTGAGTCACGTCGACGGCAGTCCGTTCGTAGTCGAGGTCACGGTCGGCGGCGAAGAACCACAGCCCGGTCAGGTCGCCGAACTGGGCGACCAGCAGCTCAGATCCCGGATCCAGCGGCTCCGCGATGTCCGCGGGGACGTCGAGCGTCACCCGGCCCCGGCCGACGAGGGACAGGTCCACCGACGATTCGGCGAGGACCTCACCCTCGAAGGACATCCGTCGGAGCGTCAGGCGTCCGTCGAGGCTGACGTCGTCCTCGCTGACGAGGCTCGCCGTCAGGTTGCGGTGGTCACCCGCAGCCGGCTGAACGGTGAGCAGGCGCGGCGCGTAGGCGGCCTGCATCGCGTACCAGAGCGGCTTCTTCCGACCCGACCCGTCGATGGCGGCCCACGACACGACCGGCCAGCAGTCATTGATCTGCCACACCACCGAGCCCATGCTCACACCGCGATTCGCGCGCAGGTGCGTGATCCCGACCGCGACGGCACGAGCCTGGTTGAGCTGCATCGCCCACAGCCACGCATCGGTCCCCCCCGGCGACGGGAAGTGCGGCGCCAGCCCGACCTCGAGCTTCGCGTCGCCGCTCGCGGCCTTCTGATGGGTGGGCATCGACGGGCTCGCCGACGAGATCACCCGGTCGTGCACGGCATCGGTGAGGGTGCGCCAGGTCGGGGGCGCCTGCCAGCCGTACTCGGCGGCGAACCTCGGGACGGTGTCGCGGTAGACCTCGTAGCCGACCCGGTTCCAGACGTCCCACATGTGCGTGGTGCCGTGCGCCGGATCGTTCGGGTGCAGTCCCTCGCCGGAGTACGGGCTACCCGGCCAGTACGGGCGCGTCGGGTCGAGTTCGGCGACGATGCGCGGGAGCAGGTCGAAGTAGTAGCCGGCACCCCAGGTCAGGTCGCCGAGCTGCGGCTTCCAGCCCCACTCCTCGTGGCCCCAGATGTTTTCGTTGCAGCCGTTCCAGAGGACGAGGCTCGGGTGCGGCATCAGCCGGGCCACGTTGTCGCGCGCCTCCGCCTCGACCTCGGCGCGAAGCGGGTCCTCCTCGGCGTACGCGGCACAGGCGAACAGGAAGTCCTGCCACACCATGATCCCCAGCTCGTCGCAGACGTCGTAGAACTCGTCCGTCTCGTACAGCCCACCGCCCCACACGCGCAGGAGGTCGATGTTGGCGTCGCGGGACGCCTCCAGCCGGTCGCGGTACCGCTCGGGGGTCACCCGGGAGACGAAGCAGTCGTCGGGGATCCAGTTCGCGCCGCGGGCGAAGACGGGGACACCGTTGACCCTGAGGGTGAACGCACTCCCGAGCTCGTCCGGAGTGGTGTCGAGCTCGATACGCCGGAAGCCGACCTTGCGCGCCCACGTGTCGATGACGACCCCGTCCTCGTCCTTCAAGCTGACCTCGAGGTCGTAGAGGTTCTGCGCGCCGTGGCCGTGCGGCCACCACAGGTCGGCGTTCGAGATGTCGAAGCTCAAGCCGTCGGTGTCGTCGTAGGGGACGATGACCAGCTCGGTCGGCAGGCCGGCGATCTCGAAGTGGGCGCGCAACTCGGTTGCCGGAACCGACGGCGACCGCTCGACGTCGACCTCGATCCGCACGTTTCCGGTGTTGAGGCCGCCGGCGGGGTCGAGGACGGTCAGCTTCGGCCGGACGTCGGCCAACCGTGCGCCGGTCCAGCTCTCCAGGGCGACCGACTTCCAGATGCCGCTGGTGATCAGGACGGGTCCCCAGTCCCAGCCGAAGTTGCAGGCCATCTTGCGGATGGCGTTGAACGGGGCAGGGCTGGCCAGGTTGGAGCCGGGGCGCGGACCGAGGTCGAGCTCGGCACGCTCGGCCCAGGGCTCGGGTGCGGTGAAGGTGACGACGAGGTCGTTCGAGCCGTCGCGGACGACGTCGGTCACGTCGAAGCGGTACCGACGGTGCATGTTCGCGCTGGTACCGACCTCGACGCCGTTGAGTTCGATCGTCGCTATCGTGTCGAGCCCGTCGAACGCGAGCTGATGCCGGGCATCCGGCGCAGCGGCGGCCGCGTCGTGGGTGAACGAGGTGGCGTACCGCCAGTCCGTCCGGCCGATCCAACTGGTCTTCGACTCGTTGCGGTCCAGGTAGGGGTCGTCGATCAGGTCTGCGGCGAGCAGGTCGGTGTGCACGCAGCCGGGCACCGTCGCCGGGACGCCGCCGTCCGTGCCGCGCACGACGACCGCGTGCGGCACCGCGTCGACGTCGCCGACCGGGCTAAGCGTCCAGCCGTCGTGCAGGAAGGTCCGTGTGCGCATGTGCGTGCTCCTCGGGGGTGAGGGTGACCGACTTCGGCGCGCCGGCAGGCAGACTGACCCGATGCCGACGACGGAGCCACCGACGCCCGATCTTGCCCCAGACCGGCGTGCCCGCACACCCCGACCGGCGATCGGAGCGCTGGCCGAGGTCGTCGGCCGCTGTGAACGGATCGACGGAACCGTCTCGATCTGGTGTTCGCGGGTGCCCACGTCGGCTGATCCCGCGCCGGATGCGTTTCTCCGTATGGCGGCGGAGCGGACCCATTACGCCGCGAGCACGATGAAACTCGCGCTGATGGTCGCTGCGTATCGCGCGGCGGACGCGGGCACGCTCGATCTTGACGAGCCGATCACCGTGCACGACGTCTTCGCGTCGGCCATTCCCGGAGCCGCGTTCTCGTGCACCGCCGGCTACGACTCCGATCCGCGAGTGTGGGCGCGGCTCGGCACCGACGTGCCGGTGCGCTGGCTGGTCCGGCGCAGCATCGTGTTGTCCTCCAACCTCGCCACGAATCTCCTGCTCGAGCGGTTCGGCTTCGCCGCCGTCGAAGCCGTCTACGAAATGGTGGGCGCAACGGACTGCACGCTCACCCGGATGATCCAGGACGTGGCTGGGCTCGACGCCGGGCTGACGAACACGGTGACCGCGGTCGGGCTGGCTCGTGTGCTGGGTGCGATTGCGGCGGGTGCGGTTGCGTCGCCGGCCGACTGCGCGGAAATGCTCGACGTCCTCCGGGCCCAGGAGTGGCGTGACGACATCGTCCGCGGGCTTCCGCCCGGGACCCGGGTCGCCCACAAGAACGGGTGGGTCGAGGGCGTCCGGCACAGCGTCGCGCTGATCGAGCCGGACGACGCGGACCCGTACCTGCTGGCGATCTGTACGACCGCGGCGAAGCTGTCGGCGGATGCGAGCCTCCACCTGCTCGCCGAGATCGCCGCCGCGAGCTGGGCCGACCGCTTCGCCGTCGAGGGATCGGGATGACCACGATCGAGCGGATCGTCCTGCACCCGGTGCGGGTACCGCTGCACACCCCGTTCGTCACCAGCGTGCGTCGCGCGACCCATGCCGAATCGCTGCTGGTGGAGGTGGTCGACTCCGACGGCCGGTCGGGTTGGGGCGAGGCGCCGCAGGTCTGGCAGGTGACGGGTGAGTCGCTCGCCGGTGCCACGGCGGCGATCGCGGGACCGCTGTCGATGCCGCTGCTCGGACGCGACCCGGCCGACCTGATGGGACTGACGGACGCGGTCGAGCGAGCTGTCGTCGGGAACCTGTCGGCGAAGTCGGCCATCGACGTCGCCCTGCACGACCTCGCCGCCGCCACCCTGGGCGTTTCGCTGGCGCGTTATCTCGGGGCACCCGCCGGACGATCGATCGTCGGAACCGACGTGACGCTGTCGGTCGGCTCTCCCGACGCGGTGGCACGGGACGCCATCGCCAAGGTCGCGGCCGGGTTCACGCTGCTCAAGGCGAAGGTCGGCACCGACGCGCGGGGTGACGTCGACCGGGTGCGGGCGATCCGGGCAGCGGTCGGACGCGCCATCGGCATCCGGCTCGACGCCAACCAGGGCTGGACGGCCAAGGAGGCGCTGGCGACGATGTCGGCCATCGAGGCCGCAGACCTCGACATCGAGCTGGTCGAACAGCCGCTGCCGGCGCACGACCTGGCTGGCATGGCGTTCGTGACGGCGAGGATCGCCACCCCCGTCCTGGCCGACGAGAGCGTCTACGGGATTCGCGATCTGGTCCGGGTGATCGAGGTGCGGGCAGCCGACCTGGTGAACGTCAAGCTCGCGAAGTGCGGCGGGTTGCGGGTCGCCCGCACCCAGATTGACCTGGCTCGCGCAGCCGGTCTCGGCACCGTCGTCGGCTCGATGATGGAGACCTCGGTCGGTATCGGCGCGGCGGCGAGCCTGGTCGCCGCCTACGACACGACCGCGACGAGCCGGCTGTGGGCGGTCAGCGACCTCGACGCGGCCTGGTGGCTGGCGGAATCCGCGGTCGCTGGCGGGGCGGTCTATGACGGCGCGTCCGTACGGCTGTCGGCCGAGCCGGGTCTCGGCGTCACCGGGCTGTCCTCGTCCGCCTCCACGTCGAAGTCCGCGCCCGGCGGGTCACCTCGTTAGTCTGCTCGGGTGTCCACGACCGAGCCCGGGCGCCTCCGTTCGCCGTTCCGCATCCCCTCCGACCCGGGCTTGGCCGGTGTGCGCGAGGTCGGGGTCGGCGTGACGAACCTCTGGCGCGCACCCGAGGTGGTGTCGGAGCTGGACGCCCCCATGCAGCGCCGGTCACCCGACGTCGCCGGCTGGACCGCCGCACTGGGCCGGGCCGAGCGCGAAGCACTCGTCGGGCGGCTCGATACGCAGCTCCTGCTCGGCGAGCCGGTGGTCGTCATCGAGGAGACCGGTCCTTTCAGCCAGGTGCAGGCGCTGTGGCAGCCGTCGAGCCAGGCCGCCCGCGGCTATCCCGGCTGGGTGCGCACCGACCACCTTGCGGCACCCGCCACCCGCGGCCCCGACAGCGTCACCATCGGTATCACCGCACGCGGTGCACAAGCCGCGGTCGAGTCGTCCGGGCAGCGGATCGAGCTGTCCTACGGGACCGCACTCTGGCTCGCCGACGGCGGTCGCCCGTCGGGTGACGGGCTGGTGACCGTCGCGCTGCCCGGCGGCCGCCGGGCGCAGGTGCCGGCGGGTGCGGTCCGCCGGCACGGCGTGAAATACGACCCGACGGCGTTGGTGGAGTCGGCCCGGACCTTCCTCGGGCTCGGCTACGTCTGGGGCGGACTGAGCGCGGCCGGCACCGACTGCTCCGGCCTCGTGCACCTCACCCATCGGCTGCACGGCTGGGTGGTCCCGCGCGACGCCGACGACCAGCACGAGGTCTGCGACGCGGTCGACGACGCCCACCCGGGCGACCTGTACTTCTTCAGCCGGGACGGGTCGTCGGTCCACCACGTCGGCTACGTGACCGAGCGCCGCCGGCTTCTGCACGCGCCGGGGACCGGCGACGGTGTCGAGGAAGTGGCGATGTCCGCGGACCGGGCGGCCACCTCACTCGGCACCTGGCGACCGAGAGCCGACCCTGCCGGTTGAACGTCAACCGCTGCGCGGTTGGTCTCCTGCCTGCTGCTCGACTGCCTGCCGCTGGACTGCCTGCCGCTGGACTGCCTGCCGTTCGAGCGACCGCGTCCGTAGGAGCGAGGCGGCCGTGGTCACCACGATCGTCGCTGCGATGACGATCAGCGACGTGGCGATACCGATCTCGGGCGCCCAGTGGATCGGCTCGCCGCCGTTGAGGAACGGAAGCTCGTTCACGTGCATGGCGTGGAAGACCAGCTTGAGGCCGATGAACGCCAGGATGATCGCCAGCCCGTAGTGCAGATAGACCAGCCGCGTCAGGAGTCCACCGATGAGGAAGTAGAGCTGGCGCAGGCCCATCAGCGCGAACACGTTCGCGGTGAACACCAGGTAGGGCTCGTTCGTCAGCCCGAAGATCGCCGGGATCGAGTCGAGCGCGAACAGCAGGTCGGTCGTCCCGAGCGCGAGGATCACCAGCAGCATCGGCGTCGCGAGGCGCTTGCCGTTCTCCCTCGTGAACAGCTTGGTTCCGTCGAACTGGTCGCTGAAGGGCAGCCGGGTGCGGACGAAGCGCAGCGTCGCGTTGTCGCCGCCGTCCTCGTTGTCGCTCTGCCGGGCCTGCCCGATCGCTGTGTACACGAGGAATGCGCCGAAGAGATAGAAGATCCAGGAGAACTCGTTGATCAGCGCGGCGCCGACGGCGATGAACATGCCGCGGAACACCAGAGCCAGGATGATGCCGACGAGCAGGGCGGTCTGCTGATACTTCCGGGGCACGTCGAGCGCGCCCATGATGATGATGAAGACGAACAGGTTGTCGATCGAGAGCGTGTACTCGGTGATCCAACCGGCGAAGAACTGGCCGGCGTAGTCACCACCGGAGACGACCCAGATCCCGACGCCGAACGCTCCGGCGAGTCCGATGAAGACCGAGATGGCGACTGCACACTCGCGCATCGTCGGTTCGTGCGGGCGGCGGCCGATGACGACGATGTCGATGATCAGCACGATCGCCATGACGGCGATGGTGAGGACCCAGGTGGTTGTCGAGACGTGCATTCAGACCTCCGGGAGGGACGGCGACATGGCCACGGAGGTCTCTTCCGCTCGAGGTCTCTGCGACCACGTGCGAGCCGACGGTGCCGGCGCCGCGACCGGCGCGAGCCGGAGGCGAAACGTGATGACGACACCGCCGCGAAGGAATACTCCCCTCCCGGGGCGCTAATCATGACCTGTCCGAGGGTCTTCCCGCGACACGGGCGGACGTGATAATGGCCTCACCGGGCTCGATCCGTCCACGCCCGGCGGTTCTCGATGCAAGAGAATGGGCACTCGGCTGGGAGAATGGGTCGGTGACGCTCTCCTCTCCTGACATCGATGACCTCGACGCCGACGCCGGTATCGACTATGTGACCCGCAACGACCTCCGCAACGTCGCGATCATCGCGCACGTCGACCACGGCAAGACGACGCTGGTCGACGCTCTCTTGTGGCAGTCCGGCGCCTTCCGCGCCAACCAGGACGTCGACGAACGCGTGATGGACTCTGGTGACCTCGAGCGCGAAAAGGGCATCACCATCCTCGCGAAGAACACCGCGGTGAAGTGGCAGACCGAAAGCGGCCCGATCACCCTCAACATCATCGACACCCCCGGCCACGCCGACTTCGGTGGCGAGGTCGAGCGCGGTCTCGAGATGGTCGACGGCGTCATCCTGCTCGTCGACGCCAGTGAAGGCCCGCTCCCCCAGACCCGCTTCGTGCTCCGCAAGGCGCTGCAGAAGAAGCTGCCGGTCATCCTGCTGGTCAACAAGGTCGACCGCCACGACGCGCGTATCAGCGAGATCGTCGAGTCGACGTACGAACTGTTCCTCGACCTCGCCGACGACACCGACGCCGAGGCGCTCAACTTCCCGATCGTCTACGCCTCGGCCAAGGCCGGCCGCGCGTCGCTGAACCAGCCCGAAGACGGCGGCATGCCCGACCAGCCCGACTTGAAGGCCCTCATCGAGACCGTGATGACGACCGTGCCGGCACCGCGTTACGACCCGGCCGCCCCGCTGCAGGCGCACGTCACGAACCTCGACGCCTCCCCCTACCTGGGCCGGCTCGCGCTCTGCCGGGTGCGCAACGGCGTCCTGCGCCGTGGCGAGTGGGTGGCCTGGTGTCGCGCCGACGGGACGATCAACCGCGTCCGCATCACCGACATGTTCAAGACCGAAGCCCTCGACCGCGTGCCGGCCGACATCGGTGAGCCGGGCGACATCGTCGCCATCGCCGGCATCCCCGACATCACCATCGGCGAGACGCTGGCCGACCTCGACGATCCCCGGCCGCTGCCGGTCATCGAGGTCGACGAGCCGTCGATCTCGGTGACGATCGGCATCAACACCTCACCGCTGGCAGGCCAGTCCGGCAAGAAGCTGACCGCGCGACAGGTGCGCTCGCGGCTCGACACCGAGCTCGTCGGCAACGTCTCCATCCGGGTCATCGACGCCGATCGGCCCGACACCTGGGAGGTCCAGGGCCGCGGTGAGCTGCAGCTGGCGATCCTGGTCGAGATCATGCGTCGCGAAGGGTTCGAGCTCACCGTCGGAAAGCCGCAGGTCGTCACGCGGATGATCGACGGCAAGCAGCACGAGCCCGTCGAGCGCGTGACGATCGACGTCCCCGAGGAGTACCTAGGCGTCGTCACCCAGCTTCTCGGTCTTCGTCGCGGCCGGCTGGAGGAGATGGTCAACCACGGCACCGGCTGGGTCCGTCTCGACTACCTCGTACCCGCCCGCGGCATGATCGGCTTCCGCACCGAGTTCCTCACCGAGACCCGCGGAACCGGGCTGATCCACCACGTGTTCGACCGCTACGAGCCTTGGGCGGGTGCACTGCGCACCCGGCCGCGCGGTTCGCTGGTCGCCGACCGGACCGGCGCCGTCACCAGCTTCGCGTGCTTCAACCTGCAGGAGCGCGGAACGCTCTTTATCGGACCGGGCGCGGCTGTGTACGAGGGCATGATCGTCGGCGAGAACGCACGCTCCGAAGACATGGACGTCAACCCCACCAAGGAAAAGAAGTTGTCGAACGTCCGTTCGTCAACGGGTGAGGAGCTGGAGCGACTCGTGCCGGCCCACACGATGGCGCTGGAGCAGGCGCTGGAGTTCTGCCGCGAGGACGAGTGCCTCGAGGTGACGCCGGCGATGGTGCGCATCCGCAAGACGGTCCTCTCCGCCAACGATCGCGCACGTTCGGCCGCACGCGCCCGTCGCCCCTGAGGCTTGTCGGCCGACTGACACCCAAGCCCGGTTGGTCGCAGTCCGCTGCGACCAACCGGGTTCGTCCCGTTCCAGGGTGACGTCAGGTCAGTCGAGGCAGAACTCGTTTCCCTCGGGATCGGCCATCACGATGTGCCCGGCGTTGATGGTGTCGGCCTCGACACGGGCCAGGACGCTGGCACCGATCGCGCTCAAGCGCACCGACTCCGACTCGAGTGCGTCCCAGCGTTCGTCCCCACTGAGGCCGGGTGCGGCCCGGACGTCGAGGTGCACGCGGTTCTTGATCTTCTTGCCCTCGGGCACCTTCTGGAAGAACAGCCGCGGACCCGTGGCGTCAGGATCGACCACCGCGGAGGCGTTGTTGCGTTGATCCGGCGGCACATGCCAGGCCTCGAGAGCCTCGTCCCAGCTCGCGAACGGCGGCGGCGGGGCTTGGAGCTGGTAGCCGAGCGCAGCCGCCCAGAACTCTGAGACGGCGCCCGGGTCTGCACAGTCGAAGGTGACCTGAACCTCGAGTGCCATGGTCGTACCTCTGCTTTCGCGTCGGGGCTGTGAATGACCCGACACTACGAGGGCCCGCGGACAGCTTCCGGTGCGCGGTCAGCAGGGCCCGCAGTCAACCGGCGACGGGACGATGCTTGCGCGGGAGCCGGGCGACGACGTCGTCGTAAGAGGCGTCGATCAGCTCGAGGAGGTCATCGACGTCGATGCGGCCGTCGAGAGTGACGGTGTTCCACCCGTACCTCCCGATGTAGGCCATCGCGGTCACCGAGCCGGGATAGCGGGCGATCAGCTCGTCGGCCGCGTCGCGGTCGCGTCCGCATTTGAGCCCGAGGGAACCGCCCTCGCGGCCGAGGAAGGCGAAGATCTTCGGGCCGACCTTCGCCACGGTGTCGCCCTCCCACGGCTGGTCGGGCCACGCGCCCGGCTTGGCGAGGCAGTAGTCAGCGATCGATTCCGCCAAGCCCGCCGGGGCCTTCGACGGACCGGTCACGACGCGGTGGCCTCCATCATCTGACGCAGCTCCTTCTTGAGCTCGCCGATCTCGTCGCGGAGCCGGGCCGCGAGCTCGAACTGCAACTCGATGGCGGCGGCACGCATCTGATCGTTGAGATCGGAGATCAATGACGCCAGCTCGCCAGCCGGCAGCCCGGCCAGCTCCTTGGCGTGCCGGCCGGCTTCGTCACGGTCTCGCGACCGCAGTGCCGGCACCGGCGCTTTACCGCGGGATCGCTGCCGTCCGGACCCGCCGAGCAGCTCTTCGGTGTCCGCGCTCTCGCGCGCCAGCAGGTCGGTGATGTCCGCGATGCGCTTGCGCAGTGGCTGCGGGTCGAGGCCACGTTCCTCGTTGTAGGCGACCTGGATGGCACGGCGACGGTTGGTCTCGTCGATCGCCTGCTCCATGCTGGGCGTGACCTTGTCGGCGTACATGACGACCTGCCCGGACACGTTGCGCGCGGCCCGCCCGATCGTCTGGATGAGCGAGGTGCCGCTGCGAAGGAAGCCCTCCTTGTCGGCGTCGAGGATGGCGACCAGCGACACCTCCGGAAGGTCGAGACCCTCACGCAGGAGGTTGATGCCGACGAGGACGTCGTAGTCGCCCATCCGCAGCTCACGCAGCAGCTCGACCCGACGCAGCGTGTCGACCTCGCTGTGCAGGTAGCGGACGCGAATCCCCTGCTCCAGCAGGTAGTCGGTGAGGTCCTCCGCCATTTTCTTGGTGAGCGTGGTGACGAGCACGCGCTCGCGGCGCTCCTCGCGCAGCCGGATCTCCGCGATCAGGTCGTCGATCTGGCCCTTGGTCGGCTTCACGATGACCTCGGGATCGACCAGCCCGGTGGGCCGGATGATCTGCTGGACATAGCCGTTCGCCTTGTTCAGCTCATAGGGACCGGGGGTCGCCGACATGTAGACCGTCTGGCCGATCCGCTCGAGGAACTCCGCGAACGTGAGCGGCCGGTTGTCCATCGCGCTGGGCAGCCGGAAGCCGTGGTCGACCAGGGTCCGCTTGCGGGACATGTCGCCCTCGTACATGCCGCCGGTCTGCGGCACCGTCACGTGCGACTCGTCGATGACCATCAGGAAGTCTTCGGGGAAGTAGTCGAGCAGACAGTTGGGGGCGCTCCCCTTCGCGCGGCCGTCGATGTGACGCGAGTAGTTCTCGATACCCGAGCAGAAGCCGACCTGCCGCATCATCTCGATGTCGTAGGTGGTGCGCATGCGCAGGCGCTGGGCCTCGAGCAGCTTGCCCTGCTTCTCGAGCTCGGCCAGCCGGTCGGCCAACTCGAGCTCGATCCCCTTGATCGCACGCTCCATCCGCTCCGGACCGGCCACGTAGTGGGTGGCCGGGAAGATGTAGAGCTCGGGATCCTCGGTCAGGATCTCGCCGGTGACCGGATGCAGCGTGGACAGTCGCTCGATCTCGTCACCGAAGAACTCGATGCGGACGGCGTTCTCCTCATACATCGGGAACACTTCGAGGGTGTCGCCACGGACGCGGAAGGTGCCGCGGGTACCGGCCATGTCGTTGCGCGCGTACTGCATCTCGACCAGCTGGCGGAGCAGGGTGTCGCGCTCGATGACCTGTCCGACCTTGAGCCGCGCCATCCGCTCGACGTACTCCTGCGGCGTCCCCAGGCCGTAGATGCAGGAGACGGTAGCGACCACGATCACGTCACGCCGGGTCAGCAGCGAGGCCGTGGCGGAGTGCCGCAGCCGCTCGACCTCGTCGTTGACCGAGCTGTCCTTCTCGATGAACGTATCGGTCTGAGGGACGTAGGCCTCGGGCTGGTAGTAGTCGTAATAGCTGACGAAGTACTCGACCGCGTTGTTGGGGAAGAGCTCGCGCAGCTCGTTGGCGAACTGTGCCGCCAGCGTCTTGTTGGGCGCCATCACCAGCGTGGGTCGCTGGAGTTGCTCGATCGTCCACGCGATGGTGGCGGTCTTCCCGGTACCGGTCGCGCCGAGCAGCACCACATCGGACTCGCCCGCGCGCAGCCGATCGACCAGCTCGACGATGGCCGTCGGCTGGTCGCCGGACGGTTTGTAGTCGGCCAGCACCTCGAACGGCGCGACCTTGCGGACGAGATCAGTGACGGGACGGGGCATACGACAACGCTAACGTGCACCGCCGACAGTTCCGTCTGTGTCGCAGCCACCGGCCGTCCGATGCGCTCCGTCGGTGCTCGGCCGTAGCGTCTGACCGGTGTTGACCACCCTCGCCGTGGCGAACTACCGCTCGCTGCGCTTCGTGGTGCTCCCGCTCGCGCAGCTGACCGTCGTGACCGGTGCGAACGGCACGGGCAAATCGAGTCTCTACCGATCTCTGCGTCTGCTGGCCGACGTCGCGCTCGGCCGCATCGTCGGGTCGATCGCTCGTGAGGGCGGCATGCCGTCGACGCTGTGGGCCGGTGCGCAGCGCATCTCCGCGGTTCGGCAGCGTGACGGCGCGACGCTCCAGCTCGGCTACGCCGGTGACGAGCTCGGCTATCAGATCGATCTCGGTTATCCGACCTTCATCGAGCGTCCGACCTCGTTCAAGCTCGATCCGGTGATCAAGAGCGAGGTGGTGTTCGGCGGTCCGATCGCGCGGCCGGCGTCGAGGTTGGTGCAACGGACCGGCCCGCAGGTGCAGGCGCGTGGCGACGACGGCCGGTGGATCGACGTCGGGATGGAACTGCGCTCCGGCGACAGCATGCTCACCGAGCTGGCCGATCCGCACAGGACACCCGAGCTGTTCTCGGTCCGCGAACGCATCAGGTCGTGGCGCTTCTACGACGCTGTTCGCACCGACCCGGATGCACCCGCCCGCCGACCGCGGATCGGCACGTTCACCCCGGTCCTCGCCAGCGACGGCGCCGACCTCCCGGCCGCGATCCAGACGATCATCGAGATCGGCGACGCGGAGGCTCTGGACGCGGCCGTCGACGAGGCGTTCCCAGGCTCGGGCCTCACGATCGTCGACTCCAACGGCTACCTCACCCTGGCGCTGTCCCAACCGGGGCTGCTGCGCGCGCTCACCGCGGCTGAACTCTCCGACGGCACGCTGCGCTACCTGCTCTGGGTGGCGGCGCTCCTCTCGCCCCGACCGCCGGAGCTGATGGTGCTCAACGAGCCCGAGTCGAGCCTGCACCCCGACGTTCTGCCGGCGCTCGCCCGGCTGATCGTCCGTGCCTCGGAGCACACTCAGATCGTGGTCGTGTCACATGCGCGCGCCCTCGTCGCCGAACTCGCCGCGCTCCGGTCTGCGACTTCTCGCGGCGGCGGTCCGAGAGTCGCGACGGTCGAACTGTCGAAGGACGGTGGTGAGACGACCATCGGCGATCAGCACGGTCTGCTCGACAAGCCCGAGTGGATCTGGGCGAAACGCTGACGGCCAGGTGACGGCCAGGCGGTGCGTCAGGCCGATGTCTGTAGTCGCTCCGACCACAAGCGGTCCACGGCAGTCAACAGGTCGTCCGGTGTGGCGTCGTTCGACAGCACCACATCCGCGGCGGTCCGGCGCTGGGCGCGGGACGCCTGCACCCCTATCCGGCCCCGGGCCTGCTCTTCGGTGTAACCGCGGTCGCTGATCAGCCGCGCCACCTGAGTCTCGACCGACGCGTCCACCACCAGCACCAGATCGAACGTGCCACCCGGACGTCCCTGACCGGTTTCGACGAGCAGCGGGATGTCGTGCACGACCACCGCGGCGGCATCGGCTGCGACGGCGGCTGCCTCGAGTCGAGCGGCCGCGGTCCGGACCAGCGGATGCACGATCGCCTCGAGCCGCTTTCGTGCCCCCTCGTCCGCGAACACGAGCGCACCGAGAGCGGCCCGGTCCAGGGCGCCGTCGGTGCCGACCACCACATCACCGAACGCGGCCCGTACGGCGGACAGACCTGGCGTCCCCGGCTCGACGACGAGCCGCGCCAGCAGATCGGCGTCGATGACGGTCGCGCCCAGTTCGGCGAGCCGGCGCGCGACGGTGCTCTTACCGGCGGCGATGCCGCCCGTCAGACCGACCCGGATCATCGGCGGAGACTAGGAGGCGTCGCGTGCCGTCAACGCGCCCTCGATCAGACCGGCTGTCCAGCGCTGACCCTCGGACAGCTGCTGACGAACCCAGTCCTCGGTACGCGCGATGTGCATAGCGGCACGCAACCGGGCACGGGCCGGATCGCCGGAACGGACGGCCTCGTAGATGGCACGGTGGTCGTCGACCGTCGTCAGCTCGGCGCGGATGTCCACGCTGCGGGCGATCCGCGCCCGGCTGGTGACGCCGGCGGTGGCGGCCAGGATCGCCGCGGCCACCGGGTTGCCGCCCGCGGTGTTGATGGCTGCGTGGAAACGCTGGTCGTTCACCATCAGCCGTTCGTGGTCGACGACCTCGGCGCGGGACAGCTGATCGGCTTCGGCGACGAGTTCAGCCAGGGTACGGAGGAGATTCTCGTCGGCATGCAGAGCCGCGCGGGCGGTCGATTCGGGTTCGACGAAGCTCCGGACCTCGAGGAAGTGCAGGACCGTGTCGTCGCGATGCAGATCGACGACGAAATTGAGCGCCTCCAGCATCAGTTCGGGAGCGAGGCTGGTGACGTAAGTGCCGTCGCCGCGACGGACGTCGACCACCTTCATTGCGGTGAGCGCCCGGACGGCTTCTCGCAGTGTTCCCCGCGACAGTCCGAGAAGATCGGCCAGGTCCTGCTCGCGGGGTAACCGGTCGCCCGGCCGAAGCCGTCCTGCGACGATCATCCGTTTGATCTGGTCGATCGCGTCGTCGGTCAGACTCGCCATCGACGCCCCCTTCCTGGCGCTTGACCCCCGTGTGCGCACCGTACTCAGAATCGCACGCTGAGACATCGGATGTCTCGACTAGGTTAGGGATCTCGACGATGAACGGCAAGAAAGGCGCTCGAGCCGGTCCCCTGTCGTCGGCTCGGGCGTTATCCAACCGTGACACGAACGCTCGCGCGGTCAAGGAAAGGTCACGACATGAAGATGTTGCGGCAATCTTTGGGCGTTTTGCTTGCAGGTTGTCGCACGCGGCACCTAGTGTCCTGAGCACAGACCTCCAATGTCTGCGCCCAGTCAAACCCCGCGGTGCGCAGACCGGCATGAATGGACAGCACATGACAGAAACAGCGCCATCCGCTGTGCGCCGCCGCACGTTCCTGCTCGGCTCCGCCGCCGCAGCGGGCGCGGTCGCGCTCGCGGCGTGCGGTAACAACAACAAGTCGGGTTCGGGCTCGAACTCGGGCACGGCCAGTGCCGGCGCCTCCACCGGCAAGGGCTCGGCCAAGACGCCGCTGGCGAAGCCGGCCGCGTTCCAGGAGTCCCCGCTGCTCAAGGCGCAGGCCGACGCGGGCACCATCCCGAAGCTCGCGGACCGGCTGCCCGACGAGCCGTACGTCGTCCCCCACAACTGGGTGACGAGGGGTAAGTACGGCGGGGACCGGAAGATGAACATCGTCGGTACCTCCGGCGGTGAAGCGGCCCCGGTCGGCGAGCTGTTCTACAGCTTCGGCATGCTGCGCTTCCTCAACGACGGCCAGGACGTCGGCCCCGGTGTAGTGACGAAGTGGACTTCCAACGCGGATGCGTCCGAGTGGAGCTTCACGCTGCGCAAGGGCCTGAAGTGGTCCGACGGCACGCCGGTCACCACCGCGGACGTCCTGTTCTGGTGGAACGACATGGCCAACTACACCGACTACATCCCGGAGTCCGTGCCGGACGAGGGCAAGTCGGGCAAGGGCAACATCTGCAAGCTCACGGCGAGCGACGACCTCACCTTCACGATGAAGTTCGACGCGCCCGCCCCGCTGACCGCCGACCGCCTCGCCATGTGGACCAACGGCCCTGGCGGAAACGGTCCGACCTGGATCGTGCCGGCGCATTACGCCAAGCAGTTCCACCCCAAGTACAGCAAGAACGTGCCCAAGACCTGGGCCGGCGTCGGCGGTTCGTGGGCGCAGAACGTCTCGTACAAGCAGTCGCCCAAGTGCCCGACGCTCACCCCGTTCAAGCTGACGAAGTACAACGACGGCCGCTCGCTGACGTGGGAACGCAACCCCTACGCCTACGAGGTCACCAAGGACGGTGACCAGCTGCCCTACGTCGACGGCATCACGATGACCGCCGTGCAGGACCCGCAGGTCGGCAAGGTCCAGATCACCGCCGGCAAGATCGACTACAGCCATGGGCCGTTCAACGCCCTGACGCTCGCGGACGTGTCGACACTGATGAAGAACAAGGACAAGGCCGGCCTCGACGTCTACCTGTGGGACTCCGGAACCGGCGCCGCCGGCATCTTCTTCCTCAGCCAGGACTACTACGACCCCGACTACCGCAAGCTGTTCAAGGAGCCCAAGTTCCGTCAGGGCCTCTCGCTCGCGTTCGACCGCGCCACCGCGAAGAAGGCCGTCTACTTCGAGACCGGCGACCCGACCACCGGGACGATGAGCCCGAAGGCGATGGAGTGGCTGGTCAACGACGAGGGCAAGAAGACCTACGAGTCGTGGCGTGATTCCTACGTCAAGTACGACCCGGAGGCGGCTAAGAAGCTGTTCGCCGAGATCGGACTGAAGGATTCCGACGGCGATGGCTTCCTCGAACTGCCGAACGGTAAGAAGCTGACGCTTCGCATCGACTACCCGGCCGACACCAACGACGAGTACAAGAGCGTCGACGCACTCAAGGTCCGGGACTGGAAGGCCGTCGGCATCAACGTCAAGCAGAACCCGGTTCCGCCGACGTCGTTCGACGACAACTGGAAAGCCGGCAAGTACATGTGCCACTCCTCGTGGGAGGTCGGCGACGGCCCCAACTGTCTGCTGTACCCGCAGTGGATGGTGCCGCTCGAGTTCAGCCGGTGGGCGCCGCTGCAGGGCCAGATGTACAACTCGAAGGGCACGAAGGCGTACACGAGCGAGGCGAGCGTCGACCCGTGGAAGCGTCACCCCCCGCGGATCATGCCCGACAAGGGCGGTCCGATCGAGAAGCTCTGGACGCTCTACGACGAGACCAAGGTCGAGCCCGACATCACCAAGCGCACATCGTTGGTGTGGGAGATGACGAAGGTCCACGTCGCCCAGGGCCCGTTCTTCCAGGGCACCGTGGCCAACCCGCCCCAGGTGGTCGTCAAGCGGACCGACCTGAAGAACGTTCCGGCGAAGGACAACCTCGCGCTCGGCGGATTCGTGAACCCGTGGATCCACCCGACGCCCGCGGTGTACGACATCGAGGCCTTCTACTGGGACAACCCCGACCAGCACAAGGTCTGAGGATCGACAGCTCGGCAGTTGCCTGACCCGAAGGGCCCGGACGCGTCAGCGTCCGGGCCCTTTCGTCAGTCGTTCAGGTCGTGCGATTCGTACAGGGTGCCTAGTTGGCGCCGGTGAGCTTCTCGCGCAGCGCGGCCAGGGCCTCGTCCGAGGCCAGCGTGCCCTCGTTGGACGGCTCGGAGCTGTAGCTGGTGCCGTTGCCACCGCTGCTCGAGGGTGACGGTGACGAGGAGGACGACGACACGGTCGCGGACTCGGGGTTCGCGGCTGCCTCGGCCTCGGCCGTGGTCGCGTCCTCGATCTGCTTCTTGTGCGACTCCCACCGCGTCTGCGCCTCGGCGTACTGACGCTCCCACTCCTCGCGCTGCTTCTCGAAGCCGGGGAGCCAGTCATTGGTCTCCGGGTCGAAGCCCTCGGGGTAGAGATAGTTACCGGCATCGTCGTAGGACGCGGCCATGCCGTAGAGAGTCGGGTCGAACTGCTCGACGGCAGCCTCGCCACCCTCGTTGGCCTGCTTGAGCGACAACGAGATGCGACGACGCTCGAGGTCGATGTCGATGATCTTGACCATCACGTCGCCGTTGACCTGGACGACCTGCTCGGGGATCTCGACGTGACGCTCGGCGAGCTCGGAGATGTGCACCAGGCCTTCGATGCCCTCCTCGACGCGGACGAACGCACCGAACGGAACCAGCTTCGTGACCTTGCCGGGCACGATCTGGCCGATCTGGTGCAGCCGTGCGAACGCCTGCCACGGGTCTTCCTGCGTCGACTTGAGCGACAGCGACACGCGCTCGCGGTCGAGGTCGACGTCGAGCACCTCGACGGTGACCTCGTCGCCCACGGCGACGACCTCACTCGGATGGTCGATGTGCTTCCAGGACAGCTCGGACACGTGCACGAGACCGTCGACGCCGCCGAGGTCGACGAACGCACCGAAGTTGACGATGGAGCTGACGACGCCCTTGCGGATCTGGCCCTTCTGCAGCTCGTTGAGGAAGTTCTGGCGAACTTCGCTCTGGGTCTGCTCGAGCCACGCGCGCCGCGACAGCACGACGTTGTTGCGGTTCTTGTCGAGCTCGATGATCTTCGCCTCGAGCTCCTGGCCGACGTAGGGCTGGAGGTCGCGCACACGGCGCATCTCGACGAGCGACGCGGGCAGGAAGCCGCGCAGGCCGATGTCGAGGATCAGGCCGCCCTTGACGACCTCGATGACCTGACCGGTGACGACGCCGTCCTCTTCCTTGACCTTCTCGATCGTGCCCCAGGCGCGCTCGTACTGTGCGCGCTTCTTGGACAGGATCAACCGGCCTTCCTTGTCCTCCTTCTGGAGAACGAGGGCTTCGACCGCGTCACCGACCTTGACTACCTCACCGGGGTCGACGTCGTGCTTGATCGACAGCTCGCGGGAGGGGATGACGCCTTCGGTCTTGTAACCGATGTCGAGGAGGACCTCGTCGCGGTCGACCTTGACGACGATGCCGTCGACGATGTCGCCGTCGTTGAAGTATTTGATCGTCTCGTCGATCGCCGCCATGAAGTCCTCGGCGGTTCCGATGTCGTTGATCGCGACCTGGACGGCCGGCCTCGCAGGCGCAGTTTGAGTACTCGTCATGTAGTGGTTGCTCCGGGGGGTGGATGGGATCGTTGATCATCGCGTCGGGGGCCTCTTCGGCTCTGCCTGGCCCGCCAAGCTCCGCGACACCATCGAACCGAGTCCCGATCAGGGACCCACCAAGACTGCGACCACGTCACCACGAACAAAATCCACCGGACAGTTCATCACCGAAGCGATATCGCGGGCCTGCTCCGTCTGAAGCTCGCACAGGACCCAAACGCGCCTGTCAGAGTACCTGTGCGCGGCCCATGCATGCAATCACAGGCGTCCCGCTGAGACTCGGCTCGGGCGCTACGCTCCGTGCATGGCCGACGACACCTACACCGTCACCCGCGAAGCGACGATCGCCGCCTCACCCGAGCACATCTACGAGCAGATCGTCGACTTCCACAACTGGCCCAACTGGTCGCCGTGGGAGAACATCGATCCCGCGATGACACGCACCTACTCCGGCGCGGAATCGGGCGCCGGCGCGGTGTACAGGTGGTCGGGCAACCGTAGAGCGGGACAGGGCCGGATGGCGATCACCGAAGCCACCGCACCCACCCGTGTCCGGGTTGATCTCGTCTTGGAGAAGCCCTTCAAGTCCCGCAGCGACACCTCCCTCACCATCGCGGCGACCGGTGCCGGGTCGCAGGTCACCTGGACGATGACCGGCGACAAGACGCTCATGGTCAAGGTGATGGGCCTGGTCAAGTCGATGGACAAGCTGATCGGCCCGGACTTCGACAGGGGGCTGGCACGGTTGAAGAGCTTCATCGAGCAGTCGGCGGGCGCGTGACCGATCGGCACGACAGGATCCGCGCATGAGGATCACCCGTGTCGAAGTCGAATTCGCGTCGGCGCCGAAAGCGCATCCGGTCCGTGACGCGATCCAGCTGCTCGACCGGGACGGCTCGTGCACGCTCCGGATCGAGACCGACGACGGCGTCGTCGGCGAGAGCCGCACCTACTTCGGCCGGGTGGCGAGTTCCCCCGGCCTGCTGGCGGCGATCGTGTCCGACCAACTCGGCCCGGCGGTCGTCGGGATGGACCCGTTTCTGGTCCGTGACGTACGCCGGCGGCTGTGGGAACTGACCGACTATCACGGCAGCACCGGCCTGACGCTGTTCGGCATCGCCGCGATCGACGTGGCGCTGTGGGACCTGATGGGCAAGGCGCTCGACGTCCCGGTATGGAAGCTCCTCGGTGCGGCCCGCTCGTCCATCCCCGCCTACGCCATGGTCGGCTGGCTCGAGCTCGACATCGACGGATTGACGCGGGTCTGCGTCAAGGCGATGGAGCAGGGGTTCAACGGCGTCAAGATGAAGGTCGGCGGTGCGGCGCTCCGTGAGGACGTGACGCGCATCGAGGCGGTCCGCGCGGCGATCGGGCCTGATGCGGTGCTGATGGTGGACGCCAACCAGGCCTTCGACTACGGCGAGGCGCTGCGGCGCGGGCTCGTTTATCAGGAGCTTGGCTGCCGGTGGTTCGAGGAACCCGTGCGCGCCGACGACATCGCCTCGCATGCCCGGCTGGCGGAGCGGCTGACCATCCCGATCGCGGCCGGTGAGAACCGGTACGGGCAGGCACAGTTCCGAGAGCTCCTCACCAGCGGCGGGCTCGGCGTCGTCCAGCCCGACCTGCGGCGGGCCGGCGGCCTGACGGAGTGCTTCGAGATCGGCCTGATGGCGCACGGATTCGGCGTCCCCTACGCGTCGCACGGCGGCGGACCGCACATCCATGTGCTGGCCGCGCTGCCGAACGCGATCTACCTGGAGAGCGGGCTGCTGCCGGCCGACGGCTCGGTCGAGTTGGTCGACGGCTGCTACCCGCTCCCCCAGGAAGCCGGCGCGTCGGGCTGACGTACCGGCTGTCCCCGCCGCTGTCGTCGAGCCGAGCGACCGCTGATAACCCGCTCCGCGGTGGGCTCCGCATCTGACAGAGTGGACAACCGTGTGGGAGAAGTACCGACAGGTCCTCAACGTGCCCGGAGTCCTCGGACTGCAGGTACTGGCAACACTTGCGCGCATCCCGGCAGCCAGCGCCGGCCTCGTGCTCACCCTGCACGTCGTCGGCCCGCTCGGACGTACCTACGCGCAGGCGGGAATCGTCGCCGCCGCGGTGACCTTGGGCGGAGCCATCGGCGCCCCGTGGCGCGGACGTGCGGTCGACCGGTTCGGCCTACGTCTCGCGGTGATGCCGTCGATCCTGGTCGAGGCGGTGGTGTGGGGTCTCGCGCCGCACGTCAGCTATGGCGCACTGATCGTGCTGGCTGTCATCGGCGGTCTTCTCGGGCTCCCCATCTTCTCGGTCGTCCGGCAGTCGCTGACCGCGCTCGTGCCGATCGATCAGCGCCGAACCGCCCTTGCCCTCGACTCGGTCACGACCGAGCTGTCGTTCATCATCGGGCCGGCGACCATTGTCGTGCTGGCCACGCAGATCTCCACCATGGTGGCGATGTGGACGGTTGGCGCCTGCATGGTGGCTGCTGGGATCGCCCTGGTCGTGCGTAACCCGCCGACCCGCTCCGCTGCCGACCTCCAGTCGGTCGCGGACTCGACCGCGGTCCCCGTCCGCGATCGGCACCTGCTGACCAGCCGCTCCCTCGTCGCCGTCCTCGCCATCACGATCGCCGCCACGATCGTGCTTTCCGGGACCGACATCGGCGTCGTCGCCACGCTGCGCGCTCTCGACCGGACCACGTTCATCGGGATCGCGGTGGTCGCGTGGTGTTCGGGCTCCATCGTCGGCGGACTCGTCTACGGCGGTCTGCATCGGAGCATCCCGCCATGGGTTCTGCTGCTCGGGCTGTGCCTCCTGACGGTCATCGTCGGCTTCGCGCGGGAGCCGTGGCAGCTCGCTGTGCTGCTGATACCTGCCGGTGCGCTGGTCGCCCCGCTCATCACGTCCACCGTCGAGGGCGTGGCCCGGGTGGTCCCCGAGCGACGACGAGGCGAGGCGATGGGCTGGCACGGGTCGGCGCTGACCATCGGGGTAGCAGCCGGGTCCCCGCTCACGGGTGCGGTGATCGACGCCACCGCACCCTGGGTCGGCTTCGTGGCGATCGGGGCTCTCGGCGTCTTCCTCGCGACCGGATGCGGGATGCTGCCGACTCTCGTGCGGCGCCGGCGCGGCGGGGAACTCGGGCCGCATCGCCCGTCGTTGACAGAGGTGACGGTCGCGGACGACGCGATCCTGTCACCGAAGACACCGCAGACGCCGGAGCCGCCGGTCGCAGCGGTTCCGGCGGTTCGGGCCGTATCGAATGTGGAGGCACGACGATGACGTCGATGCGTCGTACCAGCACACTTCTCGTCGTCGGCATCCTGGCCGTCGCGACCGCGTGTTCCACCGCCGCCACATCCGGCGCCGGCGCGTCCGCGACCGCCGTCTCGACGGTCGTCGGCACTGCCATGGCGGGCGGTGACCCCACCCCGGCGGTGGCGCCCTCGGTGGCCGCGTCGCCCACCCCGACACCGGTCGCCACGCCGACCCGCCGTCCCGACGCGCGTCCGACGCCCACGCCGACCGCCAGTGCCACCTGCTCCACTCAGACCGCCGCGCTCAGCAACGCCCAGATAGCCGGTCAGCTCCTGATGATCAGCGTCAGCTCGAGTGGGCTGAGCTCGGCCACCGCGGCCACCATCGACAGCCGCAAGATCGGGGCCGTCTTCCTCCTCGACAACTCCAAGGCCGGTGTGGCCACGATCCGGCGACTGGCGAACAAGATCCACGCCCTGGACGGCGGCAAGACCCACATCATGCTGGCCGCGGACCAGGAAGGCGGCTACGTACAGCGGCTCCAGGGCCCGGGGTTCTCCCGGATGCCGACCGCGCTGAAGCAATCGACCTTCACCACGGCCCAGCTCGAGGCGGATGCGACGACCTGGGGCAAGCAGCTCAAGTCGGCCGGGATCGACCTCGACCTGGCCCCGGTTGCCGACGTCGTCCCGAAGAACCTGCAGAACATCAACCAGCCGATCGGCATCCTGCACCGCGGCTACGGCCCACATCCCTCGGTCGTCAGCAGCCATGTGGTGGCGTTCGCCGACGGGATGCAGAAGGCGGGCCGCGCGACGGCGGCCAAACACTTTCCTGGGCTCGGCCGGGTGCGCGGCAACACCGACTTCAACTCGGGTGTGACGGACGCGACCACCACGAAGACCGACGCGTATCTGGCCCCGTTCAGGGCGGCTGTCCACAACGGTGTACCGGCGGTGATGATCTCGCTGGCCATCTACACGAAGATCGACAACCGTCAGCAGGCGGTGTTCTCGCACCCGATCGTCACCGACCTGCTCAGGCACACGCTGGGCTTCACCGGAGTGATCACCTCCGACGACCTGGGGGCAGCCAGGCAGGTCGCGAACGTCCGGCCCGGCGATCGCGCGTTGCGGTTCATCCGCGCCGGCGGCGACCTGATCACCGTCGCCGGTAATTCCACGGCGTCGACGATGGCGGCCGCGATCGTCGCCGAGATGAAGGCCGATCCGGCTTTCGCGAAGATCGCGCGGGCCGCAGCGCAACACGTACTGGCGATGAAGCACCGGTACGGGCTCTATCCCTGCTGACGCACGAACCCCTTCGCCACCGAGATCCGCACCGGTTGCGCGTCGCCGACGTTGACGGCCGCATCCCGGTCGGCCGGCTCTACGGTGGCGATGTCGACCAGCGTGACACCGACGGCCAGCGTCTCGTCCGCCAACAGGGTCGAATGCGCCTGTAGGGCAGCGCGAACGGCGTCGCCACCGACGACGGTCAGCTCGATCCGGTCGCTGACCTCGAGGCCGGCATCGCGGCGCGCCTGCTGTACGAGGCGGACCACGTCGCGGGCCAGACCTTCCGCCGCCAGTTCGGGTGTGACACGGGTATCGAGCAGCACGAACCCGCCACCGGGCAGGGATGCAACCGCACCAGCCGTCGCGTCGTCGGCTTCGAGTTCGACCACCAGGTCGAATTCGCCGTCCACCAGTCGTACTCCCCCGGCCGTCACCGAACCATCGGCTGCGACCGACCAGTCACCGGTCTTGCTCCCTCGGATGACAGTCTGGACGTCACGGCCAAGACGGGGTCCGGCGATCCGGGCGTCGACCGCCAACCTACGACGTATCGTCAGGCGGGCTTCGGCCTGCGTCAACGTCAGCCTGCTGACACTCCGGACGTTGACCTCGTCCTTCAGGATCGACGAGAGCTCGTCGGTGAGGTCGTCGTCACCGAGCCCCGGCCGGTCGTCCACCACGGTGACACCGGCCAGTGGCAGCCGGACCCGGAGCTGCTTCGCCTTGCGTAGCCCGAGTGCGGCCGAGCTGATCTCGCGTACGCGGTCCATCCGCGTGACCAGATCCGCCGCCCCCGACCCGGCTGCGCTGCGTCCGGCCGGAACCACCGGCCAGTCGGTCAGGTGGACGCTGCGTCCACCCGTCAGACCTTTCCAGATCGTCTCGGTCGTCAACGGCAGCAGCGGCGCCGCCAACCGGCACAACGTTTCCAGGCTGGTGTAGAGGACGTCGAACGCGACCGGGTCCTCGTCCCAGAACCGTTGACGCGAGCGGCGGATGTACCAGTTCGTCAGGACGTCCACGTACTCGCGCACGGCATCGCACGCACCGGCGATGTCGTCCGCGTCCATCCGGGCGGTGACGTCCGCCACCAGCGCATCGGTCTTCGCCAGCACGTAACGGTCGAGCAGGGCCGGTGAGTCCGCCCGTGACGTCGCCTGGTGGCCGGCGCCGTCGTTCGAGGCGTTCGCGTACAACGCGAAGAAGTGCCACGCGTTCCACAACGGGATCAGCACCTGCCGGACACCGTCGCGGATGCCCTGCTCGGTAACGACAAGGTTGCCCCCGCGAAGGATCGGGCTGGCCATCAGGAACCAGCGCATCGCGTCCGATCCGTCCCGGTCGAACACTTCCGAGACGTCCGGATAGTTGCGTAGCGACTTGCTCATCTTGAGCCCGTCACTGCCGAGCACGATGCCGTGGCTCAGGCACCTCCGGAACGCCGGCCGATCGAAAAGGGCTGTGGCGAAGATGTGCATCATGTAGAACCAGCCACGGGTCTGGCCGATGTACTCGACGATGAAGTCGCCCGGGTAGTGGTGCTCGAACCAGTCGGCGTTCTCGAACGGGTAGTGCACCTGTGCGAACGGCATCGAGCCCGAGTCGAACCACACGTCCAGGACGTCGCTGACCCGTCGCATGGTCGAGGCGCCGGTCGGGTCGTCGGGGTTGGGCCGGGTCAGCTCGTCGATGTAGGGCCGGTGCAGGTCGGTCGGGCGCACACCGAAGTCGCGTTCCAGCTCGTCGAGGGAGCCGTACGCGTCGGTGCGTGGGTAGCGCGGATCGTCGGACTGCCAGATCGGGATCGGGCTTCCCCAGAAGCGGTTCCGGCTGATCGACCAGTCGCGTGCGTTGGACAGCCACTTGCCGAACTGACCGTCCTTGACGTGCTCGGGTATCCAGGTGATCCGCTGGTTGAGCTCGACCATCCGGTCGCGGAACCTGGTGACCTCGACAAACCAGCTCGACACCGCCATGTAGATCAACGGCCGGCGGCAACGCCAGCAGTGCGGATAGGAGTGCTCGTAGCTCTCGTGCCGGAGCAGCTTCGTCCCCCGGGTCACCGAAGCGGTCGCCGTGTTCGCGTCGGCGGTGGCCGCACGCAGGTCCCGGACTATGTAGCTGTTCGCGTCGAGGACGAGCCGGCCCTGGTAGTCGGGCACCTCCACGGTGAACTCACCGGATGCGTCGACCGGTACCACCAGCTCGATGCCGGCGGCGTCGGCGACCACCTTGTCCTCCTCGCCGAACGCGGGCGCGATGTGCACCAAGCCGGTGCCGTCCTCGACGGTCACGTAGTCGGCGGCGAGCAGGACGTGTGCGTTCGGATGCCCGAGGAAGTAGCTGAATGGCGGCGTGTAGTGCCGGCCGACCAGCTCGGCGCCGGTGACGTGCTCGACCACGCGATCCGCGACGTCGTCGCCGAGCTCGCGGGTATAGGCAGCCAACCGTGCCTGCGCCAGCAGGAGCTTCTCGCCCGCGAACGGACCCTCGGCCGGACCGGTGACGACGACGTAGGCGACGTCGGGATTCACCGCGATCGCGAGGTTGCTGGGCAGCGTCCACGGTGTGGTCGTCCAGATCAGCGCGAGCTCACCCGAGTCGAGCCGCAAACCGACCGTGACAGCGGGGTCCTGCCGTTGCTGGTAGACGTCGTCGTCCATCCGCAGTTCGTGGCTGCTCAGCGGCGTCTCGTCGTTCCAGCAGTAGGGCAGCACGCGGCGACCCTGGTAGACCAGACCCTTGTCGTAGAGCTGCTTGAACCCCCACATGACGCTTTCCATATAGGGCAGGTCGAGGGTCTTGTAGTCGTGCTCGAAGTCGACCCAACGGGCCTGCCTGGTGACGTAGTCCTGCCACTCGTGGGTGTACTCGAGCACGCCGGCACGACACGCCTCGTTGAACTTCTCGACGCCCAGGTCGAGAATCTGCGCCTTGGTGGTGATGCCGAGCTGGCGCATCGCCTCGAGCTCGGCGGGCAGCCCGTGGCAGTCCCAGCCGAAACGACGCTCCACCCGGCGGCCGCGCATGGTCTGGTAGCGGGGCACGACGTCTTTCACATAACCCGTGAGCAGGTGACCATAGTGCGGGAGCCCATTGGCGAACGGCGGCCCGTCGTAGAAGACGAACTCGTTGCTGCCGTCGGTGCCGGCGTCACGTCGGTCGATGCTGGCCCGGAAGGTGTCGTCGTCGGCCCAGAAGGCGAGGACGGCGCGCTCGAGATCCGGGAACCGGGGCGACGATGTGACGCCGGGAGGATTCGGGCGATCGGATACGACGGTGGCCACATCGATCAGGGGGTAGGGCATTCGAGGCTCCTTGCGGTGGGTCGGTCGTCAGCGTGTCAGCATGCTGAGGACGACGCCCGGGCTGCCCCGTTCACCGCGGTACCACCTCGGTTGCCGGCGCGGCCCCGTTCGGGGCCGAACCGACCACTCGTGAGAGCTGTGACGGGCCTACCCGTCCGGTTCTAGTGAGCGCCGACCTGGCTGGCGGACGCCGTTCTTCCGGAGGCTCACCGGTGATGGCCGGTTCAACGCCTGTGCACCAAGTGTAGGACGCGCAGGTACCGAACCCGGCCGGCATATCGGCGGCGCGCCCAGACGATGATGTGGGCATGACCGAACCGAGCATCCGCGACGCCCGACCGGCCGACGTCCAGGCGCTGTACGACCTCGTCGTCGAGCTGGCCGTCTACGAACGCGAACCCGACGCCGTCGAGGCGACTGTCGAGCAGATGACGTCGACGTTCTTCCCGTCCGACGGCGAACCGCGGGTGCACGCACTGGTGGCCGAGGTCGAGGGAACCGTGGTCGGGATGGCGATCTGGTACGTGACCTACTCGACCTGGCTCGGCCGGCACGGGGTCTGGCTCGAGGACCTGTTCGTCTCGCCTGCCCAGCGTGGTAGCGGCGTCGGCAAGGCGCTGCTGACCACGTTGGCGGGAATCGTCGCCGACCGTGGCTACGGGCGGCTCGAGTGGTGGGTGTTGCGCTGGAACGAGCCGTCGATCGGGTTCTACGACTCGCTGGGCGCCGAACCGATGGACGAGTGGATGCACTACCGGCTCGACGGTGCCGAGCTGACTGCGCTGGCAGCCGCGCGGGCGTGAGGATGCCGGTGCAAAAATACTGGTCATGGATGCGACCCAACTCGAGAGAATCCGCTCCGGCCGGGGCTTCTTCGCGGCACTCGACCAGAGTGGCGGCAGTACGCCGAAAGCGCTGGCGGAGTTCGGCATCGACAAGGGCCGGTACGGCTCCGACCAGGAGATGTTCGACCTGGTCCACGCGATGCGCACGCGTGTCGTCACAAGTCGGGCGTTCGACGGGTCGCGCGTCCTCGCGGCGATCCTGTTCGAGCAGACGATGGACCGTGAGATGGACGGCCTTGCCACCGCGGACTACCTGTGGTCACGCCGCCATGTCGTCCCGTTGCTGAAGGTGGACAAGGGTCTCGCCGACGAGGAACACGGGGTTCAGCTGATGAAGCCGATCGACTCACTCGACGAGCTCCTGACGCGAGCGAACGAGAACGGCATCTTCGGCACGAAGATGCGGTCGGTGATCACCGACGCCGACACGCGTGCAGTCGAGACGGTCGTCGAGCAGCAGTTCGAGTACGCGGCGCGGATCTCGGCCGCCGGGCTGGTGCCGATCCTCGAGCCCGAGGTCAGCATCGACAGTCCGCACAAGGGCAAGGCCGAAGCTCTGTTGAACGAGGCACTGGCGGCACATGTGAGCGCGTTGCCGCACGACGCCTGCGTCATGCTGAAGCTGACGATCCCGACCGAGACGGGTCTATACGCCGACCTCGCGGCCGACCCGCGTGTGCTGCGGGTGCTGGCGCTGTCGGGTGGCTACAGCCGCGACGAAGCGTGCGCGCGGCTGACCAAGGATTCGAGCATGATCGCGAGTTTCTCCCGCGCCCTGCTCGAGGGGTTGTCGGATCAGCAGACCGACGAGCAGTTCGACGCACGGTTGGACGCCTCGATCGAGCAGATCTTCCGCGCGTCGGAACATCGGCCGCTCTGATCGAGTGATCTGGGTTTCACTTGCGTCGGCTATTGCCGCCGGGGAGCCGACGAGTCAAGACCCTCGGCCAGGTCCCGACATTGAGCAACCAACGGCCCACCCCTCACAGTGGACGCTCCGCTACCCGACACGCCGGCGAATGCGCGCGGTAGCGACCACTCGAGCCCATCCCGGCCCGCGAACTGGGACCCGATCGTCAGAGTGGACGCTCCGCTACCCGACACGCCGGCGAATGCGCGCGGCAGCGACCACTCGACGCAGCGCTGGAGCTGTCGCAGCGACAGCTCGCGGGTCCATGATCGGCCGATGACGAAAGCGAAGGCGGTACAGGCACGCCGTGTCGCGGTGTCCGACCCGGTGCCGCCCGAGACGAACTACGCCAGCGCATTCGAGATCGCGACCGGCGACGCTGATGCCCACTCGGCCGAAGAATGGGTACGGACCACCTTCGAACACGCCCCGAGGTCGTTGCGATGGTTCGTCCTCCTCGGCTGGACGACCGTCCTGCGGCTCAGGCTCGGTCCCCGGCCGTCGCCCGACCACGTCCTCGGCTGGCGGATCGTCGCTACGACACCCGAGCGCATCACACTCGAGGTGCGCTCGACGCTGATCGTGGCACGCAAGGTCGTCGACGTCCGACCGGCAACCGTGGCCATGACCACGTTCGTTCACTACGAGCGCCCGCTCGGACGTCTCCTCTGGTCGGCCGTCGCGCCGGTGCACCACCGCACCGAGCCGCTGCTGTTGACCAGTGCCGCACGCCGAACGGCTGCTCAGCGGGCGTCGAGGCGGAACTTCGGGTCGTAGCCGAGCTGCGTCCGTGCTCGTGCGATCGAGAGCAGCGGAGCCCGGCCGGGTAGCGGCTCGACGAGGCTCGCCGCCAGGTCCGGCTGAAAGCGGTGGACCAGCTCGAGCGTCGGCTCCGGCGCCCGGGTGTCCGCCGCACCCAGCACGACCGGCTCGGGCGCCACCGACGGCACCGTCGCAGCCAGCCCGATGCCCGTCGTCACGTCGACCACGTGCACCCACTGGAACAGGTCGTCCGCCCACGCCGTCGTCGCTGGGAGCCCGTTCGCCAGCGCCTTCTCATACGTCACCTCCGCCCAGACCCCGGCGAACCGCAAGTTGGCCACCTCGATCCCGAACGCCCGGTGGTACGTCCCACCGATCAGCTCGCTCGCGGCCTTGCTCAGGCTGTAGGGGTCCTCCGGCTCGACCTGGACGGCCTCGGTCAGCGGCAGCGACGTACGGATCGGCGTCCGGCCCGACGTGCGCCAGTAGAAACTGCCGTACGCATTGACGCTGGAGGCGTTGACGACCCGTCGCACCCCCGCGTCGCGCGCTGCCTCGTACACGTTGATCGTGCCCATGATGTTCGTCTGCAACGTCGACAGTGCGAGATCCCAGCTGCCGGTCGGCCACGCGGCGAGATGGACGACGACATCGGCGTCGGCGAACGCCACCCGTAACCCATCCGGATCGGAGATGTCGACCTGTTGATAAGGCCACGTCGGCGCGAGTGGCGCGAGAGACCGGCCGGTGGCGCTGGACGGATCGAAGATCGTCGCCTCGGCCGGGTCGACGCGGTCCAGCAGGACGAGGTCGTGCTCGGCCCCGAGGATGCTGGCGACGTGGCGGCCGAGCCAGCCCGCGGCACCGGTGATGACGATCTTCATGCGGTCACGTTCCATCCCTGATGTCAGTCCAGTCGGTCGAATCGGTCCAGTCGATCAGCGCTGCCACCGCGGCGACGCGGCCGTAGGCGACGTCCGTCATCAGCGCGGCGACCTCGGCCGGCGTTCCGGCCGTACGTCCCACGAGTCGTTCCATCGGCAACACGTCCGCCCGCATCAGGGCGAGCGTCTGATCGAGTCGCGCGTCGGTCCAGCCGGACACGAAGTGGGCCGTGAGTTCGCGGCGCTGCAGTTCGGCCATGTCGGCCCATGCGGTGACGTTGTCGGGCGAGTGGCCGCTGTAGACGATCTGACCGGTGCCGTGCGGCAGCGCGGCCACGTACTCTGCGAACGCGTCGTCGTTGTGGACGGTGTCGATCACCGCGACCGGGTCCCAGCCCGCGGCTGAGTCCACTCCCGCCCCGGCTCCGGAAGCGAGCCGGATGCCAAGACCCAGGTCCGCCAGCACGGCCAACCGCTCGGGGTGCCGGCCGACGACGGTCACGTCGAACCCGCGGTGCCGCGCCGCCAAGGCCGCCGAGGTTCCGATGACTCCGTCGCCGTAGACCGTCACCGGCCCGTCCGTCAGCGTGATGCGGGACGCGGCGTTCACACCGACCTGGGCGACGACGAGGAACGCGGCCCGGTGCAGGTCGATGCCGGTCGCGTCGTAAACGTCGGTGGAACGGCAGACCCCGAGGCCGGTGTGCGCACCCCATGCCGCCCGCGCGCCGACGAAGTCGCGGGAGTTCGTCGCCACCACCCGCTGGCCGACGAGCACGTTGCGCACGTCCGTTCCGACGGCCTTGACGACGCCGGCTCGCTGGTAGCCCGGAACGAACGGCGGCTCGAGGACCGCCCACCCGAAGCGACCCTGCATTGCCCAGCGGTCGGTGCCGGTGCTCACGCCGGATGCCAGCGTGCTGACAACGACATCGGTGGGAGCGAGTGCGGGCAGGCCGACGCGCCCGACGCCGACCTGTCGTGGACCTGTGCAGACCACGGCTGCGGTCGATCGTGTGTTCATCGCCCCCGAGGCTCTCGGTCCCGCGGGGGTGTGTCAACGAGACGTCCGGCTTCGGCCTGCCCCGTTGGCGAGGTTTGGGAGATACCGAAACACAGAATGCACGGCACCTTACGAGAACGTAACCCGGTTCGTACCGTTGCCAGACATTCGCGTATCACGCTTTCCGGTGTGGCAGTGGATTCGGTTTCCCCGATCAAGACATTCCCTTCCCCGATCGATCCTTCGGTCGAGCACCAGGTCGACGCGACCGGACAGATCGCCGGAGACATCTCGACGTCGTCAAGCAGCACCCTCGGCCGGCTGATCAGATTCGCCTTCGCCAACATCGGTCGTCGGCCCGAACGCTTCGTCCTCTCCATCCTCGGGATCGCGCTCGCCATCATGGCCGTCACCGTCGTCCAGACGATCTCGGCGAGCTACGCGAACGTCGGTGCCTCCGTCGTCACCGAGGCGATCGACGGCGCATCACTGTGGATAGTCCCCGCGGCCGGCGTCGCCTACGACCCGAAGACACAGGCGATCCTCGCGCACGGTGCGGCACCGCGGGTGACCGTGCCGGCGGGTTGGCGGGCCACCGACGTGATAGCCGGTTCGTGGGCGTCACCCACCGGCCCGATCGCCCTGTACGGCAGGACAGATGTCGCCGCCGGCACCGCGACGGTCGGTAGCGCCGGCGCGAAGGCGCTGAACCTCGCCGACGGGGGAACTGTCAACGTGGGCGGGCGGAACCTCGTCGTGAGAATCGTCGGGACATCTCGCATCCTCACCGTGCCGGCCGACCTGGCCCGGGCCACCGTCGGCAACGTCGGCTGGTGGACCGTCGACGAGCCGACGAGCATGAACGGGCGCAAGGATCTCGGCACCGTCCTGTCCAACACTGTTCACCTGCCCGCCACCACGAACCCGTCGACGCAACCGTCCGCCGACGGTGGCGGCCTCATCTACGACACCGTCGGTGGAAGTGCTGCGGTCACGTTCGAGCAGCAGTTCTCCGCCCTGTTCTCCGGCAAGGTCACGAGTTCGACCCTCGGCCTGGTGTCCACGGTCGGCCTCATCCTCGGTTTCGTCATCGCCGTCACCTCGTTCCTCGCCTCCGTGCAGGAACGCCGGCGTGAATTCGGCATCATGTCGAGCATCGGGCTGGCCGACGAGGTCCTCTATTTCTTCCTGGTCGAATCGGTGATCGTGTTCCTGTTCTCCTATCTGCTCGGTGTCCTGTTGGCCGGAGCCGCGGTGGCGCTGGTGATTCCGACCATCGCGACCGCGTCCGCCTGGGCACAAGCCTCGGGCACGGTCGCGGCCTACCTTCCGGCGATGGCCATCGTCGGCGCACTGATCCCGGTCCATCGGTTGCTGCAACAACGGCCGGTCGCGCTTCTGTCGGAGACGCCATGATCCGTCTTGGGCTCAGCTACGGGGTCCTGTCCACCCGTCGTCGGATGCGCGCGATGGTGCTTCCGATCGTCACCACCGCAACCGGGGCTTTCCTGGTCGTGCTGGTGATGGCGCTCTCGGGAGCGGTCGGCGCGCAGGCGCAGGCGTTGGGCAATGGCGGCGAACTCCATCGCGCGATCGTCCTCATCGCCGTCGTCGTCCTCCTGGTCGGCGTGGTCGAAGTGGCCATCTGCTCGACCCGGACCATCGCCACCCGCACACGCGAGATCGGCGTCCTCGGTGCCACCGGCGTCGGCCGGGCGCCGGTCGTGAGTGCCCTGCTCGTCGAGCCCCTGGTCACCAGCGTCGCCGGTGCGACCATCGGCGCCGCGATCGGTGTGATCGCCAGCATCGTCTTCGTGGCCGCGGGATTCACCGACTCGTCGGTCTCCGGCACCGGCGCCGCGATCGGAGTCGTCCTCGCGATCCTGGTGAGTGCGGTCGCCGCGATGGTCACCAGTGCTTTCCCTACCTGGCGGGCCGCCTCGCAACCACCCATCCGTTCCCTGAGCTCAGGAGGCTGACATGACGTCGACAGTCGAAGTCGAAGAGAAGGCACCAGGTATCGACGCCCCCGGTCGTGGACGTCCGCGGCGCCTGGAAGCTCCATCAACTCGGCGACGAGGTCGTCCGCGCTCTCGTCGACGCCGATCTGAGCGTGATGCCCGGCGAGTTCGTGTGCCTGATGGGCCCGAGCGGCAGCGGGAAGTCGACGCTGCTCAACATCATCGGCGGCCTGGACCGCCCGACGAAGGGCTCGGTGACGATCGCGGGCCGTGACACCGGCCGGATCACCGAGAGCCAGTTCGCCGCGCTTCGCCACGACACGATCGGCTTCATCTTCCAGAGCTACAACCTGATCCCGTTTCTCTCGGCGGTCGAGAATGTCGAGCTACCGTTGATGTTCGAGCCGTACGACCGCGCGTCGCTCCGTCGCCGCGCCATCGACCTGCTCGGCCTCGTCGGCCTCTCGCACCGCGTCGATCACCAACCCACCCGCATGTCGGGCGGTGAGCAGCAGCGCACCGCGATCGCCCGTTCGCTGATCGGCAACCCCGGCTGATCCTGGCCGACGAACCCACGGCGAACCTCGATCACCGCACCGGCGCGATGGTCGTCCAACTGCTGCGCGACCTGTGCGCGCGACTCGGCGTCACCGTCGTCGCCAGCACCCACGACCCCACCGTCGCCGAGGAAGCCAGCCGGGTCGTCCGCATGCAGGACGGCCAGATCCTCGACCAGGCAGGCTCCGCCGATCCGGGCAGGTCCGCCAGTTCTCCCGTCGCCCACCTCGCCCCTGCCAATCCGGAGGACTAGATGACCACGACCACCAGCCGCCCGTCACCGACCTCGGACGCACCGCTCGCTGCCGAGCTGGTCCCCGAGCAGGTTCTGCCGAAGGTGCTCAGTACCTTCGGTCTCTGCGCCACCTACGTCTTCATCATCTGCTGGATCACCGGTTCGTCGGTGATGGCGACCGGCGGCTGGAACGCCCTACCCATGTGGATCCTCGGGATCGTGGTGTTCCTCCTGCCAGCCGGGCTGGCAGTCGCCGAGCTGGGCAACCTCTGGCCGGGGCAGGGCGGTGTCTACATCTGGGCGTACCGCACGATGAACGAGACGGCCGCCTTCTTCGGCGGCTTCCTGTCCTGGATCCCGGTGGTGCTCAACGGCGCCACCGCTCCGGCGACGATCCTGCAGTTCGCCCTCCTGGCGTTCCACGCCGAACTCGGGCTGACCGTCAGCATCATCCTGCAGCTGGTCATCCTGTGGGCGGTGGTGGCCGGCGCGCTGATGAAGCTCACCGCCACCCAGACGATGATGAACATCGGCTTCATCATCTATGCCGTACTGACCGTCGTCATCCTGGCCGTCGGTATCTCCGTCGCCATCAAGAACGGCGGGTCGGCGACGCCGTTCGACATCCACGCGGCGAGCATCCCGAACTTCGCGGTCGGCGGCTTCCTGTTCGGCACCGTGCTGCTCTACCTGGTCGGTGTCGAGACGCCGTTCAACATGGGTGCGGAATTCTTGTCGGTGCGTCGCAGCGCCACCCGGATGATCGCGTGGGGTTCAGCCGCACTCATCACGATCTACCTCGCCACCACGATCGGGACGATGCTCGCCCTGCCGTCGGACAAGATCAACTCGGTGACCGGCGTGATCGGCATGCTCGACACGTCCGGCGTCCCCGGCCTGATGGTCGTCGGCGCGATCGTCTTGAGCGCGGTCGTCCTGGTCGCCTCGGTGACGTATCAGGTTGCTTACGCCCGGCTGATCTTCGTCTCCGGACTCGAGCGCCACCTGCCGCGCATCTTCACCCACCTGAACCCGCGAACCCGCAACCCGGTCACGGCGATCCTCGTCCAGGGCGCTCTCTCGTCGACGATCATCGTGTTCCTGTTCGCCCAGTCAAGTCTCGCCGACGTGACCATCTACCTCACCGGTGCGCTCAGCGTGATCTGGCTGTTCTCCGGCTTCTTCTTCTTCATCCCGCTGATGATCGCCCGGAAGAAGTACGCACATCGCTACCAGAGCGAGGACTTCTGGCGTATTCCCGGCGGCATGCCGGTCGTCTACCTGGTCGGCATCGTCGGCTCGCTGGCCACCCTCGGCGGCATCTACTACTCCTTCGCCACACCCTGGATCAACGTCCCGACCTCGACGTGGATGACGTGGCTCGGCTCGATCTGCGGCGGCACCGCCGTCGCGGCGATCCTCGTCTACTTCTTCGGCCGCCGGTCGGCGTCCAAGCTCGGCGGCCCGGACGCGCTCGAGCACCTCGCCGTGCTCGACACACCGAAGTCTGCGACCACGGCTCAGTAACCCCCAGTTCACGATCCCATCCCGCCCCACACATGAGGGAGAGAAAGACCAATGGCCATCGACACCAGTGTCTTCAGTGCCAATGCGGCATCCACCACCGGAGCACATCCGCTCGATCCCCTTACCCCGTCGGAGATTCAGCTCGCGTCATCGACGATCACCTCGAGCGACTACGCCACCGACACCCTGCGCTTCGTGATGATCTCGCTGCAGGAGCCGGCCAAGCCGGCCGGCGGCGACTTCGATCTCGAACCCACCCCGGTGCGGACGGCGTTCGTCGTCGCATACGACAACGCGGTGAAGACGCTGTACGAGGGGATCGTCGACCTCGGCGTTCCCGCCGTCGTGTCCTGGACCTCGGTGCCGGATCGCTTCCCGTCCTACCTGGCCGAGCACATGGACGGCTGCGAGGACGTCATCCGGGCGGATCCGCGTTGGCAGGAGGCGATGCGCAAGCGCGGCATCACCGACTTCTCGCTCGCCATGATCGACGCGTGGCCGTCGGGCTACTACGGCGCGCAGGACCACATCTCCAACTCGCCGTTGATCTGCCGCCCGCTCACCTTCATGCGCACCGCACCCTCCGAACACGGATACGCGCGCCCCGTCGAGGGTGTCATCGTCACGTTCGATCTGGACTCGATGACGGTGCTCGACGTCGAGGACCACGGCGTCGTGCCGATGCCGCGCTACGCCGGCAACTACGCCGAGAAGTTCATGTTCGACGAGATGAACCGGCCGGCGTTCACCGAATTCCGCACCGACGTGAAACCTATCGAGGTGATCCAGCCGGACGGTCCGAGCTTCACCGTGGACGGCTGGGGCGTGAACTGGCAGAAGTGGTCGCTGCGGGTCGGCTTCAACCCGCGCGAAGGCCTTGTCCTGCATCAGCTCAGCTACGCCGACAAGGGCCGCTCCCGACCGATCATGTACCGGGCCGGCCTGTCGGAGATGGTCGTGCCCTACGGCGACCCGTCGCCGACGCACTGGAACAAGAACGTGTTCGACATGGGTGAGGTCGGCATGGGCTTGATGGCGAACCCGCTGATGCTCGGATGCGACTGCCTGGGTGAGATCCACTACTTCGACGGAGTCGTCAACGACTCGACGGGCAACCCGGTGGTCATCCCGAACGCCGTCTGCATGCACGAGGAGGACCACGGGATCGCCTGGAAGCACACCGACTTCCGCACCGGTGAGGTCGAGGTACGCAGGTCTCGACGGTTGGTCATCTCCACGATCGCGACCGTCGGCAACTACGAGTACGGCTTCTTCTGGTACCTCTACACCGACGGCAACATCGAGTACGAGGTCAAGCTCACCGGCGTCCTGACCACCGGCTCGATTGCCGAGGGCGAGAAGCCGGCCTGGGGAAAGCTCGTCGCACCCGGCGTCTACGGGCCGAACCATCAGCACTTCTTCTCGGTGCGGATGGACATGTGCGTCGACGGCGATGCGAACAGCGTCTACGAGGTCGACTCGATCCCCGAACCCGACTCGGCGCTGAACCCCCATCACAACGCCTGGATCACCCGGGACACGCTGATCGAGTCCGAGGCGGAGGGCGCACGCGACTGGGAGCACTCGACCGCCCGCTACTGGAAGGTCGTCAACCCGTCGGTGATCAACGAGCTCGGCGACCCCGTCGGCTACAAGTTGATGCCCCGCGATGTCATCCCGAGCATGCTGCAGCCCGGTTCGACGATCTTCGACCGCGCACGCTTCGTCCAGCACAACCTGTGGGTGACGAAGTTCGATCCAGACGAGAAGTACGCCGCCGGCAACTACCCGTACCAGTCACCCGACGCGCAGGGGCTGCCGGAGTACATCGCCGACGACGCGCCGCTCGTGAACACCGACGTCGTCCTCTGGTACACCGTCGGCGCGCACCACGTGGTCAGGCCGGAGGACTGGCCGGTGATGCCCTGTTCCTACATCGGTTTCATGTTGAAGCCGGTCGGGTTCTTCGACGGCAACCCCGCCCTCGACCTCCCGCCGTCGGTGATGTGTCATCCGGGCACGGACTCAGCGCACGGCGATGGCTGCCACTGACGCGTCGGCCGCAGTGAGCCTGGCCGGCCGGGGATGACCTTCGTCCCGGCCGGCCTGGCGGCGCTGGTCACGGTTTACTGCCTCGCGTGCGTCGTACGCCCGGGGTGGCGGGATCACCAGGGTCGGGTCGAGCTCGATCTCGGCCACGCGGTGATGGGCGCCACCACTCTCGTCCTGCTGCTCGGCGTGCTCCCGAGCGGGTGGGCGCCGGGTCTGCTCGTGTTGTTCGGCGGCGCGATGGCCGGCTGTGCGGTTCGGTCGGTACAGCGCGTCGTCGGCCGGGCCGGCTATCTGCGGCTCGGCGCCTTGTGCGCCGCCATGCTGCCGATGCTCGTGCCGACCTCGGCGACGGCCGCGCCACAGGTGATGGCCGCGGCGGACCGACCGCATCAGATGACGGCCATGGCGGTGTCGCCCGCGATGTCGTCGCCCGCCGGACGTGTCGTCGACCTGCTCCTGATCGCTGCGCTGCTGGTCCTGGCCGCGGGCCGACTGGCAGGAGCCTCGCGAGCCGATCAGACGCTGCACTGTCGGCTGCACACCCTGTGCGAAGTGGCGATGGCGGCCACGACCGGATGCATGCTCGGGGTGATGCTCTAGCTTGAGCCGGGTGATCTTCGACAGCCACTGTCACGCCTGGCGCGCCTGGCCCTACGACGCCGCCGTTCCGGATGCCGACCACCGCGGCTCGATCGAGTCGCTGCTCTACGAGATGGACCGGCACGGAGTCGAACGTGCCATGGTGGTGTGCGCCCGCATCGGTGACGACGTCGGGCCTGCCTGGTCGAACGACGACAACAATTCCTACGTGGACGCCGCGGTCCGGCGATTCCCCGACCGCCTGTCGATGGTCGCCGACGTCGACTGCAGCTGGCGGCCCGAGTACCACACCGCAGGCGCCGCCGTCCGGCTGCAGGAAGCCGTCGACCGGTTCGACCTCGTCGGCTTCACCCACTACGTGCGGCTCCCCGAGGACGGCTGGTTCGACAGCGACGAGGGACACGCGTTCTTCGACGTCGCCGTCGCCAACGACCTGCTCGCGTCGATCGCGGCCGCGCCGGCCTGGCAACCGGCCGTCCGTCGCCTGGCCGAACGTTGTCCCACGCTCCCGATCCTGCTGCACCACCAGGGCGAACTCCGATTGAACAACCCCGGCTTCGCGACCGATCTCGAGGCCGTTCTCGCTGGTGCCGCGTATCCCAACGTCCACATCAAGGCCTCCGGGTTCCACTACCTGACCGCGCCGTCCTGGGATTACCCGTACGAACGCGCGCGCACGGACGTCCTGACGCCGCTGCTCGACGCGTTCGGACCGAACCGGCTCGTCTGGGGTTCGGACTTCCCCGCCGCACGCTGGCACCTGACCTACACGCAGTCCCTCGAGGCGTTCCGGTCGTTCGCACCGCTCGCCGGCCACCCTGGTCTCGATCGTGTCCTCGGTGGCAACCTCACCGACCTGATCCGCACCCGTCGGCCGCTCGCCGACTGATCGTCGGCTGACTCACCGAGAGTGACGAGTTGAGGCAAAACTCGCGACCAGTCCGCGAATTGTTACGATTTGCGTCACGTGATCGCGGTGATTCTTTACGTTGAGTCATTGCGTGATGCCCGACTTGCCCGTACTGTCGCGTTCCGTAACATCCACTAGCGTCCCGGGGGCTTCACCGATGCACGTCCGACGACTAGGCCGGCTCATGTCACGCTCGGTGGCCTGCCTGGCGCTCGTACTGGCCGGTGCGCTCCAGGTCACCGCTGCGTCCGCCGACACGCAGCCCACCGATCCAGGCACACCCGTCACGGTCAGCGCCGATGCTCTTCCGACCGTGCAGGTCAACGGTGTCGTGTGGTCCCAGGCCGTCGTCGGCAACACGGTCTACGCGGCGGGCAGCTTCACCACCGCCCGCCCTGCGGGCGCCGCCCCGGGTACTCAGACAACGACGCGCAACAACCTCCTGGCCTACGACATCACCACGGGCGAGCTGATCACCTCGTTCGAGCCCGACCTCAATGGCGAGGCACTGGTCGTCAAGGCGTCCCCGGACCAGACCCGCATCTACGTCGGCGGTACCTTCACCACGGCCAACGCGTTGAGCCGGTCGCGAGTGGTCGCCTACAGCACCTCGACCGGGAAGGTCGTCACCACCTTCGCGCCGAGCGCGGGCGCGACGGTGCGCGCGATCGCCGCCACCGACGCGACCGTGTATCTCGGCGGCGACTTCACCACGGTGTCCGGACTTGCCCGGCCCTACCTCGCGGCGATCGACGCGGCCACCGGAAACCCCACCTCGTACAACCCGAAGCCGAACTCCTCGGTGACGGCGATGACCCTGACCGCGGCCGACCAGAAGCTGGTCATCGGCGGACGCTTCACCCAGGTCGGCGCGAACGCGGCCTACGGGATGGCGGCCCTGCAGAGCTCGTCCGGAGCACTCTCGCCGTGGTCCGTCGGCTCGACGATCCGCGACGCCGGCGTGAACTCCTCCATCACCAGCCTCACCTCCGACGGCACCTCGGTCTACGGCACCGGCTACGTCTTCGGCGCCGGCGGCAACTTCGAGGGCACCTTCCGTGTCGACTCGGCCACCGGCCAGCTGGTCTGGATGGAGGACTGTCACGGCGACAGCTACTCCGCCTTCGCCACCCCGACCGTGGTCTATGTCGCCAGCCACTCCCACTACTGCGGCAACATCGGCGGCTTCCCCGAGCACAGTCCACGGGTGAACTACCGGGCCACCGCGTTCACCAACAAGGCCACCGGCACGATCACGACGAACGCGGTCGGCAAGTACGCCGACTTCGCCGGTAACCCGTCGCCGACCCTGCTGACCTGGTACCCGACCCTCTGGCCGGGCACCTACACCAACCAGGGTCAGGCCGCGTGGAGCGTCACCGGCAACGCGAACTACGTGGTCTACGGCGGTGAATTCCCCACCGTGAACACCAGCCCGCAGCAGGGCCTGGTGCGGTTCGCCGTCCCGAGTCTGGCGCCGAACCTCCTGCGACCCGACCCGAACGCCTTCCTCACGCCCACAGCGACGAGCTCACTTCCCGGCAAGGCGACGATCAGCTGGAAGACCACCAACGACCGCGACAACCAGACCCTGACTTACAAGGTGTACCGCAACTACGCGGTGGTGACCGACCCGCCGATCTGCACCGTCACCGACTCGAGCCTGTTCTGGAAGCCGAAGGCGCTCAGTTGCGTCGACGAAACCGCGCCGCCGGGCGAGACCGTCAACTACCGCGTGATCGCCTTCGACCCCTACCAGAACCGCAACACCGGCAACGTCGCGACGGTCACCATCAACTCCGGTCAGAAGGCACCCCCGACCGGGTTCACCGGGACGACGCCGACCCGGGTCCTCGACACCCGTACCGGCATCGGCGCACCAGCCGCCAAACTCGGCGCCGGCGCCACCCTCACCCTCACCGTCCCCGGCCTCCCCCCCGACGTCACCGCCGTCGCCCTCAACATCACCGCCACCGCACCCACCGCCACCAGCTTCCTCACCGCCTACCCCGGCGGCACCACCCGACCCACCGCCTCCAACCTCAACTTCACCGCCGGCCAGACCATCCCCAACCTGGTCCTCGTCCCCCTCGGAACCAACGGCACCGTCACCCTCTACAACAAGGCCGGCACCGTCGACGTCCTCGCCGACCTCGTCGGCTACTAC